>Ga0105048_10008711_pt1 | contig 16221 bp, 18 predicted proteins | sample MAT05_FD_78382 | JGI IMG/M metagenome (GOLD analysis project Ga0105048, IMG submission 78382) | Freshwater microbial communities from Lake Fryxell liftoff mats and glacier meltwater in Antarctica - MAT-05 | ecosystem: Environmental > Aquatic > Freshwater > Ice > Liftoff microbial mat | place...
CGCTTTGCTGGGACTTGGCGCCGCGCTCATGGGGCGAACCATACAGAAAAACCGGCAAAGTGTCCAGCAATTTCTTACTACCCCAAAAATCGACCTACGTGTTCACCGAATGTTTACCACTGGCGCGCCTGCGGTACTGTCAAACCCTTGGCAATACTCGGGATCGTCTGAATATCGGCCAGGTCGCAAGGCGGATGCGATGACGCACCGGTTGCCTCTCCTGCTTTAACCGCGACTGGCATATACCCAGCGACAAGAGCACCGCACAATACAAGAGGCGGGAACAGCGCTAGCACCTTCATGGTGTCCTCAGTCGACCTTGGTCAATTCTGGCTTGGGGCCAGTTGCCCGGCGATCAACGAGTTTGGAGAGCAGGTCGAACCAGAACGAGGCGCCAAACGACACCATCACCGCTGTGATCGCCCAACCGATCACGCATAGGAAAAATCCACCGGGAAACAGCCAGGATGCAACGAACTCCGCCGTCCCTTGCCGCCCGAGCGATGGGATGCGGTCGAGATAGGCCTGCGCCTTTTCGTGAACCTCTTTTGACTGGGTCTGTGCCTCATCAAAAGTAGTCTTCAATGCCGCCAGGGCCTGGGTCATTTTCTGGTTGTGTCCATCGATCTCGCCCACTTCGACGGGCGGAGCCATCGCCGCCAATTCATAGGCAGCACGAACAGCCTTGCCCAGACCGGGGTGCCAGACGATGTTCTTGCTCTCCCAGAACGTGCCTGTATCGTTGGCCTTCGTTGCGCCTTTAACGGGAAATTCTTGAACGACCCACTTGCACCCCTCCTGCGCCTCCCAGGTTGCAACCAGCTTGGAGTTGCTCTCCTTCTTGGCAGTGCCAGCCCCGTCTTGGTTGATGGCGGTCTGACGATCCAACGCTGCACGGCATAAATCCTTGCGAAACGTCACCGCCTCACCAACATCGTTGCCCTGATTCGGTCTCCACTCGCCGGTGCGACCGCTGGTCTGCAATACTTGCATCGAAGGCCCAAAGAAGTCGCCGGAAACGAGCAGCCACGGCGACATCTCGTGGAACAACTTCGCCAGTTCGCAGGCGCTGTTGGGAGGACAGAGTCTGACGGGTGACTCCGTTTGTTGAACCTGGGCTGCGATGATCCTCTCTTTCCAGCGCGCTTTTTCGGCACGGTCGCTGAAGTGGTATTGCTGCGCCAGTTGAGGCCGACCCTGCTCGCGCACCACGAACTCGGCAAACGCCACGCCGGCGTGACGCAGTGCAGGATCTTCGGCCAGATCCTGGGCGACGCGAATCGTGTTCACATTCAGGCACACTGCGGCAATCAACCCAACGCCGCCCAACCACATGGTGGTGTAGCGCTTGAACCAACCGGTGGCACGCTCCATCACCGAGTCGTACCAGACTTCAATGCCTTCGCGAAGCTTGTCCGCATCGAAGTTGGCCGCAGTGAGGATGGGTCTCAGCGCTTCTCTCAACGACATAGGCAACGGTGCGCGTTCAACCAAGTCAAGCGCCGTGCCCATCAACGCCGGACTGTGTGCAATCGATTCCCCAGCCTTGCGAACGGCCAGCATCCACAAGGCTTCGGGGCTCACCAGGTCGGAAACATCGTCGTCTCCCGGGTCGGTCCTGCTTTCCGAGAGTGCGGCAATGGCACTGTCGGCGGCTTCGACAATCTTCACCACCAAATCCCTGAATCCCGTCGGAGTTGTGTCCACACCCGACAGCAGCGGCATCACCGGTGACTGGTTGCCCAGGCCTTGCAACGCCGTGGTCGTCGCTGAGCTATTGAGTTGCACAACCAAAGCCTGCAGATCCGCGCGGGCTTTGGACATCGGGGAGTGGTGAATCTCCTTGAGCAAATGCACCGCCGCGTTCAGCAAGGGAGCGCCAGCCCCGAGCCCCGCTTTCGCAGCGTCAAGCCTTTGCCGCCACGGCGCGCCAAGGGGCATCGCATCGAGCACTGTCAATGCTTGTGTAGCTCCGGCCTGCATCCCCCAACTCAGACTCAACAACCGGTCCAGCAATGCCTGAGCAAAAGCCCTGGCTGGTATGTAACTCGGCGGGCTAGCCTCCCCGCCTGGGGTGTTCTGGGGCTTGCGCAATGCACGAATCAATCCGTGTGAAAACAAACCCAATGGATCGGCCAACGTACCGGCCTTGGAGTTTTCTGTTCCCTTGGTCCATTCCAGGTTGGAACGACGCCAGAATTGAAGAAAGTAGCGTAACTGGGGGATTTGATTGGTACCGAGCACCATTTCGCAGACGAATCTTTCCAGTGCCTTCGCGCGGATGTTCAACAACAATGAGTTGGCAGCCTCGACGATGAAGGAGCAGCTGGTCGACATAAGCCAGAACAAGGCCACAAGCGAGATGATGATTTCAAGGATTCCGTTGAGGTTCATACGGGGCACTCGAAGTTTTGAGTAGGGAAAATGCAACCTCATCAAAGGTGGCAGCGTCAGACTTGAGTCTCAACTGCGCTGACGCTGTGGTCATCATCAGTTTGGATGACGAAGGCAGCACCCCCGCCTGATAGCGTCCTGATTGCCGGGGCACGGCCGCGTCCGGGCAAAATGGGGATGAAAAAGTCGAACACGTTGTCGGTGTCGCTTGGAATCTGGCCCGCCCCGACAGCGGCAGGTATGCCGGTTTCCAGACATCCCCTGCACAGCACCGAGCGTGCCCAGTAGAGGCCGACCGCCCATCGCGTGGAGCGGTGCCTGCTGCAGGAGGGGGCAGTGGGCGAAGCGCTGCCAGCGCTGCGCTGTACGGCGGACTACACCATCCGCAGGCTGCGGCGGGCGATTACAGTTTCGGGCCTGAGGGGACTTTTCGCGCCTTGTCGGTCGCGATCACCTGTGTGATGGGTGGGCGGCACGCAATGCCGATCGCACTGAAGGCGCTGGCGGCGCACGCCGAGTCCACCCCGCAAACGGCAAGCTAGTTGAGCTTGTCTATTTGGATGTGGAGGAGGATGTCGGTTGCACCAGGGCTGCCGATCGCGAATGGCCATGCCCCACTTGGTCGTGAACCGCGTCAGGTATCACTCGCAGCTACTTTGCAGGTGATCACCGCATCTCGGCGCCCCTGGGTGGATTGGCGTGTGAATCCGCACTCTGTCCCCTCTCGTGACGCGCCACCTGCCCCAACCAGCGTCGAAAATCAATACCAGGCTGCTGGCAAGCAGCGGCACAGGATGTTCAGCAAGGCGCCAAGAGACCTGCCACCCGAGCCCGAAGCCCCTCCAGTTCCACGTTTTGCGGCGCGACAGGGACACCGATGTTGAGGCCGACCCGGCTGAGCAAGCCACGCCGAAACGGCCGGATCATGGCCCTGCGTCCCTCGATCCGGCTGAAGAACGAGCCCCACATATTGGTCAGGGCCATCGGGATCACCGGCACGGGTTGGCGCTCCAGGATCTTCATGACACCGCCCTTGAACGCCTGCAGGTTGCCGTCCACCGTGATGCCGCCTTCCGGAAAAATCGCGAGCAGATCGCCCTCCTGCAGCACCTTCTGGGCCGCCAGAATGGCGGCGTCGTACACCGCGGGGTCTTCGGCACGCGGCGCAATCGGAATCGCCTTGGCCAGGCGGCACAAGCGCCCCAGCAGTGGCACGCGAAAAATCTGGTGGTCCATGACGAAGTGGATTGGTCGTGGACTGGCCGCCAGCAGGAGCACCGCATCCACAAAGCTCACGTGGTTGCAGACCAGGATCGCGGCGCCGGTGGTCGGGATGTGCCGGTCACCGGCGACCTGGAAACGATAGACATAACGCGACAGCACCCAGGCCACAAACCGCAGGAGGTACTCTGGCACCAGCATGAAGATGTAGAACGCCACCACCGCATTGGCCAGGCCGACAAACAGGAAGATCTGCGGCACCGTGAACCCTGCCGACAGCAGCGCCCCGGCGATGAGCGAGCTGGCGATCATGAATAAGGCGTTCAGGACGTTGTTGGCAGCAATGATGCGCGCCCGGTGGGTGGGCCGGGTGCGCAACTGGATCAGGGCGTACATCGGTACGCTGTACAGACCGGTAAACAGGCTCAACAGCGCCAAGTCCGCCATGATGCGCCAGTGGGCGGGCTGGGCCAGAAAGGCGGACAAGCCCACCACGTCGCTGGCAGGCAATCCATTGGATGCGAAGTACAGGTCGATGGTGAACACACTCATGCCGATGGCACCCAGCGGCACCAGGCCAATTTCAACATGGCGTCGGCTGAGCACCTCGCAGAGCAGCGAACCGGTGCCGATGCCGACCGAGAACACGACCAGCAGCAAAGAGGCCACCTGCTCATCGCCGTGCAGCACGTCCTTGGCGAAGCTGGGGAACTGGCTGAGAAAAACAGCCCCAAAAAACCACATCCAGCTGATACCCAGCAGGGACCGGAACACCACCAGGTTGCCATGGGCGAACTTCAGGTTACGCCAGGTCTCCGACACCGGATTCCAGTTGATCCGCAGTCCTGGGTCGGTCGCCGGCGCGGCAGGGATGAACTGAGCGAGCACCCGCCCGCCGATCGCCACCAGCAAGCACGCCACCGCCACACTCTGGTGACCGATCTCCGGAATCGCCACGATCAGGCCGCCTGCGACATTGCCCAGCAGGATCGCCACGAATGTGCCCATCTCCACCATGCCGTTGCCCCCGGTCAGTTCACGCTCGCTGAGTACCTGGGGCAGCAATGCGAACTTGACCGGCCCGAACAGCGTCGAATGCAGCCCCATTAAGAAGACACAGACCAGCAGCACAGGAATGTTGGCCGCCAGAAAGCCATAGGCGGCGCACAGCATGATCACGATTTCCAAATTCTTAACGAGGCGGATCACGCGCGTCTTGTCCATCTTGTCCGTCAGTTGACCGCTGGTAGCGCTGAACAACAGGAACGGCAAAATGAACAAGGCGCCGATCACCAGCCCCGCCAGGGACGCCGGCAGCCAGCCCACGGTGAGTTGGTAGGTCACCATGACGGTCAATGCAAACTTGAACAGGTTGTCGTTGGCCGCCCCCGAGAACTGGGTCCAGAAAAATGGCGCGAAACGTCTTTGCCGCAACAGTGCAAACTGGTTCGGATGGGCCTGCGTCGCGTCGTCAGGTACATCGGTCGTGGTCACAGCGTCCATGGGTTTCTCTTGGTAAATCGGGTCGAATCTGTGTGTTGCGAGAGCTTCACCGAATCCCCAAGGGCGCGCGACCCTGGGAGGTGGATTCTAGAAAGTGATGGTAGCGTCGCGTGCGCCACAGTGCAGCAATAACCGGCCACGCAGCGCAAGCGGCCACCAGATGTTTCAGGGTATGACCGGACACCCTGTCGTCCGTCCAGGCAAAAACCGTCTGATCGCCATGCTCCAGTCCCTTGGCCAGGACATAGATCAGGAGCACCGCCCACCAGCGCACCGGCAATGCATTGCGAACGGGTTCAAGACGCATCATGCAGACGAGGAGGACCAGGCCCCCCTACTGGACGACAGCCCAGGGCAACTGGTCCAGGCGCGTCTCTGCCAGCAAGGCACTGGCGGCGCCGGCAAAGAGGGTCAGCACCGAAAGTGCCCGGGCCGCACGATCGCTGACACGGCCCGCCGTCAATAAGCCGATCAGGCCTGCAAACGCCACCATGCCGAGCCGGTCCAGTTTCAAGCCCGCATCATCAGGTTGCCAGTGGTACCAACCGGAACCTAAGGCTGTCAGCAACAAGCCCACAAAGAACATGCGCGCCATGGGTCGCTGCGCACCGCCGGTGTCCAGCCCACCCCACGTCCGCAGGCGCGCCAGGCCGATCAACCCCAACACGGCAAATGCCAGGTTGCTCAGCACGTCCAGGGCATTGGGCAACCAGGGCCAGCCGCGCTGGTCTGCGAACTCATGGTAGTGACCGGGCAGCACCACGACGGGCCCCCAGACCGCCAGGGCCAGTAGAGCTGCACAGCCCAGGGCAAGCAGAATTTCGGTATGCCTTGGAGCGGTGCGTTCAGCATGCGGCAAGCGTAGGGTGTCCTTGCCGGACTGGAAGAGGGTTTTGTGGGTTTGCATGATCAAATTGTTGGACGGACGGACGCAGTTTGGCCGCGCCCCCTCAAAAACAGGCACAGATATCGGTACAGTACTGACAGATTCGACGCAGAGTATTGAAATCCGATACCCACGAAGGCGCACCATGAGCACCACCGCAGATCTGGTTCTGGCCATCAAGAAGGAACTCAAGGCGGCCCAGATCACCTACGCCGATCTGGCCCTGTCCCTGGGCAAGGCTGAGTCCAGTGTCAAGCGCATGCTGAGCAAGGGTGATATCCCCCTGTCTCAGGTCGACGCGATCTGCCGAGCGCTAAAGATCGATTTCGCGGACCTCGCGCGCAGCGTCGCGGACAGCCAGCCCCTGTTGGCACAACTCACGGCGGACCAGGAACGCGCCGTGGTGGCCGACAAGAAACTCCTGCTGGTGGCCATCTGCGTGCTGAGCCTTTGGACGATGGAACAGATCACCAGCGCCTACCGCCTATCGGACACAGAGGCCATCCAGTGCATGACACAGCTCGATCGCATCGGCATCATCGAGCTCAAGCCGCTGAACCGCTACCGGCTCAAACTCGCCAAGACTTTCCGCTGGCGTCCCCACGGTCCCGTCATGCAGTACTTCCGCGATAACGCGATGATGGACTACTTTTCGGGGGGGTTCGGCGGTGATGGCGAGGGCCTGCTGCTGGTCCACGGATCCATCAGCAAGGGGCTCGCCCCAACCTTCCTGGACCGCATGCAGCGTGTGGCGCAGGATTTTTCTCAGCAACATCTGGCGGATCAGAAACTACACCGAAACGAGTTGCAGGGTTACACGCTGCTACTGGCGATGCGCAGCTGGGAGTTCGAGGCATTTGTCGCCTTCCGGCGGTGAGCAAGCAACGTCCGCTCAATTGACAGAGGGCTCTCGCCAGTCTGTCATGATCGCAATTCCGGCGTCGGAAGTTCGATCCGCATCCTCACCACCTGGCCTTTTCAAACGTCATTGATCCCACCCAGATGACCATCCAGCAACGGCACGTCGAACTGGCAGCCATGCTGGCGCTCGGCATCATCCGCTTGCGGACTTCGCCGGAGCCCGCCCACGAGGAGATAGAGAAGAAACCACTTGGCTTTGCCGCACACCCGAGCGTTCATACAAACCCCGCATCACGAGTCCGCAAGGCTCGGCAACAAGGAGTTTGAATGATCTCACCGGCCCCTAAAGTCCAACGTGCTTGGCCGCATCGCGCGAATGCCGACACCAGATTCGAGGGCATCGAATCGCTGTGGAAGCAGTTGTTCAATACGCCGATGCCAACGCACAACCGCCAGTACCTGGAACGACGCATCGCGTACCGGATCGAGGAGTCGGATTTCGCCCAACGCGATCCGGCCCTGCTGGACAGGAACAGGGCACGCATCGACGCGCTGATCGAGGCCACCAAACCAAAAGCCAAGGCCGGCCGGGGCGAAGTGGTCAAGCTGGTCCCCGGCACGATGCCCGATCGGGAATTCGCCGGCGTCATGCACCGGGTGGTGGCCATGGCGGACGGCCAGTTCGAATACAAAGGCAAGCCCTGCCGCAGCCTGACCGCCATCGCCAACGAAATCACCGGCACCCGCTGGGCGGGCCCGGCGTTCTTCGGCCTCCGCGATCCCGCTGACAAAGGGAAGTCCAAATGAGCGCGCCGGAAGGTTCGACCAAGAAGCGCCTTCGCTGCGCCGTGTATTGCCGCGTGTCATCGGACGAGCGGCTGAACCAGGCGTTCAACTCGATCGATGCGCAGAAGGAAGCGTGACACGCGCACGTCGCCAGCCAGCGATCCGAAGGCTGGATTCCGGTGGCCGACGACTACGACGACCCGGCGTTCTCCGGCGGCAACATGGAACGTCCAGGCCTGCGGCGCCTGATGCTGGACATCGAGGCCCGCAAGGTCGACATCGTGGTGATCTACAAGATCGACCGGCTGACCCGCAGCCTGGCAGACTTCTCGAAGATGGTCGAAGTGTTCGAGCGCCAGGGTGTGTCGTTCGTCTCGGTAACGCAGCAGCTCAACATCACCACGGCCATGGGGTGCTTGATGCTCAACGTGCTGCTGTCCTTCGCGCAGTTCGAGCGTGAAGCGACCGGTGAGCGGATCCGGGACAGGATTGCGGCGAGCAAGCGCAAGGGGATGTGGATGGGCGGCGCGCCATCGCTGGGCTACGACGTGGTCAATCGCAAACTAGTGGTCAATGAGGCTGAGGCGGAAACGGTGCGTCGCATCTTCACAGATTCCCCACGCGTGGGCTCAACGACGATGCTGGTTCAGCATCTGCGGCATGAAGGGGTCAAGACCAAGTCGTGGGTGGGACAGTCGGGCAAGGACCGGGTCGGCCCGTTGATCGACAAGGGCAACCGGTACAAATTCCTCAACAACCCGCTGTACGTCGAAGAGATGCGCCACCAGGGCGTATGTTTTCCGGGTGAGCACGATTGCATCATCACGCGCGGGCAATGGGAGGTGGTGCAAGCGGCGCTGGCGCCGAAACCTAACGGCGCCACGCCGCATTCACAGCCGGCACATACTCTGATCGGACGACCACATCGGACGACCACATCGGACGACCACAACTTGTTCAAATGATCAGCAATGTGTATCATACACACTAATGACTAGTGCAGACTTGATACGCGAAATGCAGCGTGCGGGTTGGAAGCTGGACCGGGTGTATGGCTCCCATCAAATCTTCAAGCATCCGACTCGCCCTGGCCATGTCGTGGTGCCGCACCCCAAGAAGGATCTGGGGCTCGGACTGGTCAAGGCTATCCGGCGGCAAGCCGGCATGTGAAAGGCGAAATGTATGCGTTACCCCATTGCCATTGAACCCGCAAGTGACACCACCGCCTGGGGCGTGGTGGTTCCCGACCTGCCCGGCTGCTTTTCCGCTGGGGACACTCTGGAGGATGCCATGATTCAGGCCGAGGAAGCCATTACCGGCTGGATTGAAGTCGCGCTAGACGCCGGACAAGTCATTCCAACACCTTCCCCCATCGAGGCATTGCGTGCCGCCCATCCTGATTTTGCGGGCTGGTTGTGGGCGCTGGTCAAGGTGGACCCGGCCATGCTGGACGACACATTGGAGCGGGTGAATATCAGTCTGCCGCGTCGTGTGTTGCACCGTCTCGATGCTCGCGCCCGCAGCTCAGGCGAAACACGTTCAGGCTTCATTGCGCGAATGGCAATTGAAGGCCATGAAGCAGAGCACGCCTGATTCATTATTGACCTGGCCAGCCCTAACACGGCCACGGCCAGACCACCAGCGCCACACCGCCCAACCCCAACCCCAACACCGCCAGTTGCGGATACTTCGCCCGGTGGTACAGACTGGCCGATTTCCGCCCTCCGCAAAACTTTCGAATCACGCGCTCGGCAAGTCCGTCGACGGTGCCCACAGCATACAAGAGTAACAACAACGGCAGCAACCGCACGAGCATTGCGAAGCACACGCCCAGCAATTGCGTGCCGACCATCGCGGCCTTGATCGCCTCGCGATTGGCAAGGTAACTGCGAAAGACTAGCCTGTCCGGAATCGACAGCGCCGCCAAGTCGGCGAAACGCAGCCCCATGTCGTGGATGCCAGTGGCCTGCGGGCGGTGAGCCTGCTGGTGCATGCCGCGCACAGTGTCTTTGCCGTACCACTGGGCGTGCGCATTCACGAGGGCTTGGTGTGGTCCAACCGGGACCGGCGTACTTTGCTCTACAAGATGCTCGCGCTGCTGGGCATCCTGGTAATCAAGGAGCCGTTCTACCTCGTTGCCGATGCGTACTACGCCGCCGGCAAGGTCGCCCGTGGCCTGCTCGAGCAGAACAACCACCTGCTCACGCGGGTGAGGTCCCATGCGGTGGCCTTTGCCCAGTACGTCCAGCCCAGCCGAAAGACCAAGGGCCGACCCCGACTCTACGGCGCCAAGGTCAAGCTCAAATCACTGCTGAGCGATTGCGGGCTCAAACAGTCAGCCCACAGTCCCGTCTATGGCGAGCACAACGTCGCCATTGAGTATCGGGTCTGCGATTTGCTGTGGCATCCGCTGGGACGACGGGTGCGCTTCCGGGCGGTCACACATCCCACGCGCGGCTCGTGCCTGTTGATGTGCACGGACACCTCCCTGAGCGCCATCGAGATCATTGGCCTGTATAGTCTTTGCGTCAAGATCGAGTACAGCTTCAAGCAGGCGGTGCGCCTGGTCGGCTCATTTGCATACCATTTCTGGATGCAGGACATGAAGCCGTTTCGCCGGCGAAATGGTGACCCATATTTGCATCGTGAGCCACAGACCTACCGCGACGCCGTCAAGCGCAAGACCCATGCGTATCACGTATTCATTCAAGCCGGCGTCATCTGTCAGGGCTTGCTTCATACCTGTCGGTGGCCTTTCCAGTACTCGTGTGGAACTCATTTAGCTCCTGGCTGCGCACCATTCGTCCGGAAATTTCACCGTCCGAGTTGATTGTCGCCACTGCGATGCGCCAATGCCTGCCCGCATTTCTCTTGAATTGCTCCAAAACCAATATCCTGGCGATATTCATCGCCCAGCGGCAGGATGCTGAGCGCTACGAGCTATTTCGATTGTCTCCGTGACGTCAAAATTCCGGGTGAACTCGGCACTCGCGACTTGGAGAAGAAAGCCATTGTGGCCAGGCGGGTGCGGCGCACGCAGAGCGCCGAGTTCAAGGCCCGCGTGGCGCTTGCCGCGTTGCGCGAGGACAGAACCATGGCTGGGCTGTGCCAGGAGCTTGACCCGCACGTCAACCAGATCGCCGACTGGAATCGCCAGCTCAGCGAGCGCGCCGTCGACGCGTTTGACGGCGCTGGCGCGAGCCCTGCAGTGGACCTGGTACCGCTGCAGGCCAAGATCGGACAGCTCACGCTGGAGAATGATTTTTTAGAACGTGCGCTCACCAAAGCGGGAATGCTGAGCGCAAGGCGATGATTGACCGAAACGGCAAACTCTCGATCAGCCGGCAGGCCAAATTGCTGGGCATCAACCGGGGCAGCGTGTTTTACCTGCCCCAAGGCGTGAACGAAACCGAGTTGGCCCTGATGCGCCAGATCGACCAAAAGCATTTGGAGCACCCATTCTTGGGCGCGCGCCAATTAGTGCGCCAGTCGCGCCGATTGGGCTTTAAGGTGGGCAGGTTGCACGTGCGCACCCTCATGCTGCGCATGGGCATACGGGCCATGGCCCCGCAGCCGGGCAGCAGCAAGCCCGCGCCGGGGCACAAGGTCTACCCGTACCTGCTGCGCAACGTTGCGGTGGTGCGCGCCAACCAGGTGTGGGCGCTCGACACCACCTACATTCCGATGCGGCAAGGGTTTGTGTACCTCACGGTCATTGAGGACGTGGCCAGCAGGCGGGTGATGGCGCACAAGGTGGCTCCCACCTTGGAGGCGTGCCACGCCGAGGAGATACTGCAGCAGGCGCTGGCAATGCATGGAAGGCCGGAGATCGTCAACACCGACCAGGGCAGCCACTTCACGGCCGAGGAGTTCACCGCTGTGGTGCTGGGCTCGGGCGCAAAGCTTGTCGATGGACGGGCGCGGGGCATGGCGCGACAGGGTGTTTGTCGAACGGCTGTGGCGCAGCGTCAAATACGAGCCGGTGTACAAACATGCCTATGCCAGTGTGGCTGGCGCCAGGACCAAGATTGGTGCCTACCTGAATTGGTACAACAAGGGGCGGGCGCATTCGAGCATCAGTGACCAAACGCTTGATGAGGCGCACTGGAAGTTGCTGCCCAAACAGAAACAGGCGGCATGAGTGACAACGGGGCAAAGGGGCCAAAGCATGTGCTGCTGCGCAGCAAGGGCCAACGAACAGGGGGCAAGGCTTCCCCTTGGCGAGCCCCTTACGGGGTGGCCTGTGGGCAAGCCTTGCAGCCCTGCGGGCTGAATGGCGGCTTGACCACAGGCTCACGGCCGCGCCGCGCCAGTACCCCCTTCTTGATTGAAAATTTCCCCATTCCCCATTCCCCATTCCCCAGTACAGAAAAACAGGCTACGATTCGTGCGCTTTCCCGAGCACACTCACCCGGCTGTCGATCAACTTATCATTCGGGAAATACTGTTCAAGCCAACCGAGCCACTTCTCTTACGAGCGGACTACAAGTTCGAACCGCTCGTTGTGCGCGATTAGCAGAAGCCTCAGCCCTGGCTTGCGGCAACCAACCCGGGCAGGGTGCGAGGGAACTTGGGGCGGACCGGTATTTGTTTGAAACCAGAGAAGGGGATAGACATGAGCGGATCACTGATTGAGGAACAGGTTGTGCGTTATCGGAAGGACGGCATCCTTCATCCGATGCCGGCGGTGTCACCGGACGAGGCCCGTGCCATTCGCCAGTTCTACCTCGAAAACCCGCTGTTGTTCAGCGGCCGCGATGGCAGCAAGTCGTACCTTTTGTACAAGACGATGCATGCGCTGGTATGCCATCCCAGGATCCTCGACGCCGTGGAATCGTTGCTCGGTCCAAATCTGTTGTGCTGGGGCGGGCAGTTCTTCGCCAAACCCGTGGGCGATACGGCGCATGTCACGTGGCACCAGGATGCAACTTATTGGGGTTTGTCCTCCAGCGATGTTCTGACAGCCTGGGTCGCACTGACTCCGAGCACCAAAGACGCTGGCTGCATGCAAGTGGTACCGGGTACACACCACAAGCAGGTCGCGCACGAAGACCGATTCGACGACAGCAACATGCTCACGCGCGGACAGGAGCTGGCTGTACGAGTCGACCCGGACACCGTCGTCAATGTCGAATTGGCACCTGGGCAGATGTCATTGCACCATGTGCTGCTGTTCCATGGCTCCGAGATCAACCGCGCCAACCACCCGCGCATAGGATTCGCCATCCGCTACATCCCCACGCATTTGCGCCAGCTCGCACCGATCCGCGACAGTGCCATGCTCGTGCGCGGGAAAGACGACTACGGGCATTTCAACCACGAAACCGCGCCACGCGCAGACCGCGATGCACAGGCGCTAGCCTGTCACGCCGACGCAATGGAGCGGCATCTGAGCATCGTGTATGCGGGAGCCCAGGGGCGTGGCAAGCTCAATCCCCAGAGCCCCCAGCAATGCGCCTGAGGCTTCGCAGGACAGATTCTTCACTGTTTAGTGATTGCTGCGGCGGCGAGCGCCTTGGCCCATTCCTCGCGCAACCAGCGCGCGCAGGCGACGTTGTTCTCGAAGATCGAATATTTGTGCCCGGCACCGTAGTCGACAGCAGGGATGTGCTCGCAGGATATCTGGCGAATCGGGCTCTGCTCGTGCGTGGCGTGATGGGCAAATAGATCGCGGATCACGCGCTTCCACGGCTCAAGCCTGGCCTCGTCCCACTCTGCAAGATACTCGCCGGGCTTCGGCTTCATGAACGGGTATTGGATGCCGCGACCGAACTTGCCGTCCGGGTGCTTGGCCCACGTATTGATCGGATTGGCCGGCACGGCAGCGCGCGCATGCGCGTGATGGACTAAATTGGCGTCCATCCATTTCTTCGCGACATTGCCGGGCTTCAATGGGTCCAGGATCAGGCGGCCGGCATCCACGTCGGCCTTCATGTTCTGGACGATCTGCTCTGTAGGATTGTCGATCTTGAAGATCACGTGGCTGTGGTCGAGCGTCATATAGAACGGCAAGCCGCGCTGCTTGACCATAGCTGCGACCTGCTCGACGCGGCCGAAATGCTCGGACCACATGTTCACATGCACTTCGAAGCACGGCACGACGCCGTGGCTCATTCCGATCTCATGCGCGCGCACATAGAAATCGGCGATCTCGTCATTGGTCGCGACATGACCATCAACGTGGTGGGTCATGACCTGAACGTTGTGTACGACAGTGCCGAGCAGTCGCGCCTTGTGAATGTTCTGTTCGAACAGGGCCTCATGGCGCCCGAGCGTGTAGAACCAGCCGCTGGCGAGCACCGGCATGTCGTACTTTTCTGACGCCTTCAGAAGATCGCGAAACTCTTCGTCCGGCGGCGTGCGATCGATGTAGTCGAACACACCGGCTTCCTTGACCATCTTCACCTTGGTGGTGATGTCGGGAATATGGGTGTCCTGATGCGTCGCGCCGCCCGCCGTGCAGCCGATTTTGAAATCGCCAAGTTGTCTCACTTCAAACCCATCATGCGAGTTTTCCACAGTTTAAGTCACCGCGCCGCGCAAGTTTCGCCCAACAGACCAGCCCCGTTCCAGCCGCCGCAGCGTAAGGCGCCATGTCCGGGTGGCGGATCGCACAGGCAGTGATCGTTCCGAGCCTCGTCCGTCGGTCGCCAGCGCTCGATGCAGCACAGCCGAAAGCAATCTGAAATAATTGTATCGTCGTACCGCAGGCGTCAGCCCTTCGCATTACGAACCCTTCGGCGTTGTCCGGGAAGCAAGCGGGCAAGCCCTCACGCTGGGGCCGCTGTGACAAGGGGCTCCATAGCTTGGGCAATGCCCTGATTGCTGCCACTGCTGTCGAGCCTGTCTACCAGTTCGACTATGGACTGGCGTTTGTGCCCAGGTGACTGGAGGATGCTGCGCGAGAGCCGACCACCGGCCGGATTCGGGAATAGGAAAATCGAACGGTATGTTTTTGTGCCCACCGGGACGGGCTCGCCCGCTCTGAGCAGCCGCAGCCCCGCCGCCCGACCCCAAAACTGCTTCGACATCAGGCAAACCCTGCTGGCGCTCTGCGCAGTGCCGATAAGGTTGGTGGTGCTGGCCATGGATCAGCCATGGTGCAGCAGTGCGCCATGTCGTCAAGTTTGAAGGCGATGTCAGAGACCTGTCGCCGGAGTTGGCCAAAAAAGGGCTGGCCCTGGTGACAGTCATCCAGTTTCCCCTGGGTGTGGGCTCGCTGGCTGCCGACATGCGTAAAGCCCGCGATGCAGGGGCCGAAGCCCTGGTTGTGTACGCCGTGGGCCAGGAGCAGGCGGTGGCCGCGCAAAGCGGGGCCGCAGCGCAAACTTATGACGCCATGCAGCTCATGTTGTTCGCAGCCTTCCAGATCAGGGGCGAGATCAATATCGCCTACTTGAAGCGCGCGATGGAAAACGGGGAACGGCCCTACCAGGGCGTGGTCACCACCCACACGAATCCGTTCAGCGCCAAAGGCCACGATGCCTTCACCGAGAACATGGCGGAGCGGTCGGGTCGAGTTCTTTTACGCTGAAGTCCCGCAACGCTTCAGCATCATGCGCCGCAAGGATTGAACCCGGCCTGAAAGTTCGATGGCTCGCCAGAAATCGTGCACCCAACTGTCCAGCGCGCTGGCGCCGGTAGGTCGGTAAGCGGCCGAAGTATTCGGTTCGCAAAGCAGCCGCAATGGCACTCGTCGGGTGAGCATTAGGTGTTGTGATCACCTCTGGATGTGTTGTTGAAGTGAGAGCGAGAGTTTTTCGGAAACCAACGGGGCTGACGGCCGGGCCGAAGGTCCTGGTGACTTCATCGACACGTTGCTGTGCTGTGCGGTAAATGCGCCTGATCGACGCTAAATGCGTTCTGGAGGCGCCCATTTTTAGGTTTTTGGTCATCGTCTGGCCTTTCATGCTTCGGCGAACATTTGCCGCGCCATGCCTTCTGCTTTCTTACGTGCGGCCTGACTCATGCCTCGCGCAATTCGGTGAATTTCTTAGCCATCAATCTGTCCCTCACGTCGAAGTGGAACCAGGTGTTGGTCATACAACCGGTCGGCAGGTTCGAATGACTGGCGCTCCACCGAGGTTTGGCCTCCCCCGGCAGACCCGCCCATGCACGCGCTGCATCGCGGAGCTCATACTCGGCTCACAGTCCAAACCAAAGCTTGGCCTGATGGCCGTCGCGACGGGGCAATTGAGGAAAAATGGACGATGCAACGGGTTCGAAAAACGACGGTCTTCGGCCAGGTCGTCCGAAAACTGAAGAAGCAATTGTGGCGGGATGTGTAGGGGGTACGCGTTGCCGAAAGAAATGATCGCCGGTCGAAACTACCCCCCAAAAAAAATGCGTGCCATGCCTTGATCTAAAATAAATTATAATTTATGCTATCCAGATGCCTGATGTTAAGCAAGCCCTGATCGTGACGCGGCCCCCTTTTTCCGGAATCACTCTGCGTGCGGAGTTCTGGGCGAAGTATGGGTTTCCTTTGGTGTTCGTTTTGATTGCGACTCTGTTCGCCATCTCCAACCCGCGCTTTCTCACACTCGACAATTTCCTCCTCATCCTTCTGC
>Ga0105048_10008712_pt1 | contig 16221 bp, 10 predicted proteins | sample MAT05_FD_78382 | JGI IMG/M metagenome (GOLD analysis project Ga0105048, IMG submission 78382) | Freshwater microbial communities from Lake Fryxell liftoff mats and glacier meltwater in Antarctica - MAT-05 | ecosystem: Environmental > Aquatic > Freshwater > Ice > Liftoff microbial mat | place...
ACGACCGCCAAGGACCGCCCGTCCGAATACGTTCTGAATTGTTATGATGTTTTTTATACCTTTTCATTCCCTTACGTATGAATGTGAAATTTCTTGGGGACAGATCAAGCATAATCTGGCTTGTGATAGCATTTTATGCACTTTTTCCGCAGAAACCGGCAACCAGCAGTCGCAAGCCCGAAACAACGGCTCCATCTCCCGTTTGCATGATCCACTTGGATCATGCAAACGGGAGATGGAGCCGTCGGGATTTCGGTCTGGGAGTCAGATCCGAAGCGGGCGGTTGGCGGCATCCGATGCGATGCAGGCATCAAGGACCTTTTGCACTTCAAGGCCGCGTGCGAAATCGGGTTCCCCCGGGGTGTTGGTCTGGATGGCTTTGATGAAACGCTGATAATTTGTCGGGACGGCTTTGCATTTCATGGATTTCCAAATGCCGGCGTCCAAGTCTTTCCCGCGACAAACTTTGTAAGCATCGACCGCCACGTCGGAATCAATTTCGATGGTTCCTTTGGTTCCCGCAATTTTTAGGTAAAGTCGGTTGGCATTGCCGCCAACCCAACGGCTGGTGTGGATGACCCCGAGGGCACCGTTGGCAAACTCCACATTGAGTGTTGCGGAGTCATTAGCATCCAGGCGGTATTGGCCAATGCGATTTCCGGGAGCTTTTGGGAACGTTTTGAGACGGCAGAAAACCTCGCGAATGGGACCGGCAGGAAACGTTGCAAAATCCACGATGTGAACGCCCACGTCGCCGAGCACGCCTTTGCTTCCATGCTTAGAAGACAGTCGCCACAACCAAGCTGGTGAACTGCGCCAATCGCCCCAAACCTTGCCGACAAGCCAGGCCTGAAGGTAGCTGGCTTCGACATGACGAATTTCTCCGATTTCCCCGCGGTGAATGGAAGCCGCGGCCGCCTGAATGCACGGCCAGTCCCGATAGGAAAAGTTCACCATGTTGACTACGCCGGCATTTTTGGCCGCAACGACCATTTTTTTAGCATCAACAGCATTAAGCGCCAGAGGCTTTTCACATAGCACGTGCTTCCCGGCGGCAAGGCATTGCAGGGCTACGGGCATGTGAAAAACATCCGGCGTGACAATGCTGACAGCATCCAGATCCGCATGGGACAACAGGGCGGCGGCATCCCCAGAGACGTTGGGGATATTGTGCTTCTCAGCAAAAGCTCTCGCGCGGTCGAGATTCACATCACAAGCAGCCACAACCTCGCAGCCTTTGATTTTTGTGAATTGGGAGGCATGAACATTTGCCATTCCTCCCGTGCCGATAATTCCTAGACGAACCACTTTGACGGGCGGTGATTTTTTGATGCGCATAATTTTGATATTAGCGGAAACCCTCGGTCGGACGATCTTGGGCTTCGAGATCCTCCGGCAGAGGCTCAAGCGGAGCGGAGTTCGGGCAGGCGTCGGGGATCCGCACCGTGGGACGAGCCCACCGCACGGCATTGGCAATCACGGTTTGCACTTCAGCCTGATGATACGAGGGATAGGTTTCATGACCGGGACGAAAATAAAATACCTTCCCATGGCCGCGCTGCCAAGTGGCTCCACTTCGAAAAACCTCGCCGCCAGTAAACCAGGACACAAAAATCAGCTCATCGGGAGTAGGAATCCCAAAAGGCTCGCCATACATCTCCTCGGCCGGGATCTCAAAATAATCTCCAATTCCCTGGGTGATCGGGTGGTGAGGCGCAAGATTCCATAGACGCTCTTTATCCGTGGACTCGCGCCATTTGAGCGAGCAGGTTGTACCCATCAGAGCTTTGAAGATTTTGGAATAATGACCGGAATGCAGAACGATAAGTCCCATGCCTTCCAGAACCCGTTTGTGGACTTTGGCCACAATGTCATCTTTGACCTCCGAGTGGGCCATATGCCCCCACCAAACCAACACATCGGTCTTGTCTAAAACATCATCGGTGAGACCATGCTTGGGCTGGTCCAGCCAAGCCGTGCCAACCTCAAAATCAGAATGAGTTCGAAGGGCGGCCGCAATCGTTTCATGCATCCCCTCAGGATAAATGGCTGAGACTTTGGGGTTTTTCTTTTCGTGACGGTATTCGCCCCAGACCAGGGCACGTAGAGGGGATGTGATCATAATTTTCCGAGTTAAGTTGATACGTTAGGTTATCCATTTATGCTTTTGGCACGGAGATCGGCAAGGAGTTTGCATTGCACTCCTCAGAGAATAGTAGTATTTTTCCGAGATTTCAAATGCCAATAACCTCCCATGAAACCAGCTTTGAAAAAGCCTTGGGGGATGCCCTGCGACGGCTGCGTGCGGGCCGCCTGAAAATCTCGATTCCCCCCACATTCGGACTTTACCGACATTGGCCGATGGCGCACTTCCATGGAACGGCAGAGTTTTTTTATCAAACTGGCGGTGCCACCGACTTTGAATGCCCCGGGGAGGCCTTTCGAGTGAAGAAAGGCGAAGTCTGCATCGTTCCCAGCGGGGTGCCGCATGCAGAAACCAGTGTGCATTTGGGGACGAACTACTCGGCTTTGGTGGCCATGCATAATGCGACTGGCTTCACCGTGCTCAATTCCTTTGCTGATGAGCAGGGCCGGATCGGCAATCGGGAACTCACAACTTACAGCGGTAAACGCGGGCATGTCGCTTTCAGCTTTCTTGAAGAGGCAGCCACGGCAAAGTCCGTCGAACCCTCGCTGCGTCGTGCATTTATCAAATCCCTCGTTGAAGCCTTCCTTCTCGCTTTGCTTAGTGATATTGCGAAAGGCAGCACATCTTCTCTGACAGAACACTCTTCCCCCTTGGTTTCAAACGCCCGGAAGCTCGTGCTGGCTCAGCTCTCCGACCCACAACTCAGCGTGGCAGGCATCGCACGTCAGCTCGCCTATCATCCAGACCATCTCTCACGGATTTTCCAGCAAAATGTCGGGGCTACACTGGGAGAATGGATCCTCCGCGAGCGCATTCAAGCGGCCAAAAACCTCCTGGCGCAGAGTCAGCACAATATCTCCGAGGTGTGCTGGGCCTGTGGTTTTTCCAGCCCCTCCTATTTTATTCGCGTTTTTCGAATACGCACCGGAAGCACACCAAAACAGTTTCGCACCACCACCCAAACCCATTCCAGCGCCTAAACTTCAAAAACCCAAAAATTTCCCTTGCAGTTACCCAATTCTGCTCTAGTTTTAAATTTCAATCGCGGGGTGGAGCAGCCCGGTAGCTCGTCAGGCTCATAACCTGAAGGTCGTAGGTTCAAATCCTACCCCCGCAACCACTCCTAAAGCCTTAATAGACCGAATGTCATTGAGGCTCTTTTTATGTTCAGCAACTTAAGAAGGTGAGGCGGGAGATGCGTTGCCGCCCCCGGTCTTGACAGATGACGATTGCGCGTTGGCCCAGGCCGGCAAAATGTTTTAGCATTTTCTGTCGATAAAATAGATTACTTGGTGGTTGATCAGCAGAGAGAAGAGATCGATGGCAATGGACTGTGATTGACATGAAATAAATAAAAACCTATTAAAAGCTCATGATCGCTCATGAACGCCATCACCGGATGCTCGGGTTTCTCGAGAAACACAGGCGTGCCGGATTGGCGGATTTGCTGGGATTGACGGGAGCCTCACCAGCGACTCTCCGGCGGGATCTGGATTTCTTGAGCGGCCAGGATTTGGTTGTCCGCCAGCACGGGGTGGTGTTGCACCCCTCTGCCGCGGCTGCGGAACCCAGTCTGCTCCAGAAGTCACAATCCGCCCTGTTGGCAAAGCGCAAGATCGCGACGCGTGCGGCAAAACTGGTTCCTGAGGGGGCAACGGTTTTTGTTGATAGTGGAACGACATGCCTTGAGGTGTCACGCATTCTCCGTTCACGGCCAAGCCTGACCATTATCACCAATTCCCTACCTGTGATCGCCGCTCATGAGCAATTCCAAGCAAAGCTTATCGTGGTGGGCGGCGAGCGAAGGGATGTCAGCGGCGCGCTTGTGGGCAGCCTCGCTTCGGGGGCTTTCTCCGCGCTGAAAGCCGATGTGGCACTGATTGGGGCCTCGGGACTCGATGTGGACAGTGGCCCTGGAACGACCGAATTGCTGGAAAGGGACATCAAAACCGCGTGGATTCGAAATGCCCGCCGGGTGGTTCTCCTTAGTGATGGCTCCAAGTGGGCATCGGCTGCGGCAATCGGCTTCGCTTCGTGGGACGAGGTGACTGATCTTGTGACCGATTGCAAGCCGCCTGCCGGCTTTCGTCCGCTAACCACAAAAATCCATTTATCATGAAACGCCTCGATCAAAAAATCGCCAATATCCTCGCTGGATCCACCTCTCCGGGTGACTTCATCATCGCTGACGCAAAAGATGCCGACATGGCATTCGGGGTGACAGCTCCCGGCCCGCAGACCCGTTCGGGCCGGCAAAGCGAGTCCGAGGGATGCTGGAAAACCCTGGATCAATACCTCCAGCAGATCCGTGCGGTGATCTCGCAGGACATTGTGGACATCGTGCTGCTGTCGGCCTCAAACTTGGAGCGGCTTGCCATGCAGGAAAAGCTGTTCGTGAACTCGGCGATTACTCCGGCGGCGCGTGCGAACGACACTTCTGATGTCTGGGCCGTGCGAGGTGGGAAATACCCGACCGATCACCCGTCGCGAGCCTTTCGCACCGCAAACATTTGCCACATCAAATACGGCAGGATCACCGAAGACTGCACACAGCCGTTCACCGGAGCCGACCTTGGGCTCTATTCGATCACCTTCACAAACAACATTGACTGGGACTACAAAGCTCTTACTGACTTTCATGAGTTCCGCCTTGAGACCGAGCGCAAGCACTTCCGATATTTTTTAGAGGTCTTCAACCCGAACGTAAATCCAGGTATCCCGGAAAAAAAGGTAGCGGGGTTTCTCAACGACCACATCATCCGCACCCTGGCCGGCGTCACATCCGTGGGGAGGCCGATATTTTTGAAAATTCCCTACAATGGCCCGGAGCCACTCGAGGAACTGGTGGCCTACGATTCCAAGTTGATCATTGGGGTTCTGGGCGGGAGCGCGGGGACAACGCTGGATGCGTTTCAACTCATCCACGACGCCCGCAAGCATGGCGCGAAGGTCGCGCTCTTCGGAAGGAAAATCAACCTCTCGGAATATCCGCTGGCCTTCATAGAAATGCTTCGTCGCGTTGTCGATGGCGAGGTCGGCCCGGTCGAGGCGGTAAAAGTCTATCACAACGTGCTTCAAAAATCCGGAATCCGTCCGCAAAGGCCGCTCCATCAGGATCTTCAACTGACAGTCAACAAGATGAGCTACAAATGAAAAAGTTTTCAGTGGTTCAGTGTTCAGACAGACGCTGAGCACAGGAGCCTTATTCTCTGGAAACTGAGCCACTGAAAACCGAACACTTCCAATGAAAAGAAGCCAGGTCAACGATATTTACCACGAGGCCAAAGCCTGCTTCGAGCACCATGGTTGGGCGCTTCCGCCGTCTCCGAGGTGGGACATCACCGACTTTGGGTTAAACGACTTCGCCGGGCACGGGCTCGTATTAGTTAATCTCGCCGAGGAACCGGAGTATTGCGAGAAGCTCATGTATGCGCGGGATGGCCAGACGACCCCGCTTCACACCCACGCCAAAAAGAAGGAGGACATCATCTGCCGCCACGGCGTGCTCATTCTCGAACTCTGGGCCAGCCATCCCGAAAAAACGCGGCGTGGAGAAACGTTCACCGCCCGTGTGAGCGGCGCTGCATACGAACGCCACAGCGGAGAGACTCTCACCCTGCAAGCTGGCGAGCGCATCACGCTCACCCCTGGAATTTACCACGCGTTTTGGCCAGAGGGACCTGATTGCATCATCGGCGAGGTCTCGACCGCCAATGACGACTCCAACGACAATCTCTTTGTCAATCCCGACATTGGCCGATTTCCGAATGTCGAGGAAGACGAACCTGCGGCTATCCGCCTACTAAGCGACAAATGAGCCCGCTCGCCGCCCTCCGCGACATCGAATCGCTTCCCGCAGTCCCCTCACCCGTGGTGACCGGCTTCGATGGGTTTGTGGATGAAATGATCAGCATCGTGGCCGAACGGACATCGCTCGACAGTTTTTCATCGGTCCCCGACATCGCCACATTCGGCGGCCTCGTCTCCGCGGCCGCAGGACACAGCAGCCTGCGCGAGATTGTGGTAAACGCAGTCCACCCCGGCGGGTGCGCCGTCAACCTCGGCGACGGTCTTGCTGCATTGGGGGTTCCGGTCGATTGCTACGCGACCCTTGGCGAGCCGGTGCATCCCGCATTTGCAGAACCCGTATCGCGTTTCCGGAAGGCGGTCTCGTGGGGACGCGAGCCCGGACGCACTCTGGCCTTCGAGTTTGCCGACGGAAAGCTGATGTTCAGTTCGGTGAAGCAGTTAGCGGAGTTCACCGCAGAAGACATCGCCGGAAGGCTGGACGACGGAGCGTATCTGGCGTCCTGCCGCGAGGCAGCAATTGTCGCCCTCACCGACTGGACGCTCTATCCGCACATGACCAGTGTCTGGCGGCTGCTCCATCGGGAAATCTATTCCCAACTCACACACCGCCCGCATTTTTTCATCGACCTAGTGGACCCCTCAAGCCGGTCGGCGGAGGATATTCTCGCCATGCTGGATTCTTTGCCATTGTTTGAACAATGCGGACCCGTGACGCTTGGCCTCAACGGCAACGAGGCAAACATCCTCGCTCGCCTCCTTGGCCTGGAGCTCTCGCAGGACGAGCCCTCTTGCATGAGGCTGGCCGGAGAACTTACGGGTAAAATCGCAATCTCCTCTGTGGTCATTCACAAGTTGAAGTTTGCAGCGTCCCATGCGGCGGGTTCGTCTTATTGCGTGGCCGGACCATTCTGCGAAAAACCTCTGAAAAGCACGGGAGCCGGCGACCGCTTCAATGCCGGGTTCTGCCTCGGCCTTCTCGCCAAAGCAGGGCCGGCGGAATGCCTCACCCTTGGCTGCGCCACTTCGGGGCTCTTTGTCCGCACCGGAACGAGTGCAAATCGTGAGGAGGTGGCAGACTTTCTGCGAGAATGCTCAAGGGGAGAAATACTGATGGATGGAGTCGAGCGGTTCATGGGAATTAAATAAAGCCGTTTGAGAAAGTGATTCCTCTGCAGACTTCCGGTTTCGTCTAACGATGACGCAATGGCCATATCGGCCAGGCCAACAGGCATCAAGCCGGGCCGAACGAAGCCCGTAATGTTTGATCTTGAGATTGGCGCACCGCTCAGGCGTGGCCTCGCTCACTGCCAGGCAGGTGCCTCTTTCTTTACGACCTCGATGTATCGAAGCAGGGCTTTGGAGTGATTCCCGCGATGCCAGGCGATCCAGTATTCGGCTTTGACTTCTTTTTCCAGGGGGCGGAAAACCACCCCGGGATGGGGCAACTTTTTGATTTGCTCGCGGGCCAGGGTCACGCCCAAACCTTCGGCGACAAAGGTCATGATGCCAGACTCGAGTTCCACGTCTTGTAAGATTCGGGGCGTGAAGCCTGCCTCTTGGCAAAGGCCGGAAAGCCAGTCCCGCGAACCGGGATGGGTGTCCTCCGACATCGTGACGAAGAATAGTGATTTGAGATCTTTTCGCCGGAGTTTGGCCTTTTTACTGAGGGGATGGTTGGCTGGCAATACCACGACGACTGAATGTCGCGCCACGCATTCCCAAGCGAGTTCATCCGTGCTTTGTTTCCCGGCCTTTGGACGCAAACCGACGAATCCTAAGTCGATCTTTCGGGCCGCGAGAGCGTGGAGTTGTTCTGCCGGAGACATGTCGAACAGGTTGACAGCAATCTCAGGAGAGCTTTCATAAAATGTCTTAAGCGTCGCAGGCAGGAGGTCAAAATTAAATTTGAACAAATATCCAAGATTTAACTGGCCGGACTCGCCACGGCTGAATCGCTTGACGGCCAAGATGCTTTCCAGACTCAGCGCAACCAGCCGTTTCGCATCAACCAGAAAACTCTTGCCCTCTTCGGTGAGCGAGACTTGGTTCTTGGTACGATCCAGCAAACGAACGCCTAGTTCGTCCTCGAGGTTCTGGATTTGACGAGTCAATGAAGGCTGCGCCAGGCGCAGATTTTCCGCAGCCCGGGTGAAATTTAACTCCTCGGCAACAGCCACGAAATAACGTAAATGACGCAGTTCCATTCGACCAGTTAGTGTAGCGGCTTCACCTCATGCCACAACAACTAACCGCACATCGGAGTGGGGTGCATCTCCGAAAGTTGCAAAAGGGCAAGATGTGGCGGCTTCGCCGCAATGACGCATCAGCAGAGTAAGGCGGCTACAACGAGCGCAAGCGTGATCGGCACGCCTTGCGTTGTAGCCACGTCACTCCTCCTTCGCCAAGGCTATGGAGGACACGTCTGCTGACGTGTTCCTACCCTCCGCGCGCTGTGCATGTGCTCTTCAGATTTTGCAACTTTCAGAGATGCGCCCCGTGGGGTGTTTTCCTCATACCTCAAAAGCATCGCATCCCAAGAAACAAAGTATTGGTCCATTTCGGCCTCTGGCCGGACGATTAGGTCTTGAATCAGATTATTCGACAAGCGTCTGTCCACTGGAAGGGCAAGGCTGCGGGCAGTTCCAGCACGGTGAGCACCGAAAGTGGCGTCTTGCAGCAGGCTGCTGTCTCCTCGGGCATTCCACTTAAGAGCAACCTAGAGGCAAACCCGCCGGAATTGATCGCTGCCGCGCAGGCGAGCAGCTTTTCCCTGGCGCTTTCCGACGAACTTGAGGCGATGGGTTTCACTGAAGGCGGGATTGCCACCACGGTGACTCTGACCCTCGAGCAGATGCCCGTCGGCTGGATGATCGTGAAGATCAATCTGAATGTCGTGGCCAAGCTTCCCCGGGTCACGCAATCCGAATTCATCGACGCGACCATTCGCGCCAAAACCACCTGCATGGTCTCGGTATCGCTCCGTGCAAACATCTCGATGACCGCCAAATTGGAGAACTGAACCAGCATTCGACGCCTCTCTATCACAATCAAAACGCAAAAACTTCCATGCTAAAACTCACAAACCGCAAGATTCGGATAATCTCTTTTTCGATTGACCGCCCGATTCGTGTGAACTTTTCGCTCACACAATCCGGAGACGCCGTCGATTCCCGCTCGGGCTGGCCGGTTTAACTGGATGCAGACTCCTTCGTTCCGCCAACCGACATGGAAGCCAAGTCGTTCACGTCTCACGTCAAGCGAAAGCGAGGCTCCGATGCGGGCGGAATTATTCAGTGCCGATCAACTCGCGCGTCATGCCCGAGGCTTGGCCGGATCACACAAAATCGTCCTGCAGGACAGTTCCAACAGCCTCCTGGCTCAACTGGGCGAAAACGAAAAAATCCTCCGAACGTTTAATCGTTCGACCCTTGCCGTCGCACCCGGACGGCATGTGACCCCTGCCGCCGAGTGGCTGCTGGACAATTTTTATTTGATCGAAGAGCAGATCCAGATGGCGCGGCGGCATTTGCCCCCCGGCTACAGCCGCGAACTGCCTGGCCTCTCAAATGGCCTCTCTGCGGGGCTCCCCCGGGTTTACGACATCGTCCTGGAATTGATAGCTCATGTGGATGCACAAATCGATGAGGGGCCGCTCAACGCCTTCATTGCCACGTATCAATCGGAAAGTCCCCTAAAGCTTGGCGAACTGTGGGCCGTCCCCATCATGCTGCGTCTCGCGCTGATCGAAAATCTTCAGCGTGTCGCGACCAGGCTCCGGCGCGCACGGAAAGACTATGACCTTGCGGAGCAGTGGGTGGAGCGCTTGCAGACCATGGCGGAAAAGCGCCCCTCCGCGCTCGTCATGGTCGTGGCGGATATGGCAAAATCCCATTTGCCCGTCTCCAGTTCGTTTGTGGCGGAATTTTGTCAGCAGTTATCACGTCACAGTCCCGTGCTTCATTTCGCACGAACCTGGCTCGAGCAGAGCCTTGACGAGCAGGGCCTGACTATTGAACAGCTCGTCCAGCAGGAAAGCGAGAATCAGGCCGCCGATCAGGTTTCGGTCAGCCACAGCATCGGAAGCCTTCGTTTCCTTAGCGCGATGGACTGGAAGAACTTCGTCGAATCCCTCAGCCTGGTCGAGGCGACCTTGCGTTCCGATCCGGCTGGTGTTTACCCGGCTATGGATTTCGCAACCCGTGATTCTTACCGCCACTCGGTCGAAACCCTGGCTCGACACAGCGAGCTTTCCGAGGGGAGTGTGGCAGAACTTGTCGTGAAACTGGCTTCCGAAAGCGCTGAGAAAAATGGGCCAGACGATCGGACAGCGCATGTGGGCTTTTACCTCATCAACCAAGGCCGGCGGCCCTTTGAGCGGCTGATAAAGATGCGCAGGCCCTGGCGGACAAAAATCGAGCGGGGCATTCAGCGGTTTCCCCTCGCCTTCTACGCGGGCGGGATCGGAATGCTCGCGCTCCTGGCCACATTTGGCTTCGCTGAGAGCGCCAAGACGTTCGACGCGGCGGGATGGCGACTCATCATTCTCAGCCTCGCTTTCCTTGTTTGTGCCAGCCAACTGGCTGTGGCCTTGATGAATTGGCTATGCTCGGTGCTCATGGATCCCCGCCGGCTCCCACGGCTCGATTTCTCCGATGGCATCCCCACCGCCTGTCGCACGATGGTCGTTGTTCCAACCATGCTCACAAGTCCCTCGGGTGTTGATCGTCTCATCGAGACTTTGGAAGTCCATCATCTAGCAAATCGCGATCCTAATTTTTTCTTTGGTTTGCTCACCGATTTCCGCGACGCGACTGCGGAGATTCTGCCGGCAGATCAGGAACTGCTCCAGCGGACACGGGCAGGAATTGAAATGTTGAACCTAAAATATTCTCCCCATGGACACGGGCTCTTTTTCCTGTTCCATCGCCCTCGTCGCTGGAATGCGAGCGAAGGTTTGTGGATGGGCTATGAGCGCAAGCGCGGCAAGCTCCAAGAATTCAATACCCTCCTCCGAGGCGGCTCTCATGAATGCTTTTCCGAGATCGTCGGAGAGACGGCGATCCTTCCGACGATCAAGTATGTGATCACCCTCGACACGGACACACATCTACCGCGCGACACGGCCCGCGAACTGGTCGGGACGATGGCCCATCGGCTGAATCGCCCGGAGTTTGACGACGAGCGCGGCATTGTTACCAAGGGCTACGGCATCCTTCAGCCGCGAGTGGCCGTGAGTCTGGCCGGATCTCAGCGATCCTGGTTTGTCCGTTTATTTGCCGGAGATGCAGGAATCGACCCTTACACCCGAGCTGTTTCGGATGTGTATCAAGACGTGTTCCGGGAAGGCTCTTTTATCGGCAAAGGAATCTACGATGTCGATGCCGTCGAGCGGGCTCTGGCAGGCCGTTTCCCTGAAAATACGGTGCTCAGTCATGATCTTCTGGAAGGTTGCTTCGCACGTTCCGCGCTCGTGAGCGACGTGGAATTTTATGAGGAATACCCGTCCCGCTACAACGTGGACATCGCCCGGCGTCACCGTTGGATTCGGGGAGATTGGCAGACCGCTCAATGGCTTCTGCCGCGAGTTCCCGGCCCGGCCACCCATCGTCTTTCGAATCCGCTCTCGGGGTTGTCCCGCTGGAAAATCTTCGACAACCTCCGGCGCAGTCTAGTGCCTGTTGCCATGCTGGGCTTCCTTCTCGGCGGCTGGTTTCTGCTGCCCGGTTTGGGCGTCGTCGGGCTGGTGCTTATCGTGCTGCTCATCACCCTCCCCGGATTGATATCGGTGCTTTTCAGCGGATTACGGAAACCCTCGGATTTGCCGTGGGCGATGCATCTGCGGGCGGTAACCGAAACAGGCGGGCGGCAACTTGGCCAAAACTTTTTGACCTTAGCCCTGCTTCCTTATGACGCGTTCATGAGTCTGGATGCGATCGCCCGAACTTTGGTGCGCTTATTAGTCACCCATAAACATCTCCTCGAATGGCAAACCTCGCGGGATTCTGAACGGGCCACGCACGCCGGGCTCTTCGGCTTTTTTACCACCATGTGGTTTGCGCCCGTTGTTGCCGTGACTGGCGGCTTCTCGCTGGTCTTGCTTCAGCCAGCTCAAGCGCCCATGGCAGGGCCTCTCTTCGCGCTCTGGCTTTTTGCGCCGTGGATCGCTTGGTGGATCAGCCAGCCCATCAAATCAGTGACCCCGGAATTGACAGCGGAGCAACAGGATTTCCTGCGCCGCACCACCCGCAAGACATGGTATTTTTTTGAGACTTTTGTCTCTGCCCGGGAAAATTGGCTGCCGCCGGATAATTTTCAGGAAGTGCCCGCGCCAACAATCGCCTCGCGGACCTCGCCGACAAATATGGGCCTCGCACTGCTTGCCAATCTCGCCGCCCGGGATTTCGGATATTTATCGGTTGGCGGATTGATCCAGCGCACGCAGGACGCTTTTGCAACGATGAACAAACTTGAACGTCATCGCGGACATTTCTACAATTGGTATGACACCCGAACGCTCCAGCCACTCCTGCCACTCTATATCTCGAGTGTGGACAGTGGCAACCTTGCCGGGCATTTGTTGACGCTTGGCTCCGGTCTAAGAGAACAGGCCGATGAGGAAATCCTAAGCCCGCAGATTTTTGCCGGTTTGCGCGATACCATCATGGTTCTTCGGGATTGGGACGGCGAGAGCTTCGCACTGACGCAGCTCGAAGCGGAATTGGAAGTGGTGCCATCCTCGCTAAGCGCCGGGTTCTCCCTGTTGAAACGGGCGGGAGAACAGGCCGCAAGCATATCTGCCGCGTTTGCGAACGCAGAGGAGGACCTGAAAGGGTGGGCTCGAGCTTTGCAGCAGAATTGCGAGGCACATCTGGAGGACCTTCGTCTCCTCGCACCGTGGCTTGATTTGCCAATTCAACATCACCGCGAACCCCTTCAGGACGAACTCGATAAACTCGACCAGCCCATCACCTTGCGCGACATCGCCAAACTCGAAGCCGCACTCGCTCCATTGATCGATGCGGAAATGCAGACGGCAAAAACTCCCCACCTCGTGAAATTGTCAAATGGCCTGCGGGAGGCCGCCGTCCACGCCCGCCAGCGCTTAGACACCTTGGAGTCTTTGGCCCGGCAAAGCGACGAAATGGCCGCTGCGGATTTTACATTTCTGTTCGATTCGACAAGGGACCTTTTTTCGATTGGTTTCAATATCACCGAAGGTCGCTGCGACGCGAGTTTCTATGACTTATTGGCCTCGGAAGCCAGGTTATGCAGCTACGTTGCCATTGCTCAAGGCCAGGTGCCGCAGGATCACTGGTTCTCGCTGGGGCGGCTGCTCGTCTCATCGCGGGGTCAGCCGTTGCTGGTTTCCTGGAGCGGCTCGATGTTTGAATACCTGATGCCGCTTCTCGTGATGCCCAATTATGAGAACACGCTTCTGGATCACACCTGCAAAGAGGCGGTGCGGCGCCAGATCGCCTATGGCAACGACCGCGATGTGCCTTGGGGTATTTCCGAATCGGGTTACCACCGAACCGACGTTCACTTGAATTACCAGTATCGCGCTTTCGGTGTGCCAGGCCTCGGTTTGAAGCGGGGGCTGGCCGACGACTTAGTGATCGCGCCTTACGCCACCGCGATGGCGTTAATGATCGCGCCCGTGGAGGCTTGCGAAAACCTGCAAAGGCTGGCCGTTGATCGCCGCTCTGGTGTTTATGGCTTTTATGAAGCCGTGGACTACACGCCATCGCACCTGCCGCCTGACGAAACGAGTGTCAGCGTCCAATCCTACATGGCGCATCATCAGGCGATGAGTCTGCTCGCGCTTGCAAACATCCTTCGAGATAATCCAATGCAACGCCGCTTCATGGCCTGTCCGCTGCTTAAGGCGGCGGATTTGCTTTTGCAGGAACGCGTGCCAAAGACTTCTGCCAGCGTGTTCGTCGAAGATTTGACCTTGGAGACAGCACGCACCCCCGCTGAGGAGGGTGTGAGTGTGATGCGGGTCCATACGAACCCCACCCCACCCGCGCCAGAAGTTCATCTTTTATCAAATGGCCGCTATCATGTTCTCGTCAGCAGTGCCGGAGGCGGCTACAGTCGTTGGCGCGATCTGGCCGTCACGCGCTGGCGCGAAGATGCCACATGCGATGGCTCGGGGACATTCGTCTATCTCCGCGATTTGGAAACCGGGGATTTTTGGTCCACCTCGTATCAGCCCACCTTGCAGGTAACTGAGGGTTACGAAGCCATTTTCACTCAGGCCCGCGCGGAATTCCGCCATCGTCATGCCGGGCTCGAAGTTCACACGCAGATGTGTGTGTCGCCGGAGGACGACGTGGAACTGCGGCGAATTAAAATCACGAATCGGTCAACCGCGACGCGGATCATCGAATTGACCAGCTATGCTGAAGTGGTGATCGCGCCACCAGCCGCCGATGCGGCGCATCCCGCCTTCAGCAACCTCTTCGTGCAAACAGAATTCACACCAGAATCCTCCGCCCTCCTCTGCACACGAAGAGCCCGCTCTGCGGATGAGAAGCCACCATGGCTTTTCCATCTGATGGTCGGACAGGGCGGAGAGCTGGGCGAGATTTCCTGCGAGACCGACCGTTGCCGGTTTGTCGGACGCGGGGGGACCCTCGCCAACCCGCTTGCCATGGAGCGCAAAGAACCTTTGTCCAATACGGTCGGCTCCGTGCTCGATCCCATCGTCTCCTTGCGCCGCAAGGTCATATTGCCGCCCATGGAAACCACCGTCATTGATTTGGTGCTGGGCATGTCGGAAAACCGCGAAGCCGCGCAAGAACAGGTGGAGAAATACCAAAACAGCCGCATGGCGGAACGTGCCCTTGACCTGGCCTGGACCCACAGTCAAGTGACGTTGCGCCAGCTCAACACCACGGAAAGCGAAGCCCAACTTTATGGCCGGCTGGCCAGCGCGGTGATCTACGCCGACCCCGCCCTCCGTGCCAATTCCTCTGTGTTGCGCAGCAATCGTCAAGGCCAGAGCGGGCTCTGGAGCTATGGCATCTCGGGCGACGTGCCCATCGTCCTGCTCCACATTAGCGATACTGCGAAGATCGAACTCGTCCGTCAGTTGGTCCAGGCGCACGCCTACTGGCGGGCGAAGGGGATGTCGGTCGACCTAATCATCCTAAACGAAAACGTTTCAGTCTATCGTCAGTCGCTGCACGATCAGATCATTAGTTTCATCTCGTCGGGGATTGAGGCGCAGGCACTGGACCAACCGGGTGGAATTTTTGTCCGGCACCTTGAGCAAATCCCAAACGATGATCGCGTGTTGATGCAATCTGTGGCCCGCATCGTGCTGGACGATGACAGGGGAACCCTTGCCCAGCAAATGGAACGCCGTCGTGTGCTGGAACCGTGGATTCCTCTCTTTACGCCCACCGGCCCGGCGCGACCAGACTCGCCCGTCCCGGTTCCCGAGCGCGAGTTGATTTTTTCGAACGGCTTCGGCGGGTTCACATCTGACGGACATGAGTATGTGATCACCCTCCAACCCGGTGAGAGGACTCCTGCGCCATGGGTCAACGTGATTGCGAATCCCATGTTCGGAACGGTCGTTTCCGAAGGCGGCTCGGCTTATACCTGGGTTGAGAATGCCCATGAATTCCGGCTCACGCCCTGGAGTGATGATCCGGTCCGGGATACCACGGGTGAGGCGTTTTATATTCGCGATGAACAGAGCGGACAGTTCTGGTCGCCGACGCCGCACCCGGCGCGCGGTGTCACGCCATATGTCATCCGCCATGGATTCGGATACACCGTATTTGAGCATACCGAAAACGGCATCGCCTCCGAACTGTGGGTTTATGTGGCCATGGATGCGCCAGTGAAATTCTCGGTTTTGAAATTGCGCAACGTCTCAGGACGTCCTCGCCGCGTGTCGGCCACGGGCTATTGGGAATGGGTGCTGGGTGACTTGCGACAAAAGAGCCTGATGCACGTGCAAACAGAAGTGGATCTCAAAACGGGCGCGTTACTCGCGCGCAATCACTACAATACGGAATTCCCCGGCCGCATTGTGTTTCTCGACGTGAACGAAGCCTCACGCACCCTCACCGGAGACCGCAAAGAGTTTATCGGACGTAACGGAAATCTCGAAGAACCCGCAGCTCTCAAACGAGCCCGGCTGTCCGGTCGGGTTGGCGCGGGACTGGACCCGTGCGGCGCGGTGCAGGTCACCTTCGATCTGGCGGACGGAGAGGAACGTGAAACGAGCTTTCGTCTCGGAGTTG
>Ga0105048_10008714_pt1 | contig 16219 bp, 11 predicted proteins | sample MAT05_FD_78382 | JGI IMG/M metagenome (GOLD analysis project Ga0105048, IMG submission 78382) | Freshwater microbial communities from Lake Fryxell liftoff mats and glacier meltwater in Antarctica - MAT-05 | ecosystem: Environmental > Aquatic > Freshwater > Ice > Liftoff microbial mat | place...
CACAACCCGACGACTAACGATTGAACGTAGGGGATCCCGGTTTCGGTCGCGAGCAAATAGGCGACCCGTTTGAACCAGAACGCTTCGGGGTAGTTCGCGGTTTGCGCGATCCAACTCGGCAGATCGTTGCCAAGGAGAAACGCGATGCCGACGCTGGCCAAAATAACCATCGCGATTCCGACTGGGCGAACCGAGCCAGGTAGTATCCGCTGAAGTGTCCACACGCCACCGGTGAGCGCGATAAGCCATAGCGAGTGGACCGAAACCAAAGCGAGAATCGGTGGGAAACAACCCCAGACGCCGCAGATCGATTCGTCGAGGTCGTAGGGAATCATCGAGATAGACACCGCTGCGAACGCGGAGGCGATCCAGCACAGGATTCCGAGAAGAAACGTACCCGCGATACGGTGGGGGCAAGTTTGGCAAGTTACGACTTCTGAAACTGGGATCATCTCCGACTCCCGAGTAACACTTTCGAGGGGACGGCATCCGTACTTGGAATTTCCAGATTCACTTGGCCAACGCTTTTAAATTATACTTCGACCGGATACACTTGATACCTTTTCGTGCCAGCCCGCAGCGCGAGTTTTGAAGTTGCGCGATTGTGCAGCCCAACTCCCTTTTGCGGGCGTCAGATATTTGGGCCAGACCTTCCCCCGCAATACTATCCCAGAGGTCTTGCACGAGAGTGATCCGGTCGGCGCGCGGCAGCCGGTCGAGGCCGAGGATGGTGTTTTCCGTTACATCCGCGCCGTCATATTCCGCGACGATGAATTCCCGGAATCGAATCACTCCTCGTACATCGGTCGCCTTCCTCCCGCGAATCCGCGATGTCAACCACCAGCGTTTTCTGCGTTTCTGATCAGTGCTGGTGTATCTTTCGTGGGTAGAACCCAATCCACCGTCCGCCCTGTTAATCGGGATTGGCGTTCGTCGAACCTACTCGTCGCTCACGAATCCAGTTCCCCGGGAAGCGTGACCAAGGAATAACAGTGGTCATTCGACCTCAGATATCTCACGTGTCACCGTGGGCGGAATTGCGATTCCTTTTGGCGGCGTTTTGATCCGGCCCACAGCGAACATGTACAAGCCTGCGACGGAAGCGGCAACGAGTGCCATACCCAGCAAAAAGCCACCGATCATCTGGAGCCACCTCACCTGAAGGAGCGTTCCGCCGGTGAAAGCTCCCACACAACAGACGAGATAAGCCCGGACTGCGGGTTCTAGCCAGTTTCGCCGAGTGTTCATCTGCCTGCCTCCACGCGGGCTTCGTTCTAGCGTTTGATCGGGACGAAGAACGCAGCGCGCACGGGGGCGGGCATCTTCGACTTGGCACCGCGAACCGAACGCCAGATGATCTCGTTGAATACGAGGTCGTCGGCCTGGTCTTCTTTCGCGAGGTCCAGTTTCTCCGAGATCGCGGCCCCGAACGCTTCGGGTTTGTTCACCGCTTTCAGGTCGGTTTGGGCTTCGACATAAGTGTAGGGTGTCACGTCGGGTTTTGCGGTGAACGACTGATACATCGGGCGGGCGGCGGCATCGAATTGGCTCATCGGTTTCAGACCCAGAATCAGTTCCATCGTCCGTAACATGCTGGATGTCGAGTACATTGTGGAATCGACGAACTTCCGCTTCGTGTACGGCGAAATGACGAGTGCCACGACGCGGTGCGCATCGACGTGATCGGGGCCGTTCTGCGCGTCGTCCTCGATGACGAAGATTGCGGTGTCCTTCCAAAACTTCGACTTGCTGATTCCATCGACGAGTAACCCGAGCGCGAGGTCGTTCTCGGCCACCATTGCGGTCGGCGTCGGCTTGCCGATCCGCGTGCCGGCGGTGTGGTTGTTCGGCAAACGCACGATCGAAAGTTGCGGCATCGTGCCATCGACTTCGAAGCGGCGGACTTGGCTCAGGAAGCGTTCCGCGCGCTTCACGTCGAGGTAATCGAGGTCGTAGCCGCGGAAGAATGGGTCGAAGTGCCCTTCGAGTGCCTTGACGGTCGCGCGGCCACTGTCGTACGTGCCATCGGGTTTCTTCTTGCCGTTCTCGATCCATTCGCCGTAACTGCGGTAGCTGACACCGGCTTCCTTGCAGCGGTCCCAGATGTAACCGCCTGCGGGCCGTGCGATGCCATCCATCGCGCCTTCTGCGGGGTAGCCGAAGGTGCCTTTCGGACTGCCGCGATAGCTCAATGGCCACATCTTTTCGACGAAGTCCGTCGCGTATGCGCCCATCGACCATTCGTGCCCGTCGGCGGAGACTTCACCTTCGACGTAGGTGTTGTCGAGCAACACGAACTCTTTCGCGAGTTTGTGGTGGTTCGGCGTAATCGCTTCGGGGAACAAGCAGAGGCTGCGTTCGCCGTTGCCCTGCGGGATGTCGCCGAAGACTTGGTCGTAGGTGCGATTTTCCTTGACGACGTAAATGATGTGCTTGATCGGCGAAGCGTCGCCGAGCTTGCGCGGGATTGGGTTATCGGCGGCGACATCGACCGCGTTCGGGGCGTTGTCCTTCTGTAGCGGGCTGCATTCGTACGCGGTCTTCGTGTACTTCGCCATCAGCGCAGGCGTCGGCACCGGCAACACGGATACGGTTCCTTTAAACAACGAGCCGATGTATTCGAGCGTCCGTTTCGGGTCGACGGGGTTCGCGCCGTAGTTGTTCGGCTTCGAGGATAGACCCTTGCCGTTCGAGACGTAAATCTGCTTGTCTTTCGGGTTAAAACGCACGGATGTGGGGTACCAGCCGGTCGGGATGAAGCCGAGCGGCTTGCTCTCTTTAGGGGTCGCCACGTTGAACACCGCGAGGTTGTTCGCGTCCGCATTCGCCACGAATAACAGTTCCCCATCGGGCGTCAGGCACAGGCTGTTCGGCGTGTTTCCCGACGGCGATTGCGGGTACAGCCCGCAGTGGATCGTCTCGATCGCATCACCGCTAGTGACATCGAACACGCTCACTTTCGTCGAGTTCGCACACGCCACGTAGAGCGTCTTGCCGTTGGGCGAAAGGATCATCTCGGTCGGGTGTGCCGCCGTCGCCCAACCGGCAATCACCTTGTTGGTATCGAGGTCGACAACTGCGATTTTCGCATTCGCCCACAGGCTAACGAACGCACGCTTGCCATCGGGTTCGACGAGCACGGTGTACGGGAACGAGTTATCCTTCACGGGCGATTTGCCCATCTCGTCGGCGACGGTCGAATCGATCTCGCGGCGACCATCGGGCGGGCTTGGCGGGTCGCCTTGCGGCTTCTCGGGCTTCGTGTTCGTGGTGGTGAGGCGGATCGACGTCTTGTTCTCGGGGTTCTCGAGCGGGATGCGGATCAGCGCGTCGGCCCACACGGCGGTCACGAACAAATCTTTCCCCGCTTTATCGAGTGTCAGCCCGCCCGCAACCATTCGTTGGTTGCCAACGTCGATGCCGATCGTGCGTTGATTGTGCAGCAGCCCTTTGTCGAAATCCCAGACGTGAACGCGATCGAACTCGCCGCCACTGGCGTAGAGTTGCTTGCCGTCCGGCGCGAACGCGAGGCCCGTGAACGATTGCGGCATCGTCACCCGCGACGCGATTTTGCGGCTCGCCGGGTTGAGGTCGAGGATCACGACTTCGTGTTCCTTCATGCCGTTGTGCAGCACCGCCGCGAACAGGCCGTTCGGGTGAATCTCGATGTGTACGGGCAAATCGCCGACTTCGACTTGCTGCCCGACGGGGTTCAGCTTCCACTGGTTCGGCAACTGGATAAAGCCGCCCTTTTGGATTCCCGGCAGCACGCGCTCCACCGGTTTCGGAGACTGAGCAAACGCGGGCACGCATAGCGACGCCAACAAAGTAGCAGAGAGGATCCGAATCACGTGACAGACTCCGGAAGGCAGGGGGTACGCTCGCATTATGCAAAGCGAAGCGACCTTCGCACAATGAAGATTGGATGATGATGGATCGAGCTTGGCGAAACGATTGTGACTCGATGAACCGGAGTGTCAGGAACTCGCGAAATGCACTGAGTCCGGAAGGAAATTCCGTTCAACCCGCGTCGTCGTCGGGGGCGTCGCCGGATTCCAATCCTAGCCCTTTGCCGATGGCTGCGGACAGGTCTTTCATCTTGACGGGCCGCACTAATACGACGCCGCCGCGGCGAATGCGGATATCGGCTTTCCAATTGGCTTGCTCCTCGTTGAGGATCAGCACCGCCGTCAAGTCGAGATGCTGCAAATCGGCTTCGCGCAAGACTTGATCGAACGCTTCGAGGCCCGCTTGGCCGACGGTGCCCGCATCGATAATCAGCGCGTGGAACGGCTGTTGGCGGTAGCGGCTGAGGGCCTGACTCGGGTCGATCGACATCAGCACGCGTAGGCCCATTTTCTTGAACCGCTTGCGGAACACGTCTTGCAGTTTCAGGTGATCTTCGATGACGAATATCGTCGACGGCCCAGAGACTTGTCGCGAAGTCACCTTCCCGCCTGCCACTTCGGCGCGTACCGATTTGATGCCTTCGAGCATGAGTGCGGGCGATTGATATCTCGACGAGGGTTCGAACGCACACATCTTCAGCACCAGTCCAACGACCGAAGAATGCAGTCCGAACTCTTGACCGAGACGGCGAATCGGCTCATCGATTTCGTAGCGCTGGCGCATCTGCATGGCTTGTTTGTCGCGGGTTTTCGGCAATATCGATTGCCCTGTGAGGATCTCAAAGAGCACCGTTCCGAGGAAGTAAATGTCGGTCCGGGCGTCGCCTTTTTTGCACGATGTGAGTTTTTCGAGACCGGCATAATCGACGGTGCGATCGACTTCGGCATCGTCTTTCTCTTTACCGGGCGCGCGGTCGCTGAACATCGCGGCCGCGCCGGCCTGGCTGATTTCCGCGAGGCCGAAGTCGACGAGCCGCGCGACTTTATTCGTACCGATTAGGATGTTCGTCGGCTTAATGTCGCGGTGCGTTAGGCCACGCGATTGGGCATACGCCAACCCCGAGGCACACTCCTCGAGCACGCGCAGCGCTTCGTCGACGTCAAGCTTTTTGCGGATGGAGATGATATCGCGAAGGTTGCCGCCTTCGATGAAGTCCATCACGATGTAATACTGGCCGGTGATGTTGTCTTTGTTCACCGCCAGAATCTGCACGATGTTCGGGTGCTGAAGCGTCAAGCCCAGGCGGCCTTCTCGCTCGAACAGTTCGACGCGCCGTGGGTCGTCGGTCCAGCGCTTCCGCAAAATCTTGATCGCAACGATCTGCCCCGTTCGCGGGTCGTCGCCGCGATAGACGCGCCCGAAGCTGCCCGAAGAGATTTTGTACAGTAAGCGGTAACCGCCGAGGATGTAACCATCGGTATCGCCCTTCAGCAGCTTGCTGGTTTGCAACGGCGTCGTGAAGCCTTTGCGTTCGAAGAGCTTCGCCATCGCGTCGGCAGTGCCACGCGGGTCGTCGAGTTCGTACAGGCATTCCTTTGCGATATATTCTTCCACCAACCCGACGTGCGTGACGAGTTGAACGAATTCTTTGGCATCGAGAGGTACGGACATAAATCGTTCCGACATGCGGTGCAATGATCTGCGGGGTGAGAGTGACCCCGATGTATTCGCTTAATTTAGCAGATGCGAAACTGCGTGCAATCGGGTTATCGGAGTTGTTGCCACCACAACCCCGCACGCGCCGCGCAATCGGCATTCCCGGAATGCGCCGCGAATGAAATGAGAATCAGGCACGGTAATTGCAGTGTTTTCAGTAGTTTTACTCTGTGCAGATGCCGGATCAATCATCGAGAACAGCCTGTGACGAGCTTTCCCAAATCGACGACGGGCCAGATACTTACCGTTAACGGCGGTTCTTCTAGCATCAAGTTCGCACTATTTGAACAGGACGAACCACCGCGCCGCGTCCACGGTGGAACCGTCGGTCGTGCGAACACCGATTGGATCGATTCGCTCGATCTGAACGGGCTGATGGCGGTCGGGCATCGCGTTGTTCACGGAGGGCCGACGCACTTCGACCCGCAATGGGTCACTCCGGAACTGCTCGCGGACTTGCGTCTGGCGATGCCACTCTACCCGAATCATCTGCCTGCGGAGATCGCTTTAATCGAGGCAATCGCACAACGGTTACCTGGTATGCCACAGGTCGTTTGCTTCGACACTGTGTTCCACCGCGACTTGCCGAACGTTGCCAAGTTGCTGCCGATCCCGCGAAAGTACGCCGATGCGGGACTTCGCCGCTATGGCTTCCACGGGCTTTCTTACAAGTATCTTTTGGGCGAACTCGAACGCCTCGCCGGACGCGAGATTGCCAACGGACGCGTGATCTTCGCGCACCTCGGCTCCGGGGCGAGCATGGCAGCGGTGCGTGGCGGAAAGTGCATCGACACGACGATGGGTTTCACCCCGGCGGGCGGGCTGATGATGGGCACGCGGACCGGCGACATCGACCCCGGCGTGCTGGTCTATCTCACTCGTACCGAAGGATTAAATGCGGACCAAATCGATGACTTGGTCAATCGCAAATCGGGTTTGCTCGGCGTCTCGGGAACGAGTGCGGACATGCGCGATCTGCTTGCGAAGCGGGCGACCGATCCACACGCCACGGAAGCGGTCGAACTGTTTTGCTATCAGGCCCGCAAGTATATCGGCGCGTATGCTGCCGCGCTCGGCGGGCTGGATGCGGTCGTATTTTCCGGTGGTGTCGGCGAACATTCGCCGGAAGTCCGCGAGCGAATTTGCGATGGCCTCGAATTCCTCGGCGTGAAACTCGACAAGGTAGCCAACGCGGCCCACGCGCCGGTGATTTCAAATTCGACCGTGACTGTGCGGGTGATCCCGACCGACGAAGAAATCATCATCGCGCGGGCAGTCCGCGACCTGGTGACTCCATGAACGACAAAAGCGAAAGTACAACCCATGAAAGCTGTCAGCGACGAACTTTTGCACAAGATGGACGCATACTGGCGTGCGGCTAACTACCTGTCCGTCGGGCAAATCTACTTGCTCGATAATCCGCTGCTGAAAGTGCCGCTGACGCGCGCATCAAGCCGCGATTGCTCGGCCATTGGGGCACTACGCCGGGGCTGAACCTGTTGTACGTTCACCTGAATCGCGTGATTCGCGAACATAACCTGGAGATGCTTTACATCGCGGGTCCGGGGCACGGCGGGCCAGGGATTGTCGCCAACGTCTATCTTGAAGGCACGCACAGCGAAGTGTACCCGAACATCACCCGCGATGAATCGGGCATACAGAAGCTTTTCAAACAGTTCAGCTTCCCCGGCGGTATTGGTAGCCACTGTACACCGGAAACTCCTGGCTCGATCCATGAAGGTGGCGAACTCGGCTACTAGTTATCGCACGCTTTCGGTGCGGCGTTCGATAACCCGAATCTCATCGTGGCCTGCGTCGTCGGCGACGGCGAAGCCGAGACCGGCCCGCTGGCAACTGCGTGGCATTCGAACAAATTCCTCAATCCCGCCCGCGATGGAGTCGTGCTGCCGATCTTGCACCTCAACGGTTTTAAGATCGCCAACCCAACACTACTGTCGCGCATCCCACACGACGAACTCCGCAAGTTATTTGAAGGCTACGGCTATATGCCGCACTTCGTCGAAGGCGACGATCCGGCAACCGTCCACAAACTTCTCGCCGCAACGCTCGACACGGTGATCGCGGAAATTCGACGCATCCAATCCGAGGCCCGAACGCGCAATGTCAGCGACCGGGCAATCTGGCCGATAATTATCTTGCGAACGCCGAAGGGCTGGACGTGTCCGCAGGAGATCGATGGCAAGACGGTGGTCGGTTCGTGGCGGAGCCATCAAGTGCCGATGTCGGACATGAGTTCCGAGGAGCATATTCGCCTTCTCGAAACGTGGATGAAAAGCTACCGCCCCGAGGAACTCTTCGACGAGCAAGGTGAGTTGTTGCCCGAGTTGGCGGCACTCGCGCCAACGGGCACGTTTCGAATGGGGGCCAGCCCGCACGCGAATGGCGGGCAGTTGCTACGCGATCTGGTGATGCCGAACTATCGCGATTACGCAGTGACCGTACCATCGCCGGGTGCGATTGATGTCGAGTCGACGCGCGTTCAGGGGAAGTTTCTGCGCGACGTGATGAAACTCAATCACGAAGCGAAAAACTTCCGCGTGTTCAGCCCCGACGAGTTGGCGTCGAACCGCTGGCAAGACGTGCTCGATGCGACGGGGAGATGCTTCGTCGGAGAGATTGATGCGAATGATGGCACCCGCGAATTGCACGATGGTCGCGCGATGGAAGTGCTCTCCGAGCATCAGTGCCAAGGCTGGCTGGAAGGCTATTTGTTGACGGGCCGGCACGGCTTCTTCTCTTGCTACGAAGCGTTTATCCATATCGTCGGCTCGATGTTCAACCAACATGCCAAGTGGCTGAAAATCAGTCGCGAAGTAGCGTGGCGCAAGCCGATCGCGAGCCTGAACTACCTCCTGAGTTCGCACGTGTGGCGGCAGGACCACAACGGTTTCAGCCACCAGGATCCCGGCTTCCTCGACCTCGTGCTGAACAAGAAAGCCGAGATCGTGCGGGTGTATCTGCCGCCCGACGCGAACACGTTACTGAGCGTTACCGACCACTGTTTGCGGAGCCGCGGATACGTCAACGTGGTCGTGGCCGGGAAACAGTCCGCGCCGCAGTGGCTGGATATGCCTGCTGCGATCGCTCATTGCGACGCAGGCATTGGCATCTGGCACTGGGCTTCCAACGATGGCGGGACCGAACCCGATGTCGTGATCGCGTGCAGTGGCGACGTGCCGACACTCGAAGCGCTGGCGGGCGTGGCGATTCTGCGCGAGCATTTACCCGACCTGAAAGTGCGATTGGTGAACGTCGTCGACCTCATGAAACTGCAACCCGAAAGCGAACATTCGCACGGCCTGAGCGACGTCGCGTTCGATGCGTTGTTCACGACCGATAAGCCAATTATTTTCGCGTTCCACGGCTACCCCTCGCTCATCCACCGGCTGACGTACCGACGCACGAACCACAACAATTTGCACGTTCGCGGTTACAAGGAAGAAGGCACGACGACGACGCCGTTCGACATGTGCGTGCTGAATCAGATCGATCGTTTTAACATCGCCCGCGACGTGATAAAGCGAGTACCCGGCCTGGCGGCAACGTCGACCGACACTACGCAATTTATCGAAGCGAAGTTGGCCGCACACCGCAGCTATATCATCGAACATGGCATCGACATGCCCGAAATCCTCAACTGGAAGTGGAAGAATTCGCGGGTGACTTGAGTTGTCTGGAATATAAACGTTGTTATCCTTCCCACTACATCGCGAGTCATCATGGACCACGACCAGCGATTCAAGGCGATGATCCGCGAGTTCTTCCCGACTTCATGCGGCTGTTCCTGCCCTCGTGGGCCAGTCAGTTCGACTTCGATTCCACCGTGTGGCTCGACAAGGAAGTCCTGCCCGACCCGCCCGAAGGCGAGCGGCCGAGAGAATGATGCGTCTGGGATGTGCAGGTCCAGTCCACGATCGCGTCTCCGTCCTTGAGGTAACCACAGGCAGGAAAGCCGGGGCCGCGATAGTGTACGATAATCCATCTGATTCCGGTAGATTATTTTCCACTGGCTGCCCAAGTCCAACGGAGCGATTGGGACCCGGCCATGAATTGCGTGCGGCGGACAACGGCGAGTTGTACATCGCACGGTTTTTGAACTACCATCATTCAGATCAATCGTCCAACGTATCCGAAGAGCTCACGCGCCATGCCCGTTACGAAATTGGATTTTTTGGCTCAACTGCGTCGATTGGAAGCGATCGAAAAGGATACACCTGTTACCGAAGGCACTTTGCTGACGGCCGAAGAATTCGGCCAAAGCTTACTTACACGCGGTTTGATCACATCCTTTCAGCTGCAAGCTTTGCTACGCGGCAAAGGCGACCGATTGCGAATCGGCCCGTATCTGCTGCTCGATTGTCTCGGCCGCGGGGGGATGGGCGAAGTATTTCGAGCACGGCACGTTCATTTAGGTCGCGAGGTTGCCCTCAAAATCATCCGGCAAGATAAACTAGAATCGCCCACCATCGCGAACCGCTTTCTCCGCGAACTACAGAGCACGGCGAAAGTGGAACACCCGAATGTCGTCCGCGTTTTCAATGCCGGGCGTGATAGCCGCAACTTTTACTTTTCGATGGAGTTCGTCCGCGGCGAGAACCTGGCCGATTTGGTCAAAAATGCAGTGCCGCTGACAATCGCTGAGGCTTGTCGAGCGGCCGGCGATGCAGCGCTCGGATTACAAGCCATCGCCGAGGCGGGTCTGGTCCACCGCGATATTAAACCGGCAAACCTGATGCGCGAATCAGCCGGCCAACGAACGAAGGTTTTAGACCTCGGGCTGGCGGGATTGACGATGCGTCAAATCGACGATTCCGGGACGGCCACACTGACGCAAAATGGTGCGGTACTCGGCACGCCGGACTACATGGCCCCCGAACAAGCGTTAAATCCGCACTCCGCCGATCACCGCAGCGATCTCTATTCGCTCGGCAGTACGCTGGTATTCCTGCTCACCGGACGGCCGCCGTTCAGCGGGGGTACGTCGTTCGAAAAACTGTTCCACCATACCTTCACACCGGCCCCCGACGTGCGATCGGCCCGAGCGGATATCCCCGCCGAACTGGCGGGTATCGTGGCTCGACTGCTCGCCAAGTCGCCGGGCGACCGCTTTCAGTCGGCGGCGGCCGTGGCGGAGGCCCTTGGGTCGTTTGCCCACCTCACGAGTACGGGAACTGTCGGGCCATCTTACATCGGCGAGGAATTCGCCACCGTCGACGACCAATTCGCGTTCGATCCCCCCGTCACAGAACCGGCGAGACCAGCTGAGCCAATCGAACCGCCCTACCCGCGACTACGGAAACGCTGGCCTATGTTCGCAGCAATCGGAGCGTTTGCGTTTTTGGCCATCGGTGCGGTATATTCGTTTTGGACAAATCCCAAAATTGCCACCTTACCGCCGGTCATGGAATCGACTTCGGTGGCGACTAAGGCGACTAACCCAGAAACGCGTGCCATGACGCTGCGCGAAGCAATGGGGAAGCCCGGTGCGGATGTCGTAAAAATTCGCAGCGAATTGTACGCATTGCATGCAGAACATCGCGGTGGAACGCACGCAACTCGGCTAGCGCGAATCCTCAGGCAAACACCATCCCCACTCGACGAGTTGAAAATACTCGAAAGCGGTGTGGGGAAGCCGACGCTCGTGGCCAGATGGGATGCGCCGGGGCCGCGGCACTGGGGGCAGGTGAACGCCGTCGCCGTTAGCCCCGACGGTAAGATCGTCGCCACCGCCGGCATGGATCGTCTGGTGCGTCTTTGGTCGACACCGGCGAGCCGATCCGCACGCTCGAAGGCTTCATCGACCCGGTATACGATGTGACCTTCTCGCCGAACGGCAAGCACCTCGCGGCGGCCTCCGCGCTGGTCAACGCGAACGACGGGGAGGGGTGGGAGCGTAAGGCGCGGGCATGGGAGGTGGCTTCCGGAACCCCGGTGCTGACCGCCGGCGAGCACCAGGATTGGGTGGTGAGTTGGCGCTACTCACCGACCGGCCACACCGCCCTCGCCGGCCGATACGACGAACTGAAACTGCGTTCGGCCACGGACGGGAAGATGCTGAAGGCGTTCACCGGCAAATCGCAGGGCACCAACTGGATCACGCGCGCGGAGTTCAGTCGGGACGGGCGGTTCGCCATCGGAGCCTGCAACAATTTCCACGTCCATGTGTGGAACGTCGAAACTGGGGACGAGGTACGCGCCTGGAAGGCGTCGAACTGGTTTTTCGAAGGGTTCGACCGTAGCCTTGCCGATGATGCGGTGCTGACAGTCGCCGACGGTCGGGTGCGCTTGTGGGACTGGACGACCGGGGCGATGCAGGCGGATCACCAGTTCTCCCCGTCACCGGTGAAGGCGGCATTTTCCCCCGACGGCAAGCGAGTGTTGGTCGGGTGTAACGACGGTCGGGTCTGCTTTATTTCCCGCGATACCGGCAAGCAGGGCGAGGTCGTTGCCGGGCACGACGGGGCGGTGACGGGTGTGGCCTGGGCGGGCAACGGCAAGCTGGCGTTCACGGTCGGTCGCGACGGCACCTTGCGACGGTGGGACGTGACCGGCGACCGGCCGCTCGAACTCGACCCGCCGCCGACCGTCCGCCCCGCCGCGGCGCTAGCGTTCGCGGACGACGATCGCGTGCTCGTTGTGACTCGCCCCAGTCATGCGCCCCAGCAGTGGCACATCGCGACGCCGCCACCGAAAGCTTCGCCGTTAACATCCAGTGTCGAGTTGGGCCTCGCTGCGATATCCCCTGATGGCAAATCGGTCGCCTCGATCATCCTCGATGAAAAACTATCAGTGTGGTCGTCTTCGACCGGTACTTCCCTGGAATTTGACAACCCCGGTATCGGGTCACCTTCGGCCATCGCCTGGCACCCGGACTCGAAGCGCGTGGTCATGGCTCATCGAGACCCCCGTAGCGAGTTGCTGGTTGTGGATGCAGCTTACGGACGGCGCACAATGGTGCTGCCACCGTCGACCGATGCGGTCGCTGGTCCAATCGCAATTTCGGCCGACGGCAAATGGATCGCCGCCGCACGGCGAAATGGAAATATCGGTTGGTGGGATTTTGGATTGGGAAAAACAGCGGGCATAGTCGAAAGACCGACGGATCATTCCTCACTAACCGCGATAGCCTTTATGCCGGCTCAAAAACATCTGCGAACGTTCGGATATGGCTGGCAGGTTTCAGACTTCACTGCAGGTGCGACGCAACTTTACAGCCACTTGTGGGACCCCGAACCGAACGTGCCGCTCCGCGGAACCATTTCCCACGACGGTATCGTCACGATCGTTTCGACCAAAACTGGCGAACTCAATCTCATCTCCGAGGCGGGGAAGCTTCAGCAAAGTTGGCTGTTACCCGGTCGCATCACAGCGATAGCGCTCTCCGTTTCCGGCCGTTACCTGGCTACAGCACAGTCCAACGCAGGGATTGCAGTCTATCGGTTACCATAAGCGAATCATACTGAGCCAGTACAGTTCTGGCCGATCCGAAAACAGACCATTCGCTTCAAAAACCGCCAGTGCGAGAATGTCGGGATCACGTCCGGTTTCATGTGCCAGAAAGAACTGCGTCGATAGGATTTGCTCTGCCCTTAGATGGCCATAAGGCACGATAGCTCATGGCTTTTGTTTAGATGCAAGGCGGATTTGTGCAAATCGCTCCGCAATCTCAGGTGTGCTGAAACCGCGAGCGGATTCTCGCGCTTCTGCCGATGGGACGGCAAACACCCAGTCGTAAATCAGACGTTGATAATCGTCGTGTGGGAAGTAACAACCCTGCACGCGCCCACTCGCGTCGCAGACATCGACCGACTTGTTACCGCCGTCCGCCGTCGAGTTTCTACAAAAGCTCCGTATCCGCAATCACTCGTTCCATATTTTGGCTCTTCAGTTGCATTTGAATCTAACACATCGCGAACGAAAACGCCCGCCGTTATTGGCGGGCGCTTTCGTTTTGTCGCTATGCGGTCTACTTGATAAACAGCATTTCGCGGTAGGTTGGCAGTGGCCAGAGGTCGTCGGCGACCATTGTTTCGAGGGCGTCGCCGTGCGTGCGAAGCTCTTCCATTTTCGACACGACGCTTTCTTTCATGTACTTCGCGTGGCTATACGTGTCGCCCGCTGCGGAGTGATCGGCGGCATGTTCGAGTGCCTTAATGGCGGCCTGGAACATGTTGATCGTCGTCGCCAATGTCTTCAACTCTTCGAGTTGGGTACCGACGTCGATACCGGCAGCTTTGGTAGCGTTCACGGACTCAGCGACTTCGCCCTGATGACGCATTGCAGCGGGCAGGATCATCGTTTTTGCCATGTGAACCATCATGTTCGCTTCGATGGCGATCTCTTTGACGTATTTCTCGCTGAAAATCTCATAGCGACTGTAAAGCTCTCGCTCGGTCAGCACCTTATACTTCGTGAACAGTTCGATGCTGGCTTTGCTGATAACCTGTGGAATCGCTTCCACGGTAGTCTTCAGGTTCGGCAGGCCGCGCTTCGCCGCTTCGGCGTGCCATTCTTCAGAATAGCCGTTGCCGTTGAAGATGACCTTCTTCGATTCCTTCAGGATTCCGGGGAGCAAATCCTGAATCGCCTTGTTGAGCGTCTTGCCGCCCTTCACATCGGCCTCGAGTTTCGACGCGATGAAGTCGATCGACTCGGCCACGATCGTGTTCAGCACGGTATTCGGCCCACCGATGCTAAACGCACTGCCGACGGCGCGGAATTCGAACTTGTTGCCGGTGAATGCGAACGGCGATGTCCTATTGCGGTCGCCCGCATCGCGGGGCAGTTTCGGCAGCACGCTGACGCCGACTTCCATGTAGCCGCCCTGTTTCGTGCTCTTCAAGTCGCTGCGCTCGAGTTGATCCATGATGTCCTGAAGCTGATCGCCGAGGAATATCGAGATGATCGCGGGCGGGGCTTCGTTGGCACCGAGGCGGTGGTCGTTCCCGGCCGAGGCCACGCTGACGCGGAGCAGTTCCGGATACTTGGCCACGGCGCGAATCACAGCGACGCAGAACACGAGAAACTGCGCGTTATCGTGCGGGTTATCGCCGGGGTTCAGCAAGTTCTCGCCGGTGTCGGTGGACATCGACCAGTTGTTGTGCTTGCCCGAACCGTTGATGCCGGCGAATGGCTTTTCGTGGAGCAAACAGACGAGGCCGTAATTCTCGGCGGTGCGCCGCATGACGTCCATCGTCAGTTGGTTGTGATCTGTCGCGAGGTTGCTGTCTTCGTAAATCGGCGCGATTTCGTACTGGCTCGGCGCGACTTCGTTGTGCCGGGTTTTGACGGGGATGCCGAGCTTGAACATCTCGGTTTCGCAGTCCGCCATACACGCGATCACGCGCTCGGGGATCGTCCCGAAGTATTGGTCTTCGAGTTCCTGCCCCTTAGGGGGTTTCGCACCGAACAGCGTTCGCCCGCAGTTGATGAGGTCCGGGCGGGCGTACAGGAAATTCTTGTCGATCAGGAAGTATTCTTGCTCGGGGCCGACGGTCGTGTAAACGCGCTTCACGTTGTCGTGGCCGAACAGGCGGATGATGCGGATGGCCTGATTTGACAGGGCTTCCATACTGCGGAGCAGCGGGGTCTTCTTGTCGAGCGCTTCGCCGGTCCACGAAACGAACACCGTCGGGATGACGAGCGTTGCGCCGTTGGGTGTTTCGCGAATGTAGGCGGGGCTGGTCGGGTCCCAACCGGTGTAACCGCGGGCTTCGAACGTGGATCGTGTGCCACCGCTCGGGAACGAGCTGGCGTCCGGCTCGCCCTTTACGAGTTCGTTACCGCTGAACTCGGCGAGTGCGGTGCCATCGCCACACGGCGACAAGAACGAATCGTGCTTCTCGGCGGTCAAGCCCGTCAATGGCTGGAACAAGTGCGTGTAGTGCGTCGCCCCGTGTTCGATCGCCCAGTCTTTCATGGCGCTGGCGACGGCGTCGGCGATTGCCGGTTCGGTGAGTTGCGCACCGAGTTTGATCGTCTTTTGCAGTGCCTTGAAAATCGGCTTCGGCAGACGGGCTTTCTGCTCGGCTTCGTTGAACACGTTGCAGCCGAACATGTCCTTAAATTCCAGACCTTTGAAGTCGATCCGATTCAGATTATGCACGGTCGTGGCGATCGTTTGAATCGCCTGTTGACGGGCAGTGGCCATTGCGTGTGAATCTCCGGGTAGACGAGCGTGCGGCACCCCAAATGGTTGTGGACCGATCCCTACGCGGCATCGCGGCGGCCGGGGGTACGGCCGTATTCCAAGGGTGATCCGGGAGAGGATTCCAGAGTTTATAAGAGCCGCAAGAGCGTTGGCAAGAATGCAGATGTGGCAGTTACGTCCGTTTTTTCACGTTTGGAATCGACGTAAGTCCGAAATGTGGAGACTCAAAAACCGGTTTTTCGGGTGTTTTTCAGGTTTTAAACTGCCAAAATGGCACTTTTTGATCGCAAATCGCCGATTTGTTTTCGGCGGTTTTGTGGTATCATGAAATACTACAGCGGGTTATGGCGACAGCCATCGATTTGAGACTCGCCGTAAGTACCGACATTTAGTCGACGTTAACCGACCGACACACGACATCGAGGCGACCGACACACGACATCACACGACATTCAGGCGACGTCAGACGACACGTTCGCGACA
>Ga0105048_10008726_pt1 | contig 16211 bp, 13 predicted proteins | sample MAT05_FD_78382 | JGI IMG/M metagenome (GOLD analysis project Ga0105048, IMG submission 78382) | Freshwater microbial communities from Lake Fryxell liftoff mats and glacier meltwater in Antarctica - MAT-05 | ecosystem: Environmental > Aquatic > Freshwater > Ice > Liftoff microbial mat | place...
CACTCCTTGATTAAAGAGATCACAAGGAATTTTTTACCCAATAAAGTTCTGCAAAGCCAAATACGGCAAGAGGAAGGGTATCCCTTATTAAACCATAAATGGACAGAAGGGAAAACACAAATATTTCTCTGTAAGGATTATGAATGCAAAGCACCTGTATTAACTTTTAAAGAATTTTATGAGCAGTTGTAAGGGGTCTGCATGCATTTTTTTTGAACATGGTGCCTGACTTGCAGGGAGTACAGCGATACCCTCGTACCAATTTTTATAAAAAGCATTTTCAATTTTGCAAAACCCCGCTTTGGGAATTTTGTGGACTAATCTTTGTTAAGAAGCAATAATAGTTTTCAGAGGCCGTTTTAATATCCGGGTAAATAAATTTTCAAAAAATATTTTTTAGTTTTTTTCATCATAATCGTCTTTAGAACATATTGGTGACTAAAAATTCTAAGTATTTCTACTCATTTTTTTAAAATGCCTTCTAGTCGAAGGTTATAAAGTGTTTTTTAAATTTAGCTCAATGTTCACAGAAAAATTATTTCCCTACATTTGTTCGTCTGCAAATAGATTTATCATAATGAGAAATCAACTTTTAAATTTTTCGGCCATTACCCTTTTGGCCATTGGTGTAGTTAGCTGTGGTAAAACAGGTAAGTCTAAAGGCTTGCCAGACGACGGTCAACTTCATGGCGTAGCCCCTGCTGCTAAATCGGGTATGACCAAGCCCCTTGGCATGGTGTATATACCACCGGGAACTTTCCACATGGGTCCAAGCGATGAGGATGTTAGCTATGCACTTACTGCCCGCAATAAACAGGTGTCTATTCAGGGATTTTGGATGGATGCAACAGAGATTACAAATAACCAATATCGCCAGTTTGTGTATTGGGTTAGAGATTCCCTTGCAGCCAAGATGATGCCCGGATATGTAAAAACAGTGGACGGCATAGATTACATTGACTGGAAAAAAGTGAAGACCATTAAATGGAACGATAAAAAAACAGTTGAGCTCTTAGATGCAATGATTGTGGCTCCACCCGATAGGATTTATGGTAAAAAAGATATTGATCCTGAGAAAATAGTTTACCAAATAGAATATTTCGACCTTAAAGAAGCTGCAAGAATCGAAAACAAAGGAAAGCCACGCAGTTCTTTTTTAGTTAAATACTCAGAGAAGGTATATCCCGACACGTTGGTTTGGATGAGGGATTTTGCTTACAGTTATAATGAGCCAATGACCAAAAAATATTTCGGTCATCCATCGTTTGGTAACTATCCAGTGGTGGGCGTTACTTGGAAGCAGGCAGTTGCTTTTTGCCGGTGGAGAACCAACCACTTAATGAACCCTTATTTGGAAAAGACAAAAAAATCAACGGAAACAGATTACCATTTACCAACAGAAGCGCAGTGGGAATATGCGGCACGTGGTGGCCGTTCTCAATCTATGTTCCCTTGGGGTAATTATTATCTACGCAATAAAAAGGGATGCCTGTTAGCAAATTTCAAACCAGGCAGGGGTAATTATCCCGAAGATGGCGGTTTTTATACCGTTCGTGCCGATGCATACTGGCCTAACGATTTCGGATTATACAATCTGGCAGGCAATGTGGCTGAGTGGACTAAAAGTTTATACTACGAAGGCAGTTATAACTTTCAACACGATATGAACCCGGATGTGCGTTATAATGCCAAAGACAGCGACCCTCCCCGTATGAAGCGCAAGGTTCTAAGAGGTGGCAGTTGGAAGGATGTTGGCTTTTACCTGCAAACCAGTACCAGGGCATACGAGTATCAGGATACCGGCAAGAGTTATATCGGTTTCCGTACCGTGATAGATTTGCCTTACTTCGGCCGCAAAAAATAACGAATTTACATTCCCTTTCTTATTACCAAACTTATCAATTTACTTGTTGAGAAAAAACGAGATGGATTTAACTGTCCAGTCCCGATTATACACTTATCCATTATTTATTTTAATCTAAAAAACAACAATTATGGCCGGCATTTCAAGAAGAAATGAAGTTCTGTTAAACGTTTTCGTTTGCGTGGGTGCATCTATCGTAATTATTGGTGCGATGGCAAAAATTCTCCACCTTTCATGGGCCGACTGGGCATTGAAAATAGGCCTGACCACAGAGGCACTTATATTTTTAGTGTACGCTTTTGTACCACCCCCACCATCGCCTGTGGTCGAATTGACCCCAGTTGCAACAGGAAACCCCGCATTAAAGTCGTTGGACAAAATGATGCAGGAGGCCGATATTACACCAACCAATTTGCAAAAATTAAGTACAGGTTTTCAAAAACTGGGAACTACAGTAGATAAGATGGGCGAAATAAGCGACGTGGTAAAATCAACAGGCGATTTTACCACAAACACAAAATCTGCTGCGGTAGCTATGGCAAATGTTACTGATACTATGACAAAATCTGCGGCTACCATGAGTTCTTTTAACGACGCCGCGGAAAGTACCAAGCAGTTTCATGGTCAGGTACAAAGCCTTACTAAAAACCTGGGTAGCCTCAATACCATCTATGAACTTGAACTACAGGATACTAACAATCATTTGAAAGCGATGAACCAGTTCTATGGCAATCTAACTGAGGCTTCTAAGGCGATGCAGGGCAGTGCTGAAGACGCTAAGAAAACACAGGAGCAAATTTCATTGCTGGCTGGCAATCTTACCAAACTAAACAATGTGTATGGTAATATGCTAAGTGCAATGCAGGGAAGGTAGATGGCAGATTTGATATTGGTACACCTGTCTGCAGGTTTATACAATCTCTAAATCCATCTCTCAAAAAAGAGAAATGAAATATTAAATCTAAAATCGTTAATCATACATAATTATGTCCTTACCTAGAGACCCCCGGCAAAAGATGATCAACTTCATGTATCTGGTGTTGACAGCCATGCTGGCCCTTAACGTTTCAACAGAGATTTTGAATGCCTTTAAGGTGGTGGATACCAGCCTTAAAAACTCCAACGGAGTAATAAAAACATCTAATGACATAGTTTCAAAGTCGTTGGCTGATCAGGGCAAGAAACCAGAGTTGGCTGAGAAAGTTGCCATTTGGCAGCCGAAGGCTGAAGAAGCAATTGCCACTACGAATACAATGAGTGCCTATATTGACAACCTTAAAGAACAATTAAAGAAAGAAGCAGGATTGGTAATGAAGGAGGGCAAGGAAGATTTTAAAGAAGATGATCTTGATGCCGCTACCAGGCTAATGGTAACAGGTGGACAAGGGCCAAAATTGCGAGACGAACTCCAGAAGTTTATTGATAAGGTTAAGAGTGTAATTCCAGACAGTATGCTGAAAAGGCTCCCAAATTTCCCTCTTGATCTTAACCCAATCGTTTCTAACAACGAAGCAAGTCAGGGCGACTGGACTTATGGTTATTTCCACATGACGCCAACTGTTGCAGGTCTTACAATGCTCAGCAAGTTTCAAAACGATGTAATGCGGTCGGGAAATATTGTTGCCAATTTTTGCCAGGAGCAGATAGGTAAGGTTGAAGTGGTTTACGACAAATTTGAAATCCTTACAAGCCAAAGTTCTAATTATGTGTTACCAGGGCAGCCGATAGAAATAAAAGCAGGTGTTGGTGTATTTAGTTCGGCAGCTAAACCTACTATCTCCATTGGTGGCCAAAGCATGACTGCAAACGATCAGGGCTTTGCAGTAAAAACTATCAACCCCACAAGTTCTGGTTCCACAAGTGTTACTGTAACTTTTAAGGATCAAAATGGGCAGGTACAAACCAGAACAGCCCCAGTACAATATACCGTAGGCCAGCCATCAGGTGCATCTATTTTCCTTTCCAAAATGAACGTAATGTACATTGGCGTGGATAATCCCATAACTGTTAGTGGTGGGTCGGGTAAGGGAGAAACGATGAGCGTAAGTTTTTCTGGCGGTTCAATAAGCGGTTCGGGCGGAAACAGAATATGCAGGCCTACCGCTCCGGGACCGGCCACAGTAACGGTGTCAATAGAAGGAAAACCAACTTCTTTCCCTATAAGAGTAAAATACTTGCCAGATCCTATTGCAATGGTTGGAAACCTGGCCGATGGAAAGGTTTCTACCGCACAATTTAAAGCAATGGGTGGCGTTAGGGCAATGTTGAAAGAGTCTGATTTTGACGCACCATTTACGGTGCTAGGTTACTCTATTGGGTCTAATTGCGGAGGCACGCCACAGGAAGTAACAGTTAACGGCGCACAGTGGGGTAACAACGCGGTTATCAGTGCTTTAAAGCCGGGTTGTGTTGTGTATATAGAAAACATCAGGGTACAGGGCCCGGATGGCCGCCCAAGAAAATTGCCTACTTTAGGTTATAGATTACAATAAAAATTTTCAATATGAAACGAGTAGCAGGTATTTTTTTAGCCACATTGGTAAGTTTTGCTCTTTTCTCTGTTGATGTAAACGCACAGACGAGAAAAAAGAAAGCACCTCCAAAAAAGGTGAATCCCGGAAAGAAAAAGAAATCTACTGGGGTGATTGCACCTGTTGTAAATACTACTTCGACAGTAAAAATAAATGCAGCGGATACGATGAGCATTCCTATTCCAAGGGTTTTGCCATCATTGCGCAATAACTCGGCGGTACAAAAAACGCTCATTATGGATAAAATTCCATTGGAGTATGAGTTCTTACGCGAAGATGACCAACTATATAAGCAGGTTATCTGGCGGAACATCGAAATTAAAGAGAAGATGAATATGGCATTTGCCTATGATGCGGAAGAAGAAAATGGCAACCAGCAGTTTATCTATATTTTATTAGATGCCATACAGAACGATAGCATTGTAGCTTTTAGCGGTGTAAATGACCGGTTTACCACTCCAATGAAGGCATCTGAAGTAGCTGAGAAAATGGTAGGCACTTCTTACACTATAACAAAACCTGATTTTGAGAAAGACCCCGATGGTTCAAAAGGTATTTTTAAGGATACTATTATAAGAGATGAATTTAATCCTACATCAATTGAAACCTACCAGATTAAAGAGGAAGTAATTTTCGACAAGGAATCTTCGAGGTTGCATTTCAGAATTTTAGGGATTGCGCCAATGGTGTCACGAAAAGATAATGATGGTAATGAGAAATATAAAATAGCGCTGTTTTGGGTTTACTATCCCGAGGCACGTAAAGTTTTATCAAAATACGAAGCCTATAACCCCCGCAACTATGCTAACCGTATGAGTTGGGAAGAAACGTTCGAAAGCAGGTATTTTACCAGCCATATTATAAAATCAACCCTCAACAACCCCGGCAACAAGAATATTGCGGCTATGATAAGCGATCCGTTACTACGCCTGGTTGAGGGGGAAAATGTAAAGGAGGCTATTTTCAACTTTGAGCAAGGGCAGTGGAGTTATTAAGACGATTATTATACTATTATGAAAACGACCGGTAGATTTTTCTACTGGTCGTTTTTATTTTTAAAGCGGTTCTTAACTGCTTTCATTTTCCTGGTTTTTAAACCAGTCTTTTACCACCACTGCCTTGGCCTTTCCAATCAATTGTTCTACATCTTCCTGCAATGCAATTTTTACGTTTTTTACCGACCTGAATTTTTTGAGCAGTGCTTCGGCGGTTGCTTTGCCAATGCCGGGTATATTTTCCAGCTCATTTTTAAAAGTACCCTTGCTGCGCTGCTGCCGGTGAAAAGTGATGCCAAAGCGATGTACCTCGTCGCGTATACGGCGAATCAGTTGCAGGCTTTCGCTCTGGTAGTTAAGTTTTACCGATTCTGAGTCGCCCATAAAAAAAAGCTCCTCTATATTTTTGGCAAGTCCCATTAAAGTCATCTTCCCATCAAGTTCTAATTCATGTATTGCTTCCATGGCAGCACTTAGCTGGCCTTTACCGCCATCTATAATTACCAGTTGTGGCAAAGGGGTTCCCTCCGCTTTAAGGCGCTTATAGCGGCGGTACACCACTTCTTTCATACTGGCAAAATCGTTGGCACCCACCACCGTTTTTATATTGTATTTGCGGTAATCGTCTTTGCTGGGTACCCCGTTTTTAAAGCATACCATAGCAGCCACCGGAAAACTCCCCTGAAAGTTGGAGTTGTCGAAACACTCTATATGGACCGGCAGTTGTGGTAATTGTAATTCAGCCTGTAAATCTCTCAATACTTTATTGGTTTCGCTGGTGGTTTTGGCTTCCAGATGTAGCATTTTTTTTCGCCTCATTTCCTCGGTATAGATGGCTACATTTTTTTGACTCAGTTCCAGCAGCTTCTTCTTATCACCGCCTTTTGCAACGGTGACTTTTATATCGGGTTCAAAATATTCTATCTCAAGCGGCACCACTATTTCCGGGGCATCGCTTTGGAAGGTGCTGCGTATTTGGGCAATGCCAAATGAAAGAACCTCTGCCTCGTTTTCATCCAGTTTGGGGCTGAGTTCCAATGTATGGGCCTGCACAATACTCCCGTTACGTACCATCATGTAATTGATAAAGGCTTGGTCTTCATTTTTGATAATGGTAAATACATCCACGTCGCCGATGCGGTTATTTACCACCACCGATTTGGCACTGTAGTTTTCCAGGTGCGCTATTTTCTTTTTTACCACGCCGGCTTTTTCAAACTGCATGTTGCTAACCAGCAGTTGCATTTCATCTTTATAATGCTGTAGCACACCGCCAAGGCGCCCTTTTAAAACCTGCTTTATTTGTTGAAGCCCTTCTTCGTATTCGGATAGGGATTGAAAACTTTGGCAAGGACCTTTGCAATTACCCAGGTGGTATTCCAGGCAAACTTTAAACTTGTTTGCTACAATATTTTTTTCGGTAAGGTTTAGTTTGCAGGTACGCAGTGGAATGTGCTGGCGAATAAAATACAATAGCTCCCTCACTTTGGCCACAGAAGTAAACGGCCCCAGGTATTCGCTTCCATCTTTAATTTTTCGCCTTGTAAGAAAAACCCTTGGAAAAGGTTCTTTTTTGATAACGATATAAGGGAAGGATTTATCGTCTTTCAAATCAATATTATACCGGGGTTGAAATTCTTTGATGAGCGAATTTTCAAGAAAGAAGGCATCCTGTTCGCTATTTACCACAGTAAACTCCAGCCGGTGGATATTTTTTACGAGTTCGTGGGTTTTATAGCCCACAAAGGTTTTATTAAAATAGGAGCTTACCCTTTTGCGGAGGTCTTTTGCTTTGCCAACGTAAATAATTTCGTTGTGCTTATTAAAATACCTGTACACCCCAGGCTGGTGCGGTATAGATAAGGCCATAGGTCGGAATTCTTCTGGGGTCATTCATCCTTTTTAAAACGATAAAGTTCAAGGTTTAAAGGTTATGGCTTCGTGTTAGAGCAGAATTATTTTAGGGTGATGACAGCTGTGCAGAAATATTCTGTGGTAAATGAGTAACGCATGTATGCACGGTGGGCTGCCTTATATTGGTGTACCGCTTCGTTAAGGCTGCACTTAAATGGCACCCGTCCCATTGGGTGCCTTCGGTACCAGTTTTTTTAATGCCATCTTCCACATTCTGGAAATAGCGGTCGCTACTACCGCCTAGCATGGCGCCAATGCTGCCCATGCCACGGTCTTTCTTGCTGTAGGCTGCTGTAGGCAGGCGCATGACTCTGTCCTATGCTTACCCGTTACTTTTCTTCAGCACCACCTGAAAGACGTAGCAACCCTTTTATTTCTTGAACCCCGATCCGCTCCCTTTTTTCCATTTTGCTTTTACGGTTGCTTAGTCCAGTTCTTTATCAAGTAGTTTTTCCAAAGCATTGTAAATACTGTTGAGTTATATAACATGTTCGCCCAGCCTTTCTCTTAATTTTTTTTATCTGTTCCAATACGCAATTGTTGTGCAATACAAATCTTCTTACCTCTACATACACCCGCATAATGGCAAAATATATCTGCAATGTTTTTTGCTTTTTAATACGCTTGAAAGCATAGCCACTCCTTGTTCAGTAAAAACAAATGGTAACGCAGGGCTAAACTTTGGAGTTTGGGGGAGGTTATCACATTTGTGATAACCTCTTGCCATTGGCCTATTGTAAGTTGGAGCATAAAGTCTTGAGGAAAACGGACTATATTTCTTTTTATGGACTGTTCTTTAAGTTTAAACAACAATTTGGTATCACATTTTGTGATACCAAATTATATAGTTGGCTCTCTCTAAGAAAAATAAGTTTGACCTTGAAAAAATTTGGTTTTCAAATGGTTTCATAGTAGTACAACATCTGAACGGAGCGTCGCCAATGTCGCTTCATACGTAGCACCAAGCTGGTTAACAAAAGAAAAAACTACCTGCTGTAATTCGGGCTTTCCTTTGTAATCTCAATATCATGCGCATGGCTTTCTTTCATGCCTGCGTTGGTGATGCGGATAAATTGTGCATGGTCTTGCAGGGCTTTGATATTGGGGGCACCGCAGTAGCCCATGCCAGCACGGAGGCCGCCCATGTATTGATGTACCACTTCGCTAAGGGCTCCTTTAAATGCAACCCGGCCTTCGATGCCTTCGGGTACCAGTTTCTTTATACCATCTTCTACATCCTGAAAATAGCGGTCGCTGCTGCCGGTTTGCATGGCGCCAATGCTGCCCATGCCACGGTACTGCTTAAACTTGCGGCCTTCATAAATAATGGTTTCGCCGGGGCTTTCTTCGGTACCAGCAAATACGCTGCCCATCATTACGAGGCTGGCACCGGCGGCAAGGGCTTTCACCAGGTCGCCGGTGTAGCGGATGCCGCCATCGGCTATCAGCGGAATGCCGCTGCTTTTTAGTGCTTTAGCGGCTTCCAGCACTGCTGTGATTTGCGGTACACCAGCACCGGCTACAATACGGGTGGTGCAAATAGAGCCGGGGCCAATACCCACTTTTACGCAATCGGCACCAGCATCGGCCAGGGCTTTGGCACCGGCTGCCGTGCCTACATTGCCTGCTATGATCTGTATATTTTTAAACGATTTACGTAGCTTCTTTACCGATTCAATCACACCGCGGCTATGGCCATGGGCGCTGTCGAGGGTCACCACATCTACGCCTATTTTCAGGAGAGCATCTGCCCGGTCCAGCATGTCGTGTGTAATGCCAAGGGCGGCGCCAACAAGCAGGCGGCCAAAGTTATCTTTAACAGCGTTGGGCTGGCTTTGGAGCTTTTGAATATCCCGGTATGTGATAAGGCCAGTGAGTGTCTGGTCTTTTTTTACAACAGGTAATTTTTCTACTTTATGCTGACGGAGGATTTTAAAAGCACTGCTGAGTGTGGTGCCTTCGGGGGCAGTAACGAGGTTGGTACTGGTCATTACTTCGCTCACTTTCCGCTTGCTGTTTCCCTCAAAACGTAGGTCGCGGTTGGTGAGGATTCCCACCAGTTTTTTAGTGGCATCAACAATAGGAATGCCGCCAATTTTATTTTCCTTCATCAGTTTTAAAGCGTCGCCAATGGTGGCATCAACGTTAAGGGTGATGGGGTCTATTATCATGCCGCTTTCGCTGCGTTTTACTTTACGCACCTGCTCCACTTGCTGGTCTATGCTCATGTTTTTGTGAAGGATGCCGATGCCTCCTTCCCTTGCCAGTGCTATGGCAAGTTGCCATTCGGTAACTGTATCCATAGCTGCGCTGAGCATGGGTAAATTAAGGGATATGGAGTTGGTAAGTTGGGTTCTGATGTCCACTTCCCGGGGCAGTACTTCGCTGTAAGCAGGTAGTAAAAGCACATCATCGAAGGTGAGTCCTTCGCCAAAAAACTTTTCAGTTTTGGGGGTAGGGGGCGTTTTTCTTGTTGGCATGGGCGAAGATAGGGTGGCGGGTGGATAGGGCAAAATTTGGAGAATGATGGTTAAAGATGTTGATTATATTTTGTAAAACTAAGAACATGGAAGTAATTGAAAAAACAAAGCCTATTATAAATATTTTGGAACATTATGCTCAAAGATTTACGATAAATGGAGTTGCTTTAACAAGGAAAAAAGCCATCCCAGCTACTGGAAAACCACGTAATTATTTAAAGGCGAGGTTGCTTTTAAACAAAATAGAAACGAATATGGCTGATGAGTTTATTATGGATAAAAAAGGTGACTGGGTATGAAATTTTATTTCGACACTTCGGCTTATATTAAGTTACGCCATACCGAAAATGGAAGCGATGTAGTGGAAGAAATTGTTTTGAATAACGAAGGAAATCTTTGCTTCTCCTGGCTTCTTTTTACTGAAATACACTCCGCCTTATTTATAAAAGTATGAGACAAACAAGCAGTTGAGAGTGATGTGTTGGCTATTTTATTTGGGTTTGAGAGGGACATGCAATTCAAATTGATATTAGATTTAGACGAAGTGCTTTTCAGAGAGGCTTCTGATATTATTATACGTTTTGGTTCGTCAATGGCTATAGAAACATATGACGCCATTTATTTGGCTTGTTGTTATTTTCTTAATAAAAACGAGGAAACAATTATGGTGTCAAGCGATAAGATTATTTGTAAAGTTGCTGGTTTAATGGGAATGGATTATGTCAATCCAACTGATATCCACCCAACTATAATTTCAGTAGGTTGAATACGATCTGATATTTAAAAGTAACTGGTGGCTAACATATTTTTTTAAAATAGTTGGCCTGTTTACGCTAGTTTATACACTTTCCCAGGTAAGCTCATAACAATCCCTTGTAACTCTAAACTCAACAAAGCCGATGCCACCAAACTGGTACTGAGCTGGCTTTTCAGGTAGAGGTCGTCTATCTGCATCTGCTCATTTTGATTTAGCAAATCCACTAATTTTCTTTCATCTGCGGTGAGTTCTACGAACAATTCCCGTTGAACTTTTTTCTTTTTTTCTGGCTCCGGTAGCCAACCCATCAGTTCCAGTAAATCTTGTGCAGAGGTTATAAGGGCAGCCTTGTTCACCCGTATTAAATAGTTGCTCCCTTTACTTTTAATGTCGGTTGTTTTGCCGGGGAAGGCAAACACATCTCGGTTATAGTTATTGGCGAGTTCGGCGGTGATCATACTGCCGCCTTTAATGTCGGTTTCTATTACTACAGTGGCATCGGCCATGCCAGCTACTATTCTGTTTCTTGTAGGGAAATTGTGCTTATCGGGTTTGGTGCCGCTTAAAAATTCGGTAATGATGCCGCCCCCTTCCGCTACCATCTGCCTAGCCAGCTTTGTGTTTTCTGTTGGGTAAAGGGTATCGAGCCCGTGTGCTAAAACACCTACTGTTGGCAGGTTGTTTTTTAGTGCCGCCTTATGGGCTGTAGTATCTATGCCAAATGCGAGGCCGCTAAGGATTAGCACTTTTTCTGCTGCCAATTCTTTCACCAGTTTTTCAGTTATGGCTTTGCCATATTCAGTGTTGCTTCGGGTGCCAATAATGGAGACAACCCGTGTAGCATTAAGGTCTGCCTCGCCACGGTAATAAAGCATAGTAGGGCTGTCGTAGCAATTTAGGAGCCGCCGGGGATAATATTTATCGGTAAGAAAAAGCGGCTGTATCTTATATTTTGATATGAACTTTACTTCCTCTTCAGCACCGCTGAAATCAGTAAAAGATTTGATGCTATTAGCCCTGATGGTGCCGATGCCCTCAATATTTTCAAGGGTAGATTTCCTGGCTTTAAAAATGGCCTCGGCGGTATCAAAATGTTCTGCCAGTGTTTTGGCATGAACACAGCCGATGCCGGGTATTTGAGTGAGTGCTATTTGGTAGGGAAGGTCGGGGTGCATTGGGTTTATACAAAATCTTCAGGTTGTAAATTACTTTGCTTGCAAATGGAACGAAAAGTTCCTTGGGGAAATTTTTTTCTTCCGGCAGGTACAATCGTTGTTAAAACAGGGTTTCCATTTTTCCTGAATTTTATATGGCTTCCTTTTGACTGATTTTTATAAACCCCAACCGAATTTATGTTCTTATAATATCCTCTGAGGAATAAAGTTTATGCATAGGTTAATTCTGAATGGGTAATCTCGGGGTTTTCTATAACGGGTAATTCCGGTGATTCTTCATCTTCAAAATATAATTCTAAAGCCTCATTAAGATTAAAAAGTGCTTCTTCTCTCGTATCCCCAAAAGATGATACTTCTACATTTAGACATTAGGCCACAAAAAATTCTCCTTCCTTCCAAACAATGTTTTCCAAATTGACTGTTTTCATGTAAAATTATTTTTTTCAAAAATAAAACTAATTCCCCGTCACCACCAATTCGGTTCTTCTGTTCCTCGCCTTGCCAACTTCTGTTTTATTATCGGCTAAAGGTTTTGTACTGCCAAAGCCTTTATAGCTAAGCCGGGTGGCCACTATGGCCTTTCTTACAATATAATCTACCACCGATTTTGCACGGCTCTTGCTCAACTTTGTATTATCAGCGGGCTTGCCCACATTATCGGTATGGCCGCCTATTTGTATTTTAAGATTGGGGTTATCTTTTAGCAACTGCACCACCTTGTCAAGTTCGTTGTAAGAAGAACTTTTGAGTGTAAAGCTATTGGTCTCGAACAAGATATTTTTCAACTCCATCATCGTGTTCATCGCTACGGGTTGTAATGAAATATTTTTTTCATACGTACTGTCGCCAGTATTATTGATGAGCGAATAGGTATCGCTGTAAAATAAGTAGCCCTTGCGGTTTACAGTAAAAGAATACTCCTTTCCAATGGGGAGTGTAATAAGGTAATTACCTGTTTCATCCGTCTGTACATTTTCGATAACGGTTCCCGAGGCCACATCTTTAAGCTCCACTCCGCTGGGTAGTCCTTTATTTGTTTTGGCATCATAAACCTTTCCTTTCACCCAAAGGGTTTTAATTGGCTGGATACTTTTTGGCATCAAGAAACTGTATAAATCCAGGCCGCCCTTGCTGTCTTTACGGTCGCTGGCATAGTAAGCTGTTTGGCCATTAGCCGTTACCACCAGGCTGCCTTCACTATCTATTGTGTTTATGGGGTAGCCCAAATTTTGCGGAATGCTCCAATCCCCTTTGGGCCCTTTGCGGGCTACAAACAAATCCGACTCGCCATAGCCCTGCAGCCCATCGCTGGTGAGGTACATGGTTTGGTTATCGGGGTGTATGAATGGGGAACTTTCTTCGCCAGCAGTGTTAACCGACTGGCCCAGGTTTTCGGCCGGACTCCAGTTACCTTTTTCGGTAAGATGGCTCACCCAAATATCCCCTGCACCGTAGCCATCGCTGCGGCGGCTGCTGAAATACAAATCTTTTTTATCAGGCGAAAGGCTGGGAGCACTTTCCCAAAATTCGGTGTTGATATTTGGGCCGAGGTTTTCGGCCTGCGTCCAGCTACCATTGGGTAACTTAAAGCTGATATAAATATCGCAACCACCAAAACCGCCCCTACGGTTGCACCCTGTAAATACCAGCCATTCTCCATCCTGGCTAATGCACTGCGCTCCTTCGTTCTGCTCAGTATTTACACCATCCAACGGTTTTGCCCGGCCCCACACTGGTAACTCGCTACTGGCTACTTGCCCACTTGCCGGCTTTCTAATACTTTCAAAAAAATCTTCATTTCGCCCCAATACCCTTCTGGTAAAAACCAATTTGTCGCCTGTTATAGGCAGCGATGGAAAATACTCCAGATCTTTTGTATTGATGCTGTCGCCGAGATTTTGGGGTGCAAACTGGCCGCTCACATCCCTGCCATTCTTCTTCATATCTATGGCAAACTGGTAGCCTCTTTTTCTAAATTCGCCGGCTTTTATACTGCGTTCGTTAAGCCTGCCGCTGGTAAGAAAAACCATCACCGCCGCAAGGGCATCATCAAAACGACCGTTGCCGGCAAGGTTTATAGAGTAGGGAAGGTTGTAATCCCTGAAATAAAATGAATCCAGGGTGCGTGCCTTTTCATACATAATAACCGCACTGTCGTACTGTTTGTTTTCGCCACATATACCGGCGTAACTGAGGTAGGCATCTACCATTTTTGCATCCAGCTGTATCGTTTTTAATAAAAGGTATTTGGCATCGCCCCAGTTTTGATCCTGTGCATATTCTATAGCACCGTTATAAGCTGTGGTAGCCTTGCTATTCACCTTGTCTGGATCGTACCATTGTGCATTGGCTCCAAATGCCACTATCCATAGCCCTCCAAAGGCAACAAATCTTCTTAACATCGCATCTACATTGATAAGAAATAAAGGTAGCTGAAAACTTATTTTGGGGTATTGTTAAACTTTTTTCTACATTGACGTCAAAGTCCATTCTTACCACTCAAAAAAATTGCTTATGAACCGGAGAAATTTCCTCACAGCAGGCATTGCTGCAAAGCCTTTTGCATCTGAAACTATCGTTCAAAAGCCAGACAAAAATGAACAGCAAGAAACAATACGCACAAATAGCGGCATCAATCCCTACGCCGGTTCCTGGACGACCAACGAGGTTATCCACCTTTTAAAACGCACCATGTTCGGTGCCAAAAAAGCGGATGTGGATTTTTTTAAAACCATGACCATGAGCCAGGCAGTGGATTATTTGCTTACTGTACCCGCCGCCGCCCCACTGCCGCCTGTAAAAACTTACACAATCGCCATGGGTGGCACTACCCCTGCCACCGACCCGGATTATACTCTAAATATTGGCGATACCTGGGTAAATAACTATACAAACGATGGCAGCGTAAACGCTAATCGCCGTGCATCCTTTAAAGCTTGGTGGACTGGCCTGATGCTAAACCAGGACAGAAATATTCTAGAAAAACTCACCCTGTTTTGGCATAACCATTTTTCCACCGAAACGGCAGATGTCTCCTATGGCATTAGTTGTTACAAACACAATAGTTTGCTAAGGCAAAGTGCCCTTGGCAATTTTAAGCAACTGGTAAAAGCCATTACCATAGACCCGGCCATGCTGCGCTACCTTAACAATGAACTGAACACCAAAACTGCCCCCGACGAGAACTATGCCCGGGAACTACAGGAACTTTTTACCGTGGGCAAAAACCTTGGTATAGCAGGCTACACCGAAGATGATGTAAAAACTGCCGCGAAAGTATTAACTGGCTACCGCGTAAATTATACCACGCTGGCATACTACTTTGATGCCAACCGTCACGAAACCAGTAACAAGCAATTTTCTCCGTTTTACAATAACACCATCGTTACCGGCCGCACCGGGGCCAACGGTGCTTTGGAGCTTGATGATATGCTCAACATGATTTTTAATGTGGACGAAGTAAGCAAGTGCATCTGCCGGAAGCTGTACCGCTTTTTTGTGTATTACACCATAGATGCCGCCACCGAGGCCAATGTTATTGTGCCGCTGGCGCAACTTTTTAAGCAAAGCAATTACGAAATAAAACCGGTGCTGGCCAGGCTCCTCAAAAGTGAACACTTTTTTGATATGCTAAACCAGGGCTGTTTTATAAAACCGCCTATAGATTTGGTTATTGGCATGTGCCGCGAATTTGGGGTGGTATTGCCGCCAGTGACTGATTATGTAAATGCTTACTTTATGTATGGCTACGTACAAACTATCGCCGCCAACTGCCAGCAAAACATTGGCGACCCTCCCGATGTGGCCGGCTGGAAAGCCTATTACCAGGTACCACAGTTTCATGAAATTTGGATTAACAGCGACACCCTGCCCAAGCGAAACCAGTTTACCGATTTAATGGCCGTTAACGGCTACACCCGCAACGGTAAAAACATAAGAATAGATCCAGTTGCATTTGCAAAAACCCTACCCGACCCCGCCGACCCCAACAAGCTAATTGCCGATACGCTGGTGTACTTGCTCCGTATGCCCCTTAGCCAGGCCAGCCGCAACCAGGTAAAAAAGGACATCTTACTAACTGGCCAGGCGCAGGATTATTATTGGAGCGATGCCTGGGCCGCACACATAGCCAACCCCAACGACACTGTGGCTTTAACCACGGTACGCACAAGGCTACAAAATTTGTTTAAATACCTGATGGCTTTGAGTGAATACCAGCTTAGTTAGTTCTTTTTTTAGCCAGGCGAAAGCCGTTCCCCGATTGAACTTCGGTGGCGACGCTCCGTTCAACTTGCTGGTACTATTGGGCTTTTATAGGAGCGGCTTAATAAAGAAACACCGAAGGTATTGAAGCCAATCAGGGAAAGGTTTTTGGGGGCTTCAAAAAATGGTTTGTATATCTTGCTTTTGTAAGGGGAACCCAGAAACCTTGACAGGGTGAAAGCCAACACTTCAGGGTTCGGAAGATTCCATTTACCCATATCAGGGAACAATC
>Ga0105048_10008728_pt1 | contig 16209 bp, 13 predicted proteins | sample MAT05_FD_78382 | JGI IMG/M metagenome (GOLD analysis project Ga0105048, IMG submission 78382) | Freshwater microbial communities from Lake Fryxell liftoff mats and glacier meltwater in Antarctica - MAT-05 | ecosystem: Environmental > Aquatic > Freshwater > Ice > Liftoff microbial mat | place...
CCTCCCTCCCTCCCGCTCCGTCTCCCGCATGCGGGAGACGACCCCTCGGAGCGACCGCGACAAGCAGGCGAGGGTGTGTGCTGGAAACGCCGACGCTCGTTGATCAGAGCCCGACCCACACCCGTCGCTTCACGCCCCCACCTGGTCTGGCCGCCGCTCGACCGGTCCTCTCCCGCTCGCCGGCGAAGGGGCACAAACTTACCCACCCCCCTCACCCCTCGAACGGCACATCCCCCGCCTTCCGCCCCTCCGCCCCGCCGTTCTCCCCCGTCTCCCCCGCCGCCCGCCCTTTGTCCACCACCATCGCCTTCGGCTCCGGCCCCATCGGGTGCGGGCTCGAGTCGCGCGTGATCAGGGCCACCTCGCTGGGCAGATCCTTCACCACCGTGCTGATCACGTCGCCCTCGAGCGCCCGGGCGAAGGCGCGGCGCTTGGTCTTGCCCATGATCAGCGTGTCGCAGCCGTAGGTCACCGTGTAGTCCAGGATCTCGCTCGCCACGTCCGCCGAGCACACATAAATCGGCACAATCGGCACGCGGTACCGCCGCGCGAGCGCGGCGGTCGAGCCCAGGCTCTCCAGCGCCTCCCGGTCGTCCTCCACCCGCGGCACGGCCCCGGGCACGATGTCCATGATCCGCAGCGTCCGCACATAGAGCACAAACAGCGTCGCCCCCCGGCGCCTGGCAAGGTCCACGGCGAACTCCGACTGCCCGCGCCCGCGGGCCGCCAGCATGATCTTGGGCCGGCTGGGGTCCAGCGTAAGCGGCTCTCGCTGCAGCTCCGCCAGCCAGCCGTCCTCGGGCATCGGGTGGGCCAGCTTCTCCGACTTCAGCCGCTTGCCCTGCGTCACGGCGAACCGCGCCGCCAGCACCGATCCGACCATGATGCTTGCGAAGATCGCCGCGTTGGGCTTGGCGATCACGATCGTCACGAACGCCACCGCCATGAACCCGCCCAGCCCCCACATCCCCCGCCGCTCCCACCGCCCGATGGGCAGGGCCCGGTTGACGGCGCACGACAGCACGTTGATCCCGATCGCCCCCACCACCCCGATCGCGTATAGCTCGCTCAGAAACTTCGCGTCCGAGCTCACCAGAAGCAGCCCCGCCGGCAGCCCGCAGGCCACCAGCAGCCCGATGAACGGCACTCCAGAATAGTTCAGCCGCCGGAACGCCGCAGGCAGCTCCGAGTCCACGCTCATGGCGAACTTCACGCTCACCATCGCCATGATCGCGGTGTTCACGGCGCTGATGAGCAGCAGCCCAAAGATGATCCCGCTCACGATCCCCGCGACCTGCGAGGCCCGCGTGCTCCCGGTCGCCCGCAGCGTCGAGTGCTCGGCGAGCTGCCGCATCGCCGTGTCGCGGTACTCCCGCACCTCCGCCGGAACGTCTTCGGGCTTGAGCCTCGGCCCCGTCCCGTCCGCCCCGCCCTTCTCGAACTGCACGTAGTGCGGCACCTCGACGGGCTTCAGGTCCGGCAGGGCATTGAGCGCAAGCCCGAAGACCATGTTCAGCAGCACCACCTCGATCAGCACCGGGAACAGCGTCCGCTTGGCCGTCCGGGCCACCGGCTGACGCATCAGCCCCGTCATGTTCGCCACCGCCTCGAGCCCCGAGAGCGCCAGGATCACCCGGACCAGATTCTCCCAGCGGTCCCACGGCGAGGAGATGCTCGCGTGCCCCGTGGTCACCGTCTTGACGCCCTCGAGCACCATCGGGATGCACATCACGGCGATCACCGCCGAGAGAAGGATCGCCGCGATCGCGACGACCAGCGCAAACCGCCCGGCGTTCTTCGCCCCCAGCCAGTTGATCACCCCGATGACCAGAATCGCACCGATGCTCAGCGCCACCACCCATCCCGGCGGGCTCCCGAGATAGTTGAACGCCTCCACGGCGCTCAGCGACGCCGTCACGATGTAGTCGCACAGGAGCAGCGTCGCGCCGATCACCGCCAAGGTCGGCGAGAGCTGCCGGGCCGCCGTGTACACGCCGCCGCCCTCTGGGAAGCACCGGCAGATCACCGAATACGCCCACGCGACCACGATCATGATGACACTCATCGCCGCCAGATACAGCGGCGAGGCGTGCCCCGTGTAGTAGAACGCCAGCCCAAGCACATACAGCCGGCTGGTCCCCCAGTCCCCAAACAGCAGCGGCCCCGCGTGGTACCAGTGCAGATCCCGAGGCCGCTTTTGCGTGACAAGCATGGATGAAGGTGCCCGGAGGTCCGCGGACGGCCGATTGAGGAGCCAAAGGTCATAGTAGCGAAGAACGCCCCGGGGTCACACCCCGGGGCGTTCGTAAACGGTTCGCACTCTCAGGTCAGCCGCGGCGGGCCGGAGCCGGCCCGCCACCTCGATCACGGCACGCCGGGGATCTGCAGATCCTCGAACACGACCGTATAGTCCACGTTCGTGTACGACTCGCGAACCGTGCCGGGGCGGACGGTCTTGTAGTCCGCGTGCCCGTCCAGGAAGGCCATGACCGACTTGTTCGTGTCGCCATAGCCGTTCTTGAGCCGGAAGTTTGCGTTCACGTTGTTGATGATTACGTCGGTGTACTGGTCGTTGAGCCAGACCATCCGGGATGGCTGGAACGCGTCGGCGATCCGAAGCCGGGCGAGACCGAAGGCGAACGCTCGGGTCCAGCCGGCCTCACCACCGGGGAAACGCGACACGATCTGGTCCCACCACTTCACTTGAAAGTGGTAGGAGGTGCCGACGTCGTCGTAGCTGCTCAGGGCGATCGATGTCGGATTCGTGCTGAACGACGCCGAACGCTGGAAGCTCGCCCGGTCCGACGGATCCTTGAACACCGCCAACTGGAGAATCGTCCGATTCGCATCCGTCGCCGCCATCGACAGCGGCCGGGGCGGGGACTGAATCCCCTGAGACCCGTCGAGGTACACATTCAGCGGCCTGTCCGCCGCCTCGACGTCGAACGTCCGGCCGGCCCAGTACGCGTCGTTGTTCTTCCCGCCGTACTGCCACGTGCACCAGCCCTCGAACGTGCCGGACTGAATCGGCGCACCGATCGGGTCACGCGCAGATCCGCGACGATACGTCAGTGTCAACGGCAGAGACTGCTTGTTGTCCTCCCGATACACGAACGCGGCCGTCGTGATCTGGCGGATGTTGCTCAGCGACTGGGTCTTCCACGCCGCCTGCCTGGCCTTGGCCAAGGCGGGGAGCAGGAGCCCGATCAGCAGGGCGATGATCGCGATGACCACCAGCAACTCGATCAGCGTAAAGCCCAAGCGCAGCGAAGCTCGCATTTCGAATACTCCTGTTGTCGCCAGTACAACAGACGGCGAAGAAAGCAACCAGACCGGTCACACCTTCATCGCTCCGGAGCCCAGAACGGGCCACCTCAAGCGATTGACCAAGTCTTCATTATCCCTCATACGGCCCCGTCATGCCACCCCGTTCCCGCCATCGGTCGAAAATTGCCGCAGACACGCTTTTTACACACGCATGCCGTTCCCAGCCCGCCGCGACCCCAACATATCGGATATGGACGTCCACAAACACTCGCGAAGGGCCGACCCGTCGGGTACGTGCGACGCTATGTGCAAATCCATGAAACCGCTTACCAGACGTCGCCCGATCAGGGTGCATTGGGCGCGGGGTTTGCCTGAACCCCCGGCGTCACGCTCCGCGGCCGGCCCGCAGAACCCGCCTCACCCTCCGGCAACGCCGCCGCGTCGGGCACGGGCGACGCCGGCCCGATGGCGGCCTGGATCGCGTCCAGCCGTTCTTGCACCGCCTCGGGCGCCGGGCCGCTGGGCACCCGGAGCGTCAGATACACCGCCAGCAAGCCCGAGCAGATACCCAGCACCGCCAGCACGAACATCGGCCCGAGCATCCGGTGAGGGAGGCGGGCGGACGGACGGCTTGCAGCGCGGGCGGGATCAACCGTCGGTCGAGGGCTCATGGCAGGTCGCGTCCGCGGATGCCGTCGCGGGTCCGCCAGAAGTACGCCGGCAGGCCGTAGGTCCACGAGAAGCCTTGGGCGGCCCCGTACTCGAAGCGCGTGCCGAGCTCGGCCTCGCCGGGCTCGAAGCGGCCGCTGGGGATCTTCAGCGTGCCGTCGGTGCTCGAGTCGCTGGTCGCCGTGGCCTCGACGATCTTGCGGATGCTCACCCGCTGCCCGCTGCCATCGACCAGCGCGACATGCGGCCGGGCCCGCGGGTCGTTGAACATCCACTGGGCCTTGGACTGGTAGTCCTTGCCCTCGAACAGCATGACCTTGCCCGAGGGGGCCACGACGTCGGTGATGCGGTTGCGGCGGATGAAGTGGCGCGTCGCCTGGCTGGCGGCCATCGGCGTGATGTTCCTGAACCGGGCCGGGTCCTGCCAGAAGGACGGTGGGTACCAGTAGGAGGTCGGGAAGATCCATTCCCAGTTGCCTTGGGCAGGGCGGTTGGCCTTGAGCCAGCGGGACAAAGCGAGATCGCCCGGGGCGACGAGGCTCTCCAGCCTTGAACGCTCGAGCTGATCAGCGAAGAGCGTGTGGGCGAGCCAGTGATGCCCGAAGGTCTCGGTGCCCGAGGTGCTGAACGGGGCGCTGTACGACCAGCCGATGCTGCACGGGGCCCGCTGCGTCCACACCCACGACTGGCTGAGCGACGGACAAGAGGGATCGGTGGGCGTGAAGGGATTGACAAAGTCCTCGCGATAGTCTGCGGCGTAGAGCGCGATGAGCTGCGCGTTGGAGCGCAGGTTCGCGAGGCTCTTGGTCGCCTGGGCCGACTGCCGGGCCTGCGCGAGCGCCGGCAGCAAGAGGCCCACCAGCAGCGCGATGATCGCGATGACCACCAGCAGCTCGATGAGCGTGAAACCGGCGCAGCCCGGGCGGGCGGATGGGCGGGGGCGGCATGGAGGAAACGGTCGGGTCATGCGTGAAGTACTCTGGCTCGGCCCGAGAACTCGGCAGGCCGGGAAGAAGCCCGGGCCGAGATCGGACGGTGTAAACACTGCCGCTGGCCACAGTATGGCGCACTGTGGGGGATGATGCCAACTCCGGCCGCCGGATCGGTGGGCAATCTGTCGCCCGGGGCCAATCGGTGCCACCTGCGGGTCCGAAACACGCCAAGAGCCGACAACGTACACTTGATCGTCGCCCGAGTTTCACCGATGGCTGCTTTGACCAGCATCGGCTTGCTCCATACGTTCACCGTTCGTTTGGAATCCCCGACTTCCTGCGCTCAACCCCCGATTGGTGGTCGGCGCGTGACCAAGCCGCCCGCATGAGCCACGCCCAGCCCAAACAGGACCTCTCCGAGACCTCGCCCATGGATTCCCGGGCCAAGGCCGAGGCCGACCGCCTCGTCGCCCGCCAAAACCCCGGGCAGACGGGTCAGGGCGACGCCGGAGGCCCCGGCGGCCCGTTCGGCGGCGGGGGCACCGTGGCCGGCGGCTCTGAAGAAGAGGGTAAATCAGCCCGGACCCGCGGCGGCACGAACATCGACACGATCATCGGGAAGATCGTCGTCGATCAAGGGTTGGCGACGCCCGAGGAAGTTCAGCAGTGTCTGGAGCTCGCCCGCCAGAGCGCGACCGACGGCAACTCCAAGAGCCTGCCGCTGCTGCTGATTGAAAACGATTACATCACGCGCCGGCAGCTCGAGCGGATCAAGGCCCAAGCCGAGGCGGAGCGGAGCGGACAGCAGATCCCCGGATACAAGGTCTTGGGGCAGCTGGGCAAGGGGGCGATGGCGACGGTCTTCAAAGGCCGGCAGCTGAGCCTCGACCGGCTGGTGGCGATCAAGGTTCTGCCCCGAAAGTTCACGAACAACCCGCAGTTCATCGAGCGGTTTTACGCCGAGGGCCGGGCGGCGGCCCAGCTCAATCACCCCAACATCGTGCAGGCGTACGACGTCGGGCAGGCGGGCGACTACCACTATTTCGTGATGGAGTATGTCGAGGGGCGGACGGTCTATGACGACATCGTCAAGCACCGGCGGTATAGCGAGCCCGATGCGGTGGACATCGTGATCCAGGTCGCCGAGGCGCTCCAGCACGCCCACGCCAAGGGCCTCATCCACCGGGACGTGAAGCCCAAGAACATCATGCTCTCCAAGGAGGGCGTGGCGAAGCTGGCGGACATGGGCCTGGCCCGGGCCATGAGCGACAAGGAGGCGGCGGAGGCGGAGGCGGGCAAGGCCTTCGGCACGCCGTACTACATCTCGCCCGAGCAGATCCGCGGCGAGAAGGCGATCGGGCCGCCGAGCGACATTTATTCGCTCGGCGCGACGCTGTACCACATGGTGGTCGGCAACGTGCCGTTTGACGGGAAGAACCCGTCGGCGGTGATGCACAAGCATCTCAAGGAAACGCCGATCCCGCCGGATCATGCCAATCCCAAGCTGAGTGCGGGGATCTCCGAGGTCATCGAGATGATGATGGCCAAGGGTCCCAAAGACCGCTACCAGACCTGCGGCGACCTGCTGGTGGACCTGCGGGCGGTGCGGCAGAAAAAGGAGCCGCCGATCGCTCACAAGGAGCTGGGCGGGCTGGACTTGGCCGCGATCGCGAAGGCGGAGGCGGCGGCGAGGCCGATGGAGCTGCCGGTGGACCGGTCAAGGCCTCCGGAGGCAACGGTGTCTCGGAAGCTGGCGGTGGCCCTGGTGGTGATGCTGGTGCTGAGCGTGGTGATCAACGTGGTGCTGGCGGTTCGATGAGGGTAGGGCTGGATGGACAAGTAGCCCATAGTGGGGATATCTGTAAATCGCCGACGTCTCCCTGATTGCCGATTCTCCCTTGCATCCCCCCGGGTGCGGTGTTAGAGTTTTGCTGATCCGGGGCGGATGGTCCGTTTCCGGTCTGGTTTGTCTGTCTCCGGAGCTCTGGCACGGTGAGCATGGTGTGTCAAGCACAGCCCGGCGCGCCCCTTTCGTGGCGCCCATGAGTTCCGGCGATCGGTCCATCTGTTGTGGTCTGGTCAGCGTCCCATCCCGGTGGGCGGCGTTGTCGCGGCGTGTGCCGCGTAGTGCCCGCCCCGAGTAGCTTTTTCAGGAGCATCGCCCATCCCCCCGCCCCCCCGTTTCTCGCGCGACAACAACATGGTCAAGCGGACGCGTGTCAATCACATGATCCGCATCACGCCCATCCGCCTCATCGACAACAACGATGCCCAGGTGGGCGTGGTGGAGACCCACGAGGCGCTCCGCATGGCCGACGAGGCCGGGCTGGACCTGGTCGAGATCTCGCCAGACTCGCGCCCGCCGGTCTGCAAGATCATGGACTACGGCAAGTTCAAGTACGAGCAGGGCAAGCAGGATCGGAAGAACAACGCGGCGAGCAAGCAGACGGAGATGAAGGAGGTCCGCCTCGGGCGGTCGGTGAAGATCGACCCGCACGACGTGCAGATCCGCATCGACCAGTCGCGCCGCTTCATGATGGCCGGGCACAAGGTGATGGTGACCCAGAAGTTCCGCGGGCGCGAGATCGCGCACCGGGAGCTGGGGCTTCTGAACCTCGCGAAGGTGCGCGACCAGCTGGCGGACATCTCGAAGGTCGAGCAGCCGCCCAGGTGGATGGGCAAGCAGGCGAGCATTATTCTCGCGCCCGACAAGGTAAAGGTCGAGGCCCTCAAGCGCAAGCTCGCCAAGGAGGTGGCCGCGGCCCAGGGCATCACCGAGGAGGCCGCGCTCAAGGCCCAGGAAGAGGCGGCCAAGAAGGCGCTGGCGGAGGCCGAGGCCGACGCGGCGGCGGCCGCCGCGGCGGACATCGATGACGATGACGACGACGAGGGCGAGGGCGAGAAGGCCCCGGGTTGAATCGTGGCGGGCCGAGACGGCCGCCGCGATTGATCAAGTGAGAAACTCGACAAGGCCGGTCCCGCGCGGGGCCGGCCTTGTTCGTTCCTGCCGCGAGCGGCGGGCGGGGGTCTCTACGCTCACCGGCGATGACCACGACGCGATGCGCATGGGCGAAGAGCACGCTGGCGATCGACTATCACGACCGGGAGTGGGGCGTGCCGGTGCACGACGATCGGATGCTCTTCGAGCTGCTGATCCTCGAAGGGGCCCAGGCGGGCCTGAGCTGGGACACGATCCTGGCCAAGCGGACCCGGTACCGGGAGGTGTACGACGGCTTTGATGTGGCCGCCGTCGCCGGGTATGGCGAGAACAAGATCGCCGAGCTGATGGTCGACGCGGGGATCGTGCGCAACCGGCTGAAGATCGAGGCTTCGGTGCTCAACGCCCGGGCCGCGATCAAGCTGGTTCAGGAGAGGGGCTCGCTGGACGCGCACTTCTGGTCGCAGGTGGGCGGGCGTCCGATCGTGACACGGCGTGCGGCGATGTCGGAGGTTCCGGCCCGGACGCCGCTGTCGGACGCCGTGAGCGTCGACTTGAAGAAACGTGGATTCAAGTTCGTGGGCACGACGATCTGCTACGCGTTCATGCAGGCGGCGGGATTGGTCGATGACCACCTCGCCTCGTGTTTCTGCGCCCGGCGCGACGAAGAGCGCGAGCGACCGCTCTAGGATAATCATCGAAGATGCCCGAACCCGCACCCTCATCCCGATCCGGCACGCCAAGCGCGGTGAACGTGCAGACCGAGGTCGAGAACGACCGCGGGTGGACCTTCGGCGTGACAATCGGCGGCGGTGGCGGCACGGGCAATACCGGCGGCGGGCGGGGGGGCGGGGGGGGCGGGGGGAACGACGCATCGGAGATGACGCTCACGCTGTCGTGGGTCGATTACGAGTACTGGTCTCACGGGTCGTTCAGCCCGTCGCGGGTGGCAGAGGCCGTGCTGGTGGCGCTGCGCGAGGCCGACCCGGGGCGCGACCTTCCCCAGAGGCTCGACGCATCGACGGCGCGGCGGCTGGTGCGCGACTTTGACCAGCGGGTCCGCGACGCCCTGTGAGCCGACGCGACCATGAGAGCTCAACCCGGATTCAGGCCTTGACCTAGGCAGGCCGGACGCCCTTGTTGAGCTGCCGCACGCGCTCGACCTGGGCCTTCTTGACCTGCTCGAGGATCAGGCGCGGGACGCGCCACTGGGGCTGGTCGCCGGTGACCGAGGCGCAGTGCTCGGTGAGGCACTGGTAGAGCAGCTTGAAGGCATCGCGGGGCTGGTGCATCTGGTCCAGGGCGTCGATGAGCTCGGTCCTGGTCACGTCCTGGTCGAACAGGTCGATGAGCGCGATGGGCTCGGCCCCCGGGCGGCGGCAGGCCCGCAGCCGCGCGGTGCACAGGTCGTAGAGCATGGAGCCCGTCCAGCCCAGACGCTCGATCATGCTCTGCTTGTCGAGGCGGGCCTTCTCGAAGAACTGGCTGCTCTCGCGGAAGAGCGCGTGCCGCAGCTCCATCGGCAGCAGCATCTTGACCCCGAGGCCCGGCTGCTGGAGGAACTTGTTGTCCAGGAGCGGCCAGACGACGCTCTTCATCCGTTCGGGGTCGCCGGCGACCAGCGTGGGCTCGTCGATGCGATCGATCACCAGGAACACGCCCGCGTAGCCCAGGCGGGCCAGGACACGGCGGAGCCGCTCGAGCATCGCGTATCGGACGTCGTCGGCGCCCGACATGGGCAGAACGGCGGCGTCTACGAGGGCGATTGGCAGCTGGCGGAGCGACCGGCCGTGGCTGGCGTCGGAGCGGAGCGAGACGCGGACCTGCTTGCGGACGCGGTGGCCCAGGGCGATGTAGCGGAGGCGGTCGAAGATCGAACGCTTGAAGAGCACCAGCAGGTAGATGGCCAGGGCGCCGGCGAAGAACCAGAGCATGTTGTTGCTTGGATTCAGCTGCAGCTGGCCCGTCGAGTACGCGTAGTACGCCACGCCTGCTGGCAGGGCCCAGCCCGTAAGCGCCAGCACGGTCCACACGAAGAACGACGGCGGCTGGAGCTGGCGGAGCAGGCGACGCAGCCGGCGGGTGCGGTCCTCGGCGCCGGAGGCCTGCTCGGGGCGGTCGTAGACGCTCTGGAGCACCAAGAGATCCTGGCGCACCGAGCGCTCCATCTTCTTGACGAGCTTCCGCGGCTCGCCCTCGAGCTCGACGGGCGCCGGCGGGGGCGAGCCCGAGGGCGCGGGGCGTTCCTTGAGCAGCGCGTCGACGATCGCGGGGACCACCAGCGTGAGCACGGCGTCGATGTGGTCGACCAGCCGGAGCTTGGCGAGCACGTCGGAAACGGTGGTTTTCTTGTCGACGCGGGCGCCGCCGCCGCGGTCGACGAAGCGGCCCAGGACGGGGTTGAGGTCGTCGTAGCCGATCCAGAGGCAGCGGGCCCCGGGGCTGGCCTTGTTGAACGCGGCGACACGGTCGGCCAGCTGCAGGCGGATGGCGGTTTTGCCCGAGCCCTTTTCACCGAAGACGATGGAGGAGGAGGGGCGGGCGATGTCGCCGCAGATCTTCTCGAACTCGGAATGGGCGGTCACGCCGGGGGCCGGGGCGTACTGCGAGTCGAGTTCGGCGGCCCGTGCGTTGCCGTTGACCCCGCCCTGGCTGGCGGCCTCGAGGCGCAGGAAGACCGGGTCCTGCCGGGCCTCTTCGCCCCGGAAGGGATTCTCGGTGATCTGCCAGTGGTCGAGGAGTTGGGTGAGGTTCATAGGAGGGAGTAGGCACCAGGCACCGGGCACCAGGGAAGACGGCGGACGGCCTCTGACTGGTGCCCTCCGCGTCAGTGATCGACCTTGATGCCCAGCAAGGGCGAGACCTTGGCGAGCATGGTGTCGAGGGTCTTTTTGTCCTTGGCCTCGAGGTTGAGCCGGAGCAGGGGCTCGGTGTTGCTCTTGCGGACGTTGCACCACCAGCCGCCGGCAGTTCCGGAAGGGCCGGCGTGCTTGTCGAAGGCGTCGATGGTGATGCCGTCGAGCTCGTCGGTGGTGGCGGCTGGGGCCCAGGCGGCGGCGTTCTTGCGGAGACTGGCCAGCGCGCCGTCCTTGTCCTCGATGGTGAAGTTGATCTCGCCGGACTGGGCGTAACGCTTGACGGGCGCGACAAGCTGGCTCATCTTCTTGCCGCTGTTGCGGAGCACAGTGAGCACCGTGCACATGGCGATGGCGCCCGAGTCGGCGTTGAAGTTATCGCGGAAGTAGAAGTGGCCCGAGAGCTCTCCGCCGAAGACGCAGCTTTTTTCGGCCATGACGCCCTTCATGAACACGTGGCCCACGCGGCTGCGGATGGGGACGCCGCCGGCCTTGGTAATGTCTTCTCCGACGGCCTTGGTCGAACGGAGGTCGTAGACGACTCCGGCACCCTTGCCTGCCTTTTTGATGAAAAACGGCGCGAGGACGGCGGTGAGGACGTCGCAGCCCACGGCCGCGCCGGTCTCGTCGATGACGACGCAGCGATCGGCGTCGCCGTCGTAGCAGAAGCCAACGTCGGCCTTTTCCTTGACAACTCGTTCCTGGGTCTGGCGCAGGTTGGAGGCCACCAGGGGGTTGGGCTCGTGGACGAACTCGCCCTTGGAGTTGTCGAAGTTGATCTCGATGATCTCGACGCCCGGGACGGGGCCGGCGGACGACTTCTTGCCGAAAACCATGGGGATCATGGTGCCGGCCATGCCGTTGGAGGCGTCGATGACGACCTTGATTTTCAGGCCCTTCTTGTCGAAGTCGGGCGCGAGGTCGAAGAAGGAGCGGACGTGGTGCGTGTAGGCGTCCCAGAGGTTGCGCTGCTCGGTGCGGCCGGCGGCGGGCTGGAGCGTCTGCTTGTCGACCATCGCCGCGTGCTTGCGGATATCGGCCAGGCCGGTCGCCTCGCCGACGGGCTTGGCCCGGCGTTTGGAGACCTTGAAGCCGTTGTACTGCGGCGGATTGTGGCTGGCGGTGCACATGACCCCGCCGGCGCAGTCGAGGTGGTTGACGGCGAAGTAAATGAACGACGTATCGACCAGCCCGACGTCGATCACGTGCCCGCCCTGGTCGTTGATGCCCTGGATCAGCGCCTTGGTCAGGCTGGGCGAGCTCTTGCGCATGTCGCGTCCGACCACGATGTTCTTCATCATCGGGCTGGTGTCTCCGGCGGCGGTGGCGTCGGCGAGCAGAAACCTGGACACGCCGAAGCCGATCTGCCAGGCCATCTTTTCGTCGAGCGGGTCGGGGTAGGTGCCGCGGACGTCGTATGCCTTGAAGACTTTGCCGAGCATGCGCAGGGGCCTCCGTGGAGGAAGAGCGAGTCCGAGAGGTGCCGGGCCCCGATGAGCCCGAAGCCAAGAGCCGAACGCTGAGGATAGCGGAAACCGGTCGGGTTGTCCGTTCTGTTCGGCGTCTGAACGGCTCACGATCGCGGGAAACTCACGCCCCGACGATTCCTCCCGCCCCGAGGCTCGAATACACTCGACCCGTGCCCCTGACGTGTACCGAACTCTTAGGCTCGAGCGGGCCCGTCGCCGAGCGCCTTGGGGCGCAGAGCGGGGGCTTCGAGTCGCGCCCCGAGCAGGCGGCGATGGCCGAGGCGGTGGCCAAGGCTCTTCACGAGCGCGGCCGGCTGCTGGTCGAGGCGGGCACGGGGGTGGGCAAGAGTTTTGCCTATCTGGTGCCGGCGATCCTGCGGTGCGTGATGTTTGGCGAGAAGGTCGTCGTGGCGACGGCGACGATCGCGCTGCAGGAGCAGCTCATGGCCAAGGACATCCCGCTGCTCCAAGAGACGCTGGAGCGCTGGGATGTCGAGCAGAAGTTCCCGCTCAAGGCCGTGCTTGCCAAGGGGCGCGGGAACTATCTCTCGACGCGGCGGCTGCAGATCGCCAGCGCAAGGCAGGACGCGCTCATGCACGACGCCGAGAGCCGCGTGAGCCTCGAGCAGATCCAGCAGTGGGCCTATCACACGCACGACGGCACGCTCAGCTCGCTCCCGCAGGTCATGCGGCCGGAGGTCTGGGAGCACGTGCGCTCCGACGCCGACAACTGCATGGGGCGCAAGTGCCCGACGTACCAGAAGTGCTTCTACCAGTCGGCGCGGCGCGAGCTCGAGTCGGCGAACCTGATCGTCTGCAACCACGCGCTGTTCTTCGCGGACCTCGCCCTCCGCGTGCGTGCGGGGGCGAGCGCGGGCGGCACCGTGCGGGCCATCCTGCCGGGGTACGACCACGTCGTCTTCGACGAGGCCCACACGCTCGAGGACGCGGCGAGCGAGCACTTCGGGCTCTCGCTCACGCAGGCCCGCGTCATGCGGCTGCTCCGGACGCTCTTCAACCCGCGGCGTCGCAAGGGCTATCTGCTCGACAAGTCGCTGCTTATCGGCGAGGTTGGGAGCGTCGACCGGGCCCTCTCGCTGGTCTCCGAGGCCATGCACGCGGCGGAGATCTTCTTCGATGATCTGCTGGACCTCCACGCACGCCACCGCCAGGGCGGCGGCCGCCTCCGCACGCCCGACGCCGTCGAGAACCCGCTCACGCCCGCCATGCACGACCTTGCTCTTCGCCTCCGCATGCTCAAAGACCAGGTGCCCGGCGAGGGGCCGGCCTCCGAGAGCGAGCGCTTCGAGCTATCGAGCTTCGCCAAGCGGGCCCAGGAGATCGGCGACTGCGCCGAGGCAATGGTGGGCCAGACGCTCCGCGACTTTGTCTACTGGGTCGAGGCCGAGGGCGATGCCGGCGGTCCGGCCGGATCCAGCGGTCCGGCGCGGGCCGTGGGGGGCCGTGGGGGAAGGGCTGATGACGACGAGGGGGACGATCCGCCCCCCACCGCTCCCGGCGTCGTCGGCGGTCCGGTGTTTCCGAGCGCGTACCTGCCCGTGCCGGGCGGGCGGCCGCGGCGTCGGCGGGTGACGCTCGCGTGCGCCCCGGTGGACGTGGCCGCGATCCTCCGCAAGCACCTGTTCTCTCCCGAGGCGGTCGTCGCCGAGGCGGGGATAGACGAAGGGGGCGAGGACCCGCAGGACCAAAACGCCGCCGCGACCGACGAGATGGACGAGCCGGGAGTACACATCTCCGAGGCGGACCTGGAAGCAATGCTCGACGAGCCGCCCGCGGAAGCGGATTCCGGGCCGGTCTCGGGCGGGAAGGCACGCGCATCAGGAACGACCGGCGGCACGCCGCCCCCCGCGGCCCGGCGCGTGGGCATCGTGCTGACCAGCGCAACGCTCGCGACGCGGACCGTCACGCCCGGCGGGCCCAAGGAGCACGCCGAGACGGCCTTCGCCCACGCGATGGGAAACCTGGGCGTCGACGGGGCCGACACGCTGCAGCTCGGCTCTCCCTTCGACTATCGACGCCAGGCCAAGGTAGTCGTCGACCTGAGCGTGCCCGACCCGCGTTCGACCCGCGGCAACGATCGACCGGGTTCCGGGCGCGGGGCCGGCGGCCGGGGAGCCGGTGGCTCCCAAGCGGAGGGCGCAGAGTCGTTCGACGACGCGCTGGCCCGGCGGGTGCTGCACCACGTGCGGGCGACCCAGGGCGGGGCCTTTGTGCTGTTCACATCGATGGCGACGCTCGGGGCCGTGGCGGATCGGATCGGCGGGCGGCTGAAGCAGCTGGGCTACCCGATGTTCGTGCAGGGGCGCGACGGGCCGCGGTCGATGATGCTCAAGGGGTTCATGGAGTCCGAGGGCGGCGTGCTTCTGGGGGCCGCGAGCTTCTGGCAGGGCGTGGACGTTCGTGGCGATCGGCTGCGCAACGTGATCATCACGCGTTTGCCCTTCGATCCGCCGGATCGGCCGCTGACGCAGGCGCGAATCGAGCGGATCGAGCTGACGGGCGCGAGCGCCTTCATGCAGGACTCGCTGCCCAGAGCGATCATCAAGTTCAAGCAGGGCTTCGGGCGGCTCATCCGCTCCAAGAGCGACACGGGGCGCGTGGTCGTGCTCGACCCGCGGATCGCCACGGCCCGCTACGGGCGGATGTTCATCGAGGCGCTGCCCAAGGGCGTGCCGGTGGAGGTCATCGACCCGCGGGCCGAGGAGTTCTGAACCTTGTTGGCGTGCCGGCCCGCAGGCTCAGCCGCCGCCAAGCTGGCGGAGCCGGCGCTTCTCGCGCTCGCCCAGAACCGTCGCGACGGCCTCGACGATGCTCTTGTCGAGCTGGTCGTTGATGATGAAATGGTCGTACACGCGGCTGGCGTGGGCCTGCTCGATCTCGCGCTTGGCCTCGGCGAAGCGGCGCTGGATCTCCTCCTCGCCCTCGCGGTTGCGCGAGTGCAGGCGGTCCAGCAGCGTCTGCTCGGTGGGCGGGAGCACGAACATCGCGAATGCGTCGGCCACCTGCTGCTTGACCTTGATCGCCCCGACAACGTCGATCTCGAGGATCACCAGCCGCCCCCGCTTGAGGTGCTCATCGACCCAGCCCCGGACCGTGCCGTACCGCCGCCCGAAAAGCTGCACATGCTCTAGGAACTCTCCCCGCTGGATCATCCCGCCGAACGTCGCCTCGTCGACAAAGTGATAGTCCACCCCCTCGACATCGCCCTCCCGCCGCGGACGGGTCGTCGCCGAGACGCTGAACACCGCGCCGGGGATGGCCCGCTCGACGGCCCGGGTGATCGTGGTCTTGCCCACGCCCGAGGGGCCAGAGATGATCAGCAGCATCCCGTCGTTGGTGTCTGTCGCCAGTCGCCGCCGGGCCGGGTCGGATCGCGATGTTTCGGCCTGGTCCGCCATGGGGTCTAGGGTAGCGTCGGGCTTGGCTTCCAGGAAACCTTCCGCGATCGCGGGTGCACACTCGAGGGTTGCGGCCGGGGTCACTTGGCGGCCTCGACCTTGGTCACGCGGAGCACGGTCGTCTCGCCCCGCTCGACATACTTCTTGCGGATCAGTGTCCCGGTGAGCGTCGCCCGCTTGTTCACCAGCGACTGGGCCTCGCCGAACACCCGCGTGACGTCCACCTCCAGCGGCTCCCGTCCGTCGATCAGAAGCATCCAGCCCGTTGTCTCGCCGCCGATGGCCATCATCCCCGAGCGCAGGATGCCCGTGCGGCTGACGGTTCCGACGGCGGGCTTACCGCCCGAAGCATTGTCCACGGGGGTGGCCTCCGTCTTGGCGGGCGTGGTCGAGTTGCACGCGGCGACACAGCAGGTCAGCACGCAACACGCGATGAGGGTGGCGGTTCGCATTCGGGAGTGTACAAGGCTCAAACGCGGCGGGAACCGACAGCGCACGCCGTCCCGCCGGCCGCACGCCGGCCCGCCCGCTCAGGCCTCGGAAACGTCGTACCGGGCGGCGTACTTCCCGCTCTCTCGCCAGGCGATCTGGCGGAGCAGGTCGTTGAGCAGCGTGCTGGCGCCGAAGCGGAACCAGTCGGGGTGCAGCCACGCGTCGCCG
>Ga0105048_10008729_pt1 | contig 16209 bp, 14 predicted proteins | sample MAT05_FD_78382 | JGI IMG/M metagenome (GOLD analysis project Ga0105048, IMG submission 78382) | Freshwater microbial communities from Lake Fryxell liftoff mats and glacier meltwater in Antarctica - MAT-05 | ecosystem: Environmental > Aquatic > Freshwater > Ice > Liftoff microbial mat | place...
ACTGAAGTGAATCCCCCGATTCCATTTCCAATCAGAACTCCAATCGTATTTGATCCATAGTTGGCGGTCGCCAAATCCGCTTTGCCGTCGTTATTGAAATCACCCACCGTGACGGATTTTGGGTTGCTGCCGCCGCTAACGATACTTCCTGTGAGTGTGAATCCGCCCGTACCGCTGCCAATGAATATGCCGACTGTGCTGGAGTCGAAATTCGCCACTGCCAAATCCTGCTTACCGTCCCCGTTGAAATCCGCCGTTGTGACCGAATGGGCTCCTGCACCGCCGCTACCAAACGAACCTCCAAACGCGAATCCGCCAGCCCCGTTGCCCAGCAAGATTCCTACCGAACTTGAACTCACGTTGGCCGTCGCCAAGTCTAATTTGCCATCGTTATTGAAATCACCAGTCGTTACTGAGTAGGGATTGCTTCCACCGCTGGAAAAAGTTCCGCTCAATGTAAAGCTTCCGGTTCCAGACCCCAGCAACATACCTATCGTGCCAGAGACATTGTTTGCTGCTACCAAATCCAGCTTGCCATCGTTATTGAAGTCGCCCGAGGTAAGTGCATAGGGATTGCTCCCGCCACTTGGAAACGAACCACTGGACGTGAATCCGCCTGTGCCATTGCCCAGCGATACACCTACTGAACCAGAGGCATCGTTGGCGGTTGCCAAGTCTAGTTTTCCATCGGCGTTGAAGTCAGCCACAAGGACGGAAATTGGATTGATTCCTCCAGTAGGGACTGGAACCAAGAAATCAACCGCCAGCAAGGCTCTTTGTTCGAGACGCTCCGCTGCGAGCAAACGCCGAGGTGATTGGTGCCTGCGGTTTGGTGATTGGTTTGTTTCCAGCCCAAGAAGCACTAATATCGCGGACCAAATACTGCCACAACATGAGCTCATCCAACGCTCGAAAACGGCCAGCGGCGATTTGAAAGCGCGTTGCCACCATGCCATCCATCGCTCGTGCCGCTTTTGGCAGAAAACCGTGCTAGCTTTCATTCTTGCCCGAAGTGCTGTCGACTTTTGACGAGCTCGGTCAAGACGAGTTGAACTCTTCGAAGAGTCTCGAAACGTGCGGCGGTTAGACATGATTTGGTTCCAGACTCAGATTGGCGGGTAGGAATGGTTGCTGGTTTGCACGTAAATGCGACGGCGATTTCTTTGCGAAATAGCTGTTTCTCTAAGTAATGCGATAGTTAGCGGAATTTTTTCTGATCAAAATCCGAAACTTTAGTTTTTCTTTCATCAATCGTTCAGTTCATAGCTCAGCTAGCCACCCAGTCCGTCCACACCTTTCATCGCAGACTCAACACTCTTAGTAGCTGAATGTTGAGCTGAAGTCGACGCAGAGAGATGAAGCAGGAGCTTCAAGGACGGCTCGTTTCCAAGCGGGAGCTTGCGAACGAGGATCGCGAGGAGCGTGAGGAGCACCGTCTGGGACAGACTCATGAGTTCTTTTTTCGACGCAGTCTGCCCCACGCTCCCGTACATAAACATACGGCAACTAGGATTAACGAACCTGGCTCGGGAACCGCAGTCACAGTGAGCACGCTCGACATCGCATAGAACGAATGTTGCTGATCGTTTTCCAAAAAAAATTGTGACACCCAACCACTTGCGATGGTGCCTGATGAGGTACCTCCTACCGAGGCACTCGGGCTGCCCAAATAGCGGAGTCCAAAAAAATCAAACTTCACCCCGTCGGTACTCGTTCCTGTAAAAACTGTGGCGAAATCTTCCACTCCGACTTGGTTGAACCGTATGGGACTCACCAAAGTCCCGTCCCAGAGATCGGCGTTGCTGGTTGCATTGAGTTGCCCTTGCAAATTGTATATCGGTACGCCAACAGACGTATTAAAATTTGTTCCTGTATTGTCCCGAGCATCGACGGTTGCTGTCGATCCGATCACTGTCCAAGTCGTATTTAAAGCAGATAGCACCGCATTCTGATTCGCTTGAGCAGTTACAAAGCTGTTGTATACAGCAATATCCGAAGACAGCGCATCGCGAGTGCCGCTGGTCACAAAGACCAATCGGTACTGATCGCCGATGTTCAGCCCAGGGGGCGAAATAACGATATCGGCAAACGCTACTTGGCAGCAGACCAGGACCAACAGGGCAAAAGTTAACTTGATTGTTTTGAACATCATTCGAGTACCTCTTCTAAAATGGATGAATTTCCCGCAATCACTACCTGCTCGTTCCCAAGCTCCAACTTGGGAACGCCGCCCTCGCCGACTCGACTCTTGCTACGTCGCCGATGGCCAGAGCTTTCGTCAACGCCACTTCATTCCCATCCCCTGCGGAATAGCTGATTTGGAAGTAGGCTAGGCGTGCGAATCGTTGCACTCCGACTGGACTGCTTTTTTATCGCGAGGTTAGGAACAATGGTCTGTTTCTTGCCGTGATTCTTGTTGTGGTGTCCACAGCGGGACGCGGAGGGTTTGGTCTTCTCTTTACAAAGACGAGGAACAAACCGAAAAAAACCAAAGAATCTAGAAATAACGAAAAAACAACTCGCAGAATGCGGAATGCAGAAGTGTCCATTGTCCAAGGCTCTGTTTTCGCGACACCAAATGGTTCGCTTCTTCGATCGTCGTTGAGTACTAGCCTTCCAGCCCGCACGCTAACGTGTTGCGGCTCAAAGTGAGTGCCGTTTGGCTTCACGCCAGGGGTTATGACCATCTATTTCTAGAGTCATGGTAAAAATCCCCCGAGTAAAACTCGGGGGCATTTCACCGCCCCTTTGTGTTGGAGCATTTCTCGATTGCGGCATGGGCGTTTGCTTTCCATTCAGATGAGCCAAATGAGTCGAAATAAATGCGCAAAAAACATTGCAAAACGAAACAGCCAAGGTCTAATGACTGTTCCAATGTAACAGACCGCGTTTTGCCTGCCGACAACTCCCACGGTCCGTTCCAAGCCTTTGGTCCCCTCCACACCATAGAAATAATTCTGGATGATTAATCTATCGAGAGAAGCCCGGCAACGCGTGGGCCGTGGCAGCAATGACGTGGTCGAACCAGAATCGCATTGGGAGGAAGCCAGTCGCGTCGCGGAACTGGCCAAATCCCACGATTTTCTGCTCGCATTCGTCAACGCCAAGCTTCCGTCTCAACTTCGTCGGCACTTGGGTGCGTCGGATATTGTGCAAAGTGTCCTGTTCATCGTAAGCCGACGGCATGCGACTTTTCGCGGTGATACAGAAGAAGCTTTCCGTGCCTGGATTCTTCAGATCGCTAGACACAAAATCATCGACGGCATTCGCAGGTTTCGCTCGCGTTCAGGTCGTCCGCCCGCTCTGGTCGCACCGTTGCATTCCGCACTCACCGACGAGGAAACTCCCAGCGTTTGTTTGTCGCTGGCTGAAGATGCGCGAACCCTGATCTTTGCGGTCAATGAGCTTCCATCGGTCGTTCGCGAGATTGTGACTCTGCGCTACGCTCAAAACTTGACCTTCGAACAAATCAGTGCACAACTCCATTTGCCCGTCTCAACTTGCCGACGTCATTGGCTCAAGGGATGTGAGGATCTAAAAAAGCGTCTCGGCAACTTGTTGCCATGAGTCGCGATGACCAACGCGATCTTGACGAAGAGGCGCTCCTCAAAGAAGCGGAAGCGTACGATGCAAGCTTGCGTGGCATAGGACCAACGCCCGCTGACTTCGCCGAAAAACATAGCGACTTGGCGGCTGTCTTTCGCTTGCTGAACGATGTTTTCGAATCACCTACGGCAATGGCGAAGGAGAGGACACCCGAAGCATCGATTACGCTGCCGACCAAGCTTGATCGATTTCGAATCGTATCCGTCCTTGGGCAGGGAGGGTTTTCAACCGTCTATCGGGCGTTTGACGAAGTCTTGGTGCGAGATGTAGCGATTAAAGTGGTCCCCTGCCAATTCGATGCGAATGCTGGTCAGTCGGATCACCGCTTGGTGGAAGCCCGAGCTGCGGCTCGCCTTAGTCATGTGAACATCGTGCCACTGTACGAAGTGCATCAAGAAAAGGATGCGGTGTATCTGGTTTCCGAATTCTGTGATGGTCCAACGCTCGGCACCTGGCTTCGCGAACATACCGGACCGCTACAACCTGACCTGGCCGCTGAGATTGTTTTGCGGCTTACAGAAGCAGTCGCACACGCGCATTCCCGAGGTTTGATTCATCGCGATATCAAACCTGGCAACATACTGTTGGGGCCAACCGAAGAGCGCAACAGCATATTGGGTTTTACGCCACGCTTAACCGATTTTGGATTGGTACGCGATCTGCGTGAAAGCAACTTGACGGCATCGTCCAGTGCGATAGCCGGTACTTGCGAATACATGCCGCCCGAACAGATTCTCGGCGCAGAACAGTCAGCGTTAGCCGAGGGGGACGTTTATGCGCTCGGCGTATTGTTTTACCGCTTGCTGACGGGACGCATGCCACATGCGGGGGACACCACCGTTGCATTGCTACAAAACATCTGCACACAGGAACCAGTTCGACCACGTGGGTGGGAAAAAAAGATCCCTCGGGACCTGGAAGCGATCTGCCTTAAATGCTTGTCCAAAAAAGTCGACGGTCGCTACGCATCGGCTATGGAACTATCCGATGACATCGTGCGTTGGAAGCAGGGACGAAGCGTCGTTGCACGTCCGCAACCGTTTTGGGAACGCAGCCTGGGAGCCATACGCAGGTCGCCGATCGAATCTGCGTTGATTGCTTCCGTACTATGGATCGCAACCACGGCAGCCATCATCCAGGCTCAGTCGAACTACAAACTGACTCATCAAGGAGAAGATCTACGTCAGTCCCTTGCAATATCGCGAGAACGAGAGGAACGTGCGTTGGCGGCGGAGAAGGTGGCGACTGAGGCGCTCAAGGAGGCTAGCCTTCAACGAGCAAAAGCCGAGGCAAGTCAGCTCTTGGCAATGGAAGCGGACTATCGTGCGAACTTGGTCCGCGGCTTTGAAGCGTTGCAACAAGGTAAGCTTGTCGAAGCTCGAACCATCGCTGCGAAGATTCAACGCGATGCCCAGGACGCTATCCCACTGGGTACAGATCTGGGGATTCTAAATGCTCTGGCGGCTCGAGTTTCGATTCCGTTGGCCAGCCATATCGGGCCAGTACACGAAGTCGTGGCCATTCCAGGTTCCCCACTCGTTGTTTCCGCGGGTGACGATGGTGTTGTGCGATTCCACGACCGTCGCGATGGCCGGACGTTGCAGGAAATGTTCGTGGGTGAGCGCACGCGGGTGCATGCATTGGCTTGCACCAACGATGGGAGACAGTTGGCGATAGGCTTTGCAACCCAACAGGAAACCGACGCTGACAATTCCATTAAAATCGTTGAATTGGAGAGCGGGGAAACGATACTGGACTGGACTGGATTTCCGTCAACGGTCGAATCGGTCGCCTTCTCGCCGGACGGAAAGCGACTTGCGATTGGATGTCGTTATGAGCCCATCCTCATTCGATCGGTTCTCGATGCGCAGGATAGCATTTCGCTCCCATCGGATCGCAGAAATGCAGAGGTTCTATTTTCACCCGATGGCAACCAAGTCCTCGCCTTCGACGCTCGCTATCACTTGTGCTTGTACGATTCGCATAGCGGTGCGGTTCTGCAGGAAATGAAATGCCAGGATCAACCGCATCACTTGGCTTGGTCCGCCGATGGTCGCTGGATCGCGGTTAGCAATTTCCACAACCCCTTTGTATTGCTTTTTCAATCTAAGGACCTGTCGACTCGTCGAGTCTTACTTGCCCAACCCTTTGGTGGCACCAATTGCATTGCGTTTAGCCCCAGTAGTGATCGACTGATCGCAGGCTTGCGCAGCGGCCATGTGGTCTCATGGAATCTGGCTGGCATTACGGGCGATTTGCCACGAGTAGATTCTCCGCCGGCGCATTCCTATGAGCACCAAGTAGCACCCATCAACGCATCGATTTCCGCGATCGCTTGCCTTGCTGATGGTCGCGTCATTTGTGGCGGAGAGAATGGCTCGGTGGACTTATGCACATTGACGAAAGCTCACCATTCATTTTCCGCGCTAGATGTGATTGCGACACGATCCGCTATCCTGACTGGTGACGGCCAGACGATCTTGATGGGAACGGCTAACGGCAGCTTATTAACATTCAATGTCAACACGAGTCAAATTCAGACCATCATTCCACCCAATGGTGGTGGCTTAGGAAAATTGGCGTTGTCATCCGACCAGACTTTGCTGGGGTTGGGATGGGAGAACGGCAATGCAGGATTGATGGCATTACAGGAGCGAAGAGTAGTACATCCACGTGTGGAAAGTGATCAACTCATTACACCAAAACTCTCCAATCTAGTGGATCTCCATTTTGAGCCCGATTCCAGCCGACTGATCCTGTTCCGAGACTCGGGTCAACTTCAAGTTTGGGAATACTCCAGTACCAAGAAAGAGGCACAGATATCTTCGTCTCAAGTCGCGATTAGGGCTTCTTGGCAAACGGAGAGGCTCGGTGATGCGGTCTGTTACATTCCCGAGCTTGACAAACTGGTATATGGCGGATCCGCGGAAAGCGTTTATCAAGTTGGCAATGGAATTCCGGAGCAAGTCTTAATCGATAACTGTTCTGAGGTTTCGAGTCTGTTGTATGATTCCACTCGCCAAGTTCTCATTAGTGGGCACGCCAACGGCATCATCCAACAGCACAAACTAACTGGCGAACTCTTAGCGGTTTCAAGGCACGCAGGCGTGCCAATATTGCCTTCGTCCAATTCGATGGATGTGACCAAACTGGCTCTTTCTCCAGATGGTCGCAATCTCATTTCAGGCAATGTCGAAGGCGAATTGCGAATCTGGGATGCGAGTGATTTGTCTTCCATAGGTACGATTCAAGCAGCCGATGGAAAAGGCAAGATTTCGGATCTCTGCTTCTCGAACGATGGCAAACGACTGTTGTTTCACCAAGTCGTTCCAGAAGGGGCAACGTATGGCGGAGTTCATGTGCTTAATTTGAAATAAGAACATTCCTCATACCAGTAAAGCCCATGGTCGCGAGTCGCACGTGTGGCACGCGATGCACGACAGCCGCGTGTGGCACGCGATGCACCCCAACCGCGTGTGGCACGCCCAAAGAGAAACGTGGGCGTGGTCAGGCGAGATGTGCTGGCCTTGCCCGGATGGATCGAGGATGTCCAAGGTTTATAGCAGCGCCCACGCCCTTCGCATACTCAGGGACGTGCCACACGCTGAACGCATACTCAGGGACGCGCCACACGCTGAACGCATACTCAGGGACGTGCCACACGTTGTACGACTAGCCTTTGAGCCATTGTGCCGCTTGAAGTGCGTAGTAACTCAAAACGCTAGTCGCGCCTGCACGCCGAAACGCCAGGAGACTTTCCAAGACGCATTCCCGCTCTTGGATGGCGCCATTTTGGCTTGCGAACTTGAGCATCGCATATTCGCCAGAGACTTGGTAAGCCGCAACTGGAACGTGGAAGGCATCATGGATTCGTCGAATGATGTCCAAGAACGGCATGCCTGGCTTGACCATCACGATGTCGGCTCCCTCGCTCAAGTCCATAGCAACTTCGCGAAGGGCTTCATCCGAGTTAGCAGGATCCATTTGATAGGTTTTCTTATCCCCTTTGCCAAAGTTGCTGGCCGATCCGACGGCGTCTCGAAACGGACCGTAAAACGACGAAGCGTATTTGGCCGCGTAGGACATAATCACAACGTCTTGATAGCCCGCTTCGTCAAGCGACTTGCGGATGGCTCCGATTCGACCATCCATCATGTCCGAGGGGGCAATCACGGTTGCGCCGGCGGCAGCTTGATTGATGGCCTGTTGGCAAAGGACGACGGTTGTTTCGTCGTTGGCAATGACTCCATCGATCAAGAGGCCATCGTGACCATGCGAAGTGTAAGGGTCCAGGGCCACATCGCACACGATACCCATCGCGGAACCGAGCTTTTCCGACACGGCACGGGTTGCGCGGCAAATAAGGTTATCAGGATCGAACGAGTGTTTGCCATCCTCCGTTTTTTTGTCGGGAGGGGTCACGGGAAAAATGGCGATAGAAGCAACGCCGAGCGCCGCCGCTTGTTCGGCTGCTTGCACGACCAAATCGACGCTCAGCCGCTCCACACCCGGCATGCTTGCAATGGGTTGTCGCTGGTTTTTGCCGTCGATCACGAAAACAGGCCAAATGAAATTACTAGCGGAAAAATGCGTTTCTCGTAACATATCTCGGAGCCACGGCCAACGGCGATTTCGCCTCATGCGAGTTTCTGGAAAGGAACCATAGCAGTTGAAATCAGTCATTGGCATTGGCTGGGTAGAAAAAAAGGGCGGTTCGAGATAAACTGCTTTAAGGCGAGCGACTGCTCGCCTTAAAAGAGACTCTATCCTCCCACGTAATGCAAGACGAGGTCTTCCATGCTCTGCCGCCTGTTCCAGTCTGCTTCTTATTCTTGTCTTTTCGCCTGTGCGTATTTGGGAGCTGTCGTAGCCGATGATCCCAAGCCAGCGAACCAAGCGGTAGTACGAAACGAAAATGCGACCCCACCAAGTGTCCCGTCCGGAGAGGGCTGGACGTCGCTATTCTCAGGAAAAGATTTGTCAGGCTGGACGCAACGCAATGGATGGGCCGTTTATCGAATCGATGGGGATAGCATTCTCGGCACAACCGCCAAGAACAGCCCCAATTCCTTTTTGTGTTCGGATAAAGAGTATTCCGATTTTGAACTACGTTTCGAAGTGAAAGTGGATCCAGCCTTGAACTCGGGAATACAGATCCGATCCAAGAGCCTTCCCGAGAAAGATAATGGCCGCGTCCATGGGCCGCAGGTAGAAATCATGCGAGGACCAGGTGAGTCCGGTTATGTTTATGGCGAGGCAACGGGGAGAAATTGGATTTCCCCAACTCAACCGACCCACGAAAATCACAAGAACGATCAGTGGAATCAGTACCACGTTCGTGCCGTTGGAACTCGAATTCAGACTTGGATCAACGGAAAGCTGATCGAAGACATCACCGATCCTCAATCGTTTCTGTCCGGATTCATCGGCCTGCAAGTGCATGGCATCGGAAAGGACCAAGGACCATTTAAGGTCCAGTGGCGCAAAATCGATATTCGCGATCTCTCGAAAAAATAATGAGTTGCATCATCATGAAGATTCGCTTGAACAATCCCATTATTTTAAGCTTGGGCATGTGCGTTTCATTGTTGGCTGCGGGGTGCAAACCGGCGATTCCTCCTGCGGCCCTGTATGAACCAAACTATTTGTACGCGCATGCACTGGAGATCAAGGAAGATATCAAATTGGACCAGCCCCTTTCGGATTCGCAAGAATTGTTGAACGAATGGTTTGGAACACTCGACGAACCAAAATTGCCGCCGCTTTTTGCCGAAGATGACTACAAAGAGCTTTTGTCGATATCGAACATAGAGAAAGCTGCTGGGCCACCCCCGAGCAGCGTCGAACCGGGCGAAAAAGGCTTGTACAGGCAGCTTTGTGCCTCATGCCACGGTGAGTCAGGCCAAGGCCGAGGCCCGGTCGCCGCATCTCAAAATCCTTATCCTCGCGAATTTCGTCACGGCATTTTTAAGTACAAGAGTACTGCCAGAAAGAATAAACCGATCAAGGCCGACATCGCACGAGCGCTTCGCAAAGGGATGTCAGGCTCCCAGATGCCTTTGTTCAATAAACTGCCCGACGAAAAAATTGATGCGCTCGTAGACTACGTCATCTTTCTATCGATTCGTGGTGAATTCGAGCGCAAACTTCTGTTCGCGGCCGCATACGATCTCGATTTGGAAAAGGATCGCATCTATAACGTTTCGCTCAAGAACAGCGCCGAGGCGGAACCCAAGAAAGTGTTGCAATCGGAGATCGAAACGGCCACCGAGATTCTCACCGGAATTGCAGACGCATGGGTGGAAGCGGTGGATGGAGTAGAAGAGTTTGAAAAGCCTGACTTCCCGTTTTTCGGTTCCGAAACGGCAGACAACCGCTCCGAACTCTTGGAATCCATTGCCAAAGGGAGAAAGCTATTCTTGAGCGAAGAAGCTGCCTGCGCCAAATGCCATGGAGAATCGGCGCGCGGTGAAGGAAAACAGCTCCCTGACTACGATGATTGGACCAAGGATTGGACTTCGAAGATTGATTTGGACCCTAAGAAGTTGGATGATTTGTTGCCACTCATGGCTCGCGGCGGTATGAAGCCGCAACCGCTCGTTCCGCGAAACATTGTTGAAGGTAAGTTTCGGGGAGGACGCGAGCCGATGGACATTTATCGCCGAATCCGTTACGGCATTCTAGGCGCACCAATGCCCGCGGCAGCCATCATCAAGTCGAGCGACGACAAGGGAATACGCGAGGAAGACATTTGGCATTTGGTCAACTACGTTTTGTCGATTGTTGAACCAGAAGTGGTACCACCATCGCTTGAGGTGACGAAGAAATCGTAATGGTCAAGTTTGACTTCAGGTTACGTGTTAACAAAAAGTACGCATTTAAAAAAATAGGCCGGACAGAGTCCGGCCTACTTTTTTCTTGTGAATGAGCTTCAACTACTCGGCCAATGCTTTTTCGATGACAGCGATCATTTCTTTCGAATCCGGTTTCACCGCAGTCTTAAAGCGACCGACTACATTTCCTTTGCGATCGACGACGAACTTTTCAAAGTTCCAGCCTACAGGACCTTTGCCAGCGGGTTTCGCGTCTTGTTCGGTCAGGTAGGCAAACAACTCGCAAGCCTTTTCTTTGCCTTCATCTTTGACGTTAACTTTTTCGAGCATGTCGAAGGACACTTTGTAAGTGCTGGTGCAGAATTCTCGAATTTCTTTGCTCGTGCCAGCTTCTTGACCACCAAATTGATTGCAAGGCACGCCGACGACGACCAGTCCCTTGTCGCTGTAGGTCTCGTGAAGTTTTTGCAACGCGGAGTATTGTGGGGTGGAGCCGCACTTGCTGGCCACATTGACAAAAACAACCACTTTTCCAGCATATTTGCTTAGGTCCGCTGGTTCGCCATCAAGGGTTTTGGCTTTGAAAGTGAGGACTTTTGGAACATCGGACTTGGCCGAGTCTGCCGCATTTGCAGAGCGTGGAGACGAAAGGGGGGGTTCGCCGTAGCTGGAAACGATAGCCATTGCTGCAATGCCTGCCATTAGAGTTTTTCGGTACATCATTCAAGGTTCCTCAAAAAATAGGTGGGAAACGATCATGGATCGTAGTTTGTGAGTTAAACGTGCGGCGAGATTATACCATCTAGTCAAGATCGAAGTGTCGCCGCGTTGCGGCTGGACGAATGATGTGACGCGTTCCAGCGAATGTCGACGCGTTTGCATCAATCCCAAATGTAACGCTCGTCGTATTCCAATTCGTGCAATTTGAGAAACGCGATGAATTCCTCTTGGAATGTTTGTTTGGCGTGATGTTCTTTCTGATTCTCCAAATACTTTCGAACCGAATCGAGCGCCGAGAAACTTACTGAAAATGCGCCATAACCCGATTGCCACGCAAAGGATCTTTGGTTTGGAAAAGTCTCGTGGATCCATCCCGATGAGTTGCTCTTGAGGTCTCTGAGCGTGTCCGAAATGGATGCTTGTCGCGAAAGTGAAACGAGCAAATGCACATGATCTTCAATGCCGCCAGCTGCAACCAATCGGCCCTTCTGATTCCGGAGTATTCCACCCAAATATTCGAAGAGTCTCGGTTGAATGGAGTCCGAGATGGACGGCACGCGATTTTTGGTACTGAAGATGAGATGGAAATACAGGCTTCCAAATGATTGAGGCATCGGACCCTCCGGAAATAAGGTGTCGCCGCTTTGCGGCTGGATGGAATGAATGTGACGCGTTTCAGGGGCTCACGCCCCTGGCTATTGACTGTTGCCGCTTTGCGGCTGATGACAATGGAATGTTGTTTCCGTCGTCCCAACGGAACTCATCGTGCGTTTTTCTCCTTCGTCCCAACGGGACTCATGTTGTTCCGTCCCAACGGGACGCAAGCCAATAGCCAGGGGCGCGAGCCCCTGGTGGGGCGTGAGCCCCTGGATCCCAGCCCCACCCGCATCCCAACCCCAACGGGGTGGCAATTGTTGACGTAACAATTGTTCTAATAAAGTCATTGATAAAGTCAACCTCGCCGAGGGTATGGGGTGGTGAATCGCTAGAATCATTGACTACCCTACCCCAGGCTCATCGCAATCGTGCAATCTCCCTGGGCGTGCCACTCGCATCGTCTCCGTAACGCTTCCGAAACACGACCCATTTCCTTTCCATTCAGGAGAATTGATTTATGAAAAGCTGTTTCATCGGTATCGCGGTTGTCGCAACGCTCTTCTTGTCCGGTCCGGTCAAGGCTCAGGAGTTGAGCAAAGTCGTGCCAGCCAAGGTGTCTCTCGAATCTGGTTTCAAATGGCTGTTCGATGGTAAGTCGCTCGATGGCTGGGAAGGAAATCTCGATTGGTTCCGCATCGAAGACAATTGCATCGTGGCCGGAAACATCGCCAAACCCATTCCACACAACGAATTCCTTTGCACCAAGGCGAACTACGATAACTTTGAATTGAAGCTGCATGTTCGCTTGAAGGGGCAAGGAGACAATGCAGGCGTTCAATTCCGAACGGTGAGAATTCCTGGCAAGACCGAGGTCAGTGGCTTTCAGTGCGATGTTGGTAACGCGTTCGGACGTCCCGTCTGGGGCGCGCTGTACGATGAGTCGCGACGCAACAAAATGTTAGCCGAAGGGGACAAAGACAAAGTGCCTTCCTGGCTTCACAAAGACGACTGGAATGAACTGACTGTGCGGGCCGAAGGAGATCGAATTCAAATATGGCTCAACGGCAATTTAACCGTCGATTATACCGAGAAAGATGAAAAGATTGCGAAGACTGGTATCATCGCGTTGCAAATCCATTCGGGGCCTCCAACGGAAGCTTGGTACCGCAATATTCGTATAAGATCGCTCTAAAAAGCGCGGCGAACGAAATGAATAATAATTTGGCTCCAACTCACGAAGACAGCAGTGCGGCATGGTGCCAGGAATGGCAGGGTCCCATTGCGGCTTGGGTGGCGGAACAAATGCGATCGGCGGACGCCGGGCACGGAATCGATCATGTCCGCCGCGTTGTCGAGAATGCGAAACGAATCGGACATGCCGAGCAAGCGGATAGCAATATTTACTTGCCTGCCGCTTGGCTACACGACTGTGTCGTTGTGCCCAAGAACTCGCCTCAACGGCGAATGGCTTCTGCGCTAGCAGCGCATAGTGCGGAGCAGTTTCTTGTTGATATTGCGTATCCAGAGAATTGGATCGGTCCGATTTCGCATTGCATTCTATCGCATAGTTTTTCTGCCAAGGTTCCTTGCGAAAGCTTGGAAGCCAAAGTGGTCCAGGATTCCGACAGGCTGGAAGCGGTTGGGGCGATTGGATTGGCCCGTTGTTTGATGACCGGCGGAGCCATGGGGCAACGGCTCTATCACCCGAAGGATCCCTTTCCGGCAGTTCGAATGCCAGTTGACACAGAGCAGTCTATCGATCATTTCTTTGCCAAACTGTTGAAGCTTCAAAAGACTATGCAGACTCAGTCGGGGCGCGAGGAAGCGAGGCGGAGAAGCGAGTTTTTGATCCTGTTTTTGAGGCAACTGGCAGATGAAATCGGGGCGTCTGCAAGCGATCTGGAATCAGCGTTGCAACGCGTTTTGTAATGACTTTATGGTTGATGTTACCCGCTGCTGCTTCGCAGCTTAACCATCCTCGGCTAGACTGTGGTGGCCGTGGCTGAGCGAGGCCCTCGCTCAGCTTTGGTAGAAACAAAACCAGCGAAGGGCCTCGCTCGTCCACCTCGTCCACTCCCTCAACCCTCAACCCTCAACCCACCCCATGTCCGACGCAGATATTCACCAACAGCTCCAAACCGCTCTCGAATCGTTCAAGGAACCAGAAAGTGGACGGGCTATCTCTAAGACCGGGCAGGTCGGAGATTGGACAGTTACCGACGGAGTTGTAGGTTGCCGATTGAGCCTCACCTCGATGATGCAGCCCATTGCTCAGGAGACTGCCGATGCGTTTAGAGACCATTTGCTCGCGAGTGTTTCGGGAATCCAAGCGGTAAATGTTCACCTAGATATCACGTATCGGCCCGCGCCCACCATTGGTCAAATCGGACTGAAAGCCAAGGGTGTTATCGCTGTGGCGGCCGGAAAGGGTGGCGTTGGCAAGAGTACGTTGGCTGCTTCGATTGCGATTGTGCTTGGCAGAATGGGTGCGAAAGTCGGCTTGATGGACGCGGACGTCTACGGTCCCAGCATTCCGCATTTGTTGGGTTTGGATGGCAGGCCGGAGATTGTCGATGGAAAGATCCAACCGATTCGGTCCGGGGAGATGCCTGTCATGTCGATGGGGTTTTTGGTTGGCAAAGACCAAGCGGTTGTTTGGCGTGGACCTATGTTGCATGGTTCGATCACTCAGTTCTTGCGTGATACGGCTTGGGGCGAGCTGGATTATCTCATCATCGATATGCCGCCGGGTACGGGGGACGTTGCGTTGACGTTGTCGCAGTTGCTCCCGCTGTCTGGCGTAGTCATCGTATGCACACCGCAAGAGGTCGCGTTGCTAGATGCAGGCAAAGCCATCTCCATGTTTGAAAAGACGAAAGTGCCTGTGTTGGGTGTGGTCGAAAACATGAGTGGCTTTACGGATCCAGAGTCGGGAAAAACTTTTGACATTTTTGGCAAGGGTGGAGCCAGGCACAAAGCCGAGGAGCTAGGCGTACCGTTCCTCGGAGAAGTGCCGATTCAAATCTCGCTTCGCAGCGAATCGGATGAGGGGCGATTGGCGGACGTGCTTTTGGACCCGATCATTGCCAAGCCATTTGAAGATATTTGTCGGGGTCTTGTGCGTTCGCTGGCCACACAGATCGCGAACCGCCCCACCCTTTCGGCTCCATTGCCCGTTCTGTAAGGCGGGCGGCCGAGAGAATCATTGCCTTTCTGAATTCTTACGAATTCAGCTACGGCAGATACTGGCGGTGACAAACGCCCATCGAGGAGTACAATTCGTCGGTTTTGACAGGTTCAGATCACCAAAATCGCAATAGTGGATTCTTATGAAAGCAATAGCCGTTCGGCCCGGTACTCCCAATAGTGTTCACGAACGCGATATTCCGATGCCATCGATCGACAAGATCCCGGACGGCAAAGGGATTTTGGTGAAGGTTCTCAAGGTGGGTGTGGATGCGACCGACCGCGAAATCAACGATGCGCTATATGGAAATGCCCCTCCGGGCGATGATTTCCTCGTGTTGGGACACGAGTCGTTCGGCATCGTTAAAGCAGTTGGCGCTAACGTTCGGAATATCAAAGTAGGGGACTACGTTACTGCCACCGTTCGACGTCCCGGTGGCTCGATCTATGACAAGATCGGCACCTATGACATGACCAGCGAGGAGACCTACTACGAACGCGGTATCAATCTGCTGCATGGCTACTTGACCGAGTACTTCGTGGATCACGAAGACTACATCGTGCGGGTACCGAAAGGCCTCAAGAACTTGCACGTCCTGATGGAGCCGATGAGCTGCGCCGCCAAAGCCATCCACCAAGCTTTCGAAGCGCAACGACGCATGAAGGTCTGGAGTCCAAAACGAGCGTTCGTGCTTGGAGCGGGTCAGATCGGATTGCTCTCCACGCTGATCTTGCGGCTTAAGGGACTCGAGGTGTTCACGCTCGCTCGAGCCGCTGGACCGCACCTTAAGAGCTCTATCGTTGAGGGGATGGAAGCAAACTACATCGCAACCTCGCAAACGACTCTGGAACAGCTTGCGAAAAAGGTTGGCAAAGCAGATTTGATCATCGATGCAACTGGCTCATCTACCATTGCGTTCAATGCAATGGAAGCATTGGGGCACAACGGGGTATTGGTCTGGACCAGTATCACTGGCGGTAAGGAATTGACGACCGTACCATCGGACAAGATCAACATCGAATGGGTACTTGGAAATAAACTACTTGTAGGTAGCGTCAACGCCAACCGTGAGCATTTCGAATCAGGAATCAAGGACTTGGCTCTCGGCGAAGTCATGTTCCCGGAAGTCCTTCACAAAATTTTGACAAGCCCAGTCAACGGATTATCTGATTACAAAGAAATGATGCGGCTACTTGTCGAAGACAACTCAGCATTGAAAGTTTACGTCAACGTGGCGGAGGAGTAAGCCAACTGCCAACTGCCAAC
>Ga0105048_10008736_pt1 | contig 16200 bp, 10 predicted proteins | sample MAT05_FD_78382 | JGI IMG/M metagenome (GOLD analysis project Ga0105048, IMG submission 78382) | Freshwater microbial communities from Lake Fryxell liftoff mats and glacier meltwater in Antarctica - MAT-05 | ecosystem: Environmental > Aquatic > Freshwater > Ice > Liftoff microbial mat | place...
GCCTTTTTACGTTAAGCCAGGTCAGGGGGTTAGAGCGTCCCGATAAAAATCGGGAAGGTCGCGTGTTCAAGTCACGCTCGCGCTACAAAAAAGGTCGTCTCATCGGGGCGGCCTTTTTACGTTTAGGCGTTTACGCCTAAAGGTGTACGCGGCATTTAATGCTCATCAAACAACGTATCTGCCAATCAAATCCTCCAGGTTAATATACTCGGTGCGGTTTCGTATGTACAAACTTCTTCCGGAACCGCCACCCCGCTGCCAGCCCGAACACAAAACCTCCTATGTGTGCCCACCAGGCCACACCGCCGCCGTTGGTAGCGGACAAACCCAAGGCACCCATGCCGGACATTGTTTGTTGTATGAACCAGAAGCCGAGGAAAAGCCAGGAAGGAATGTAAAACACGCTGAGGAAAAGGATGAACAGCATTTTGACACGCGAATGGGGAAACATGACGATGTAGGCGCCCATAACGGCCGAAATGGCGCCGCTGGCGCCTATGGTAGGAATGCCGCTGGCAGGATCAATAAGCACATGCGCCAGCCCGGCAATAAGCCCGCCAAGCAGGTAAAACACCAAAAAACGCAGGTTACCAACGGTGGCCTCGATGTTGTCGGCGAAAATCCACAAATACAACATGTTGCCTGCCAAGTGCAACCAGCTTCCGTGCAGGAATACGCTGGTGAGCAGGGTAGTGAGATCGATACCGCGGATGATTTCATGCGGAATGACGCCGTAATCGTACACAAAAGAAGCGTAATCTCCTTCGGCCATGCCAGACTGGAAAATAAAAACGCCGATGTTGATGATCATCAAAGCATAGCTGAACAACGGCCAGTGCCCGCGTTCAATGTTGTCGTCGCCTATGGGAAAAATCATGACAGGATTTTTGTAGCTCCAAAAATGCAGATTTTCCGTTAAAGTGCGGGAGTTTGTTCAAGTCTTACGAAAAAACTGTTTGTTCGAAAGTTTGAGCATGTAGAATCGATGCTGTGAGGAACAAAACTGTGCAAAGAAAATGTTTCATCATGGCCATTTGCTTTTTAGCTTACGCAAGTTTAGCACAGCGACACACGACCAACAATAATTAAAAACACCCTTTCCCATGACGGAACCTTATCAGTTTGACCCTTTTCCGGAATTGCATACCCCAAGACTTGCCTTGCGGCAAATTTTAAACGAAGACGCCCCCGAAATTTTCTTCCAGCGCTCCGACCTGCGCATGTCGAAATACATCGGCCGGGCGCCGGCAAAATCCATTGACGAGGCCATCGAATTTATAGGCAAAATTCAGGGATTGGAAAAAGAAGGCAAATCCATTACTTGGGTATTGTCTTTTCCGCACGATGGCAAACTGATCGGAACGTTGTGTTTTTGGAACATCGAGCCGGAAAACCGTCGCGCAGAGATTGGATATGGCTTACATCCAGACCATTGGGGAAAAGGTTTGATGCATGAAGCGTTGGATGCGGTACTGAAATACGGTTTCGAAACCATGAAACTTCATACCGCAACGGCTAACCTGACGCCCGAAAATCTGGCTTCGGTGGCTGTTTTGGAGCGCCACGGCTTTGTCCGGGAGGCGTATTTTAAAGAGCGGTGGCGGCACCTTACGGAAAATCGTTTTGAAGATGCGGTGGCGTACACGTTATTTGAGCGCTTACCAGGCGCCTGAGTGAATAAAACGGGCCGCTTCAAGTGGTTTGACCACCTAAAGCGACCCGAAATGGCATAGAGTTGTACAAGGGGTTTTAATGCTTCACAAATTTTGAGGTGCCCGCAATCCTGTTTTGCGATACAGTCTGAAGGAAATACAAACCATTGGGCAATGTACTCGCCTCCACGGATTGCATCAAACCGCCCGTTTCCGTTTGTTGTTCCAGTACGATGCGCCCCGACAGGTCGATGATTCGCAACATCAGATCCGAAGTTGCAGGTTCAAACAGCTCAACAGTTAATGAACCTGTTGTGGGGTTGGGGTAAATGTGGATTGGATTTTCTTTGGAAAGCTCATCAATTGATACGAAGCCCACAGTACAAATGGATTCAACTTCACAGTCATTGAGTTGGCGGTTGTAGAGCCTAACATTGTCGATGTATCCATTCATCCACATATAGGGTAAATATGGATCAGAATTCCTACCTATGGTGAATGGATTTACCGAGGTGGTAAGTGTGTTTACGGCCACAACTGGAGTGCTGCTGCTTTGTATCGAACCATCTACGTAAATTTTCCAGCCGTTTGTGCCCGCCGTACCCACAAGACAATGCCAAACATCATCGTTGACTGGTATGGGGCTTAATCCGGAGCTGTGGTACGTATTGGTCCCGTCCCGGCCACTAAAAGCAACTTTGCCAATGGTCGACGGGGTATTGTTGTTGTCACCGATGGCCAAAAGGTAGCCGTGGTCAAAAGGGGAAACCAAACCGTCGTATTGACCTGCGATGAATAAGCCTTTTTGCATTTCACTCGTTTTTACCCAAGCACACACGGATACAGCATCAACGACGCCCCTTGTATTTTTACCACAATTGATCCATTGTTGTAAATTCCTATTGAAGGCATACGCGCTGTTTAGAGTACCGTCGTGGCCAGAAATTAACGTGGCGCCACTGATGATGTTGCCATCAATGTTTACCAGGCTTCCGTCGTCGGCACCATTGGTAAATTCAAAGGAGCCGTTCAAATTTTGGATGAGATCATCTGAAGATACAAAAACAGTAGCTGAGGCTGAACCTGTGCATCCATTGGTACCGGTAACGGTAGCTGTGTACACTGTTGTGATTGTTGGAGCTACAAGGATCGAAGCGGTAGTCTGACCATTGGGCATCCAGGAATAAGTACCCCCTCCTGCAGCTGTCAAGGTCGCGTTGTCTCCTGGACAAATGAATTGGTCAAACAACAGGAATGCCGGTAATGGTTTGATGACCACGTTTACTGTTGCCGTCGCCGTACAATTGCTTGCATTTGTAAAAACAACGGTATAGTTGTGGCTTGATGGTGTTGGCGTAACGGTAATGGATGGGTTGGTTGATCCGCCAGGCGACCACGAGTAGGTTCCACCGCTGTTGCCTGTGGCCGTTGGTGTGATCGGCGATCCTGAGCAAACGCTTGCAGGGTTGGGTGTTATGCTCACGGTTGCAACGTTTGATATCGTAACAACAGTAGAATAACTGGCCGAACATCCGGTTGCATCAATGATCACAAGCGTGACGGTAAAATTGCCATTGCTGGAGTATTGGTGCATGATGGATGAGGGCGAAGTACTTGAAGTCGTGGTAACAATCCCGCTGTTGTCGCCAAAATCCCACATGTAGATATAGGAAGGTGTGCCGTTGGCATAACCGTCGAAAGTTACTTTGCCGCAGATTTCAGAAACTACGCTGATGTCTGCGGTGCAGTTGATGGTGGCCCCAACCTTGGTGAAACAAATGTCGTCAATCCCGAAATCGCGGTAGATGTCACCGCTCAATTGTCGGATAACGATGGAATAAGCTCCCGTTAACAGCCCGGAGCCCCAGGTGAAGGAGCTGTTCGTCCAGGCAGTGCTGTTTACCGTTACTGATCCTATGTTTCCTCCAGCCACTACATTACCGCTGACATCAACAACATCAATGGAAATGGGAAAATTTTGTTGTGGGTGTGGAAAACCAAGCGCCCAATAAAAGGAGAAACAATAATCCATGTTGGGCAGCAGGTTGACGGGGGATTGCCATAAAACCGTAGAGCCTGAGGCATTGCTACCATCAATAACCAAAAAATTGGGTGGTGAATTGGCTGGTGTAGGCAGCCAACCGCTGCAAAAAGCATTGAAAGAAGAATTTATGCCGTAAGTTCCGGTAAGACAACCCGCACCGTTGTCAAAGGCCAACCCGGAAGTAAAACCGACGTTACCTTGCGAAAAATTGCCGTTGGCGATCAAATTTTGTGTGGAAACAACGTCACATGCGCAAGAATCACAACTTACGTTTACGGTGAAGGAGCAAGTCGCGGTGTTGTTGCAAGCATCAACGGCAGTCCAGGTAACGGTTGTTGTGCCTGCCGGGTAAATACCGCTGGTGGGGGCATCATTGGTCAGGCTTACGGGTGGACTGCACACGTCGGTGGCAGTGGGGGCGGGCGGCAATGGAACCTGCGCAGTGCACACGTTCATGGAATTTAAAACACCGACAACCGCAGTGTTCTGCGGACACCCAACGAGGTCAGGTGGCGTGGATTCCGATGATTGAACTTCCACCGTACAACTGCTGGAATTGCCGCAGGAATCAGTCACCGTCAGCGTAACTGGTGTAAAGCCGCAGCCGGTTATGATGCTCGGGCTAACACTCATGGAGGCAATGAAGCAATCATCAAATGAGCCGCCGTCGATCATGTTTGGCGTGATGACAGCCATACAATTGACATCCAATTCGACCCCTACCCCCAGGCACAGCGCTGTTGGATTAACAAAGTCGGCAACCGAAACCAACTGGCAAATAACATCCGTACATCCTCCATACGTGATGGTAAGACAAACCTCAAACTCATCGCAGTCTGTGAATGTGTGCACCGGGTTTTGTTGGGTTGAAGTGTTGCCGGGACTGTTGGGATCGCCAAAATTCCAGGAATAGTTCAGCGGGGTTGGGCCGGTAGACTGGCTTATAAACTGCATGCTCATGCCACATGCGGCTGTGGGTGAAAATGCAAAATTGGCTTTTAGCCCCTGACCGAACTTAATGTCGTCGATGCCAAAATCCCGTTGACCGCCGCCGGTAAGTTGCCTGATGGCGATGTTCGTGCCTGCACTGCTGGGCGTCCATGTTATGGAATGCTGCGCCCAGGCTGCTCCACCTGGAACCGTAAATTGTGCCCCAGGAACAAGTGTGCCGTTCACAGTAACCCCCAAATCAAAAGGGGTATTGTAAACATTGGCCACCCAAAAAGAAATGCAATAGGTTTTACCTGCATTTATGGTTGTTGCATACTGCCAAACATCAACCGGTCCACTAATGCTGCCATCGACAATTAAAAAATTCCCGCTGCCGGAGGTATTGTCTGTTAAGTTGGGCCAGCCGCCACATTTGGACTGAAAATTAGGGCCAAGGCAAAAAGAACTTGCAGTACAAGCGCAATTTAGTGGCAAACCAGATGTGAACTCCGTAAAACCCGATTCAAAATCCCCGTTGGTCAGCACGTTGCAACATTGGTTTTGCGCTAGCCCGTTTTGAATGTTCAAGACTACCATAAAAAGAAACATCAGGTCTTTTATGTGGTTGTAAAATGATGTTTTCATGTTAAACTGGTTTTTGTAAGTGAAATAAATCGATGTTATGAAGGATACTTATTGGTTACCCTGCGTACCTTTTGTAAGCTATGCATAGCTATCGTGCAAATATGCTCCCCTTGTTTAAACCTGATTTGTTCTCCATATCCAAAGCATTGCTGTACGAAATACCTGCCGAAACACAGGTAAATGTGCGAAACAGCTGTTGGGTCTGCCCGGAAATATGAGATTTGGAAGGAAATGGGTGAGATTTGGTAAAAGATCAGCTCATGGGGATTCTTAAAACCACCCTGGTACCTACGGCAGACTTATCAGTAGATGAAACGGTCTCAGTGGAAAATGCCTGCCGATCGCTGTTTTGCCCGGCCAGTATTTCCAATCTGCGTTGCGTAAGCATGATGCCCACCGATTTGTATCCGCTGGTTTCGGCGTTTCGGGTGGAGGCGTCAACGCCCTGACCATTATCGGTTACCAATACCACGAGTTCGTTTTCCGATGAAGAAAATTCAACGGTGATGCGCCCGCCATCCGTTTTGTTTTTCATGCCGTGAAGCAGCGCATTTTCTACAAAAGGTTGTATAAGCATGGGTGGAAGACGCACCTCTGTGGGATCCAGTGAAGGATCTGCTTTGATTATATACTGGAATTTTCCACGAAAACGCATTTGTTCAAGTGCAAGGTAGTTTTCCAGCATTTCCATTTCTTCTCGCAGGGAATGTTGTCCCTCAACAGAACCGTGCAAAGCCAACCGAACCAGGCGGGCAAAACGTGAAAGGTAACTGATGGCACTTTCAGCATCGTTTTGAGCAATGAAATGCTGAATGCTACCCAAACAATTGAATATGAAATGTGGATTGATTTGTGCCCTCAAAGCGGCCGATTCCAGATCGCGGATTTTAACATACACTTCAGCTTCCCGACGGCTTTTGTCCAAACGGCTGCGGTACCAAAGGTAAAGTCCGGCTGTCAACAACAGGAACAATGACATAGCAAACCATCTTGTTTGCCACCAGGCAGCCTGCACTTCAAACGACCACCGTGTAGGTTCACCCCAACCGACTTCGTTTTGTGCCTGAACTTCAAAAACATACGAGCCGGGAGACAAGCGTGCAAAACTGACCTCCCGGGTTCTGGTATATACAAATGCCGTATCCGAACCCAACATTCGGTAGCGGTATGCGATGTCGCCATCCGCACGAAAAAAAAGCGCATAAAAGCGCAAAGTCAGGTTGTTTTCATCATAGGCAAGGCGCAAGGCAGGCGTAAATTTCCGAATTCGGTTGTTCACCGTCAGTTTTTCCAATACTGGTGCGGGCATGTTGAATGGCGCGAGTTGCTGCCGGTAACGTACCAATCCTTTGTTCGTAGCAATCCAGGTTTCTCCGGCCAGGAAAGTTACATCGTGTACCTCGTTCGATGGCAATCCTTGTTTGGCGTCTATAACATAAATGTGCCAACGGCCTTCTGCATCGGTGGTCAAACGGTTCAATCCTGCGTTTGTGCAGGCGTAGATAGCCGTATCGGTACCAATGACAAGTTTGGTAATCACGTCATCGCTTAGCCCATCGTGTCGGGTCAGATGGGTAAACGTCCCTTGCCAATCCCGAATCAAAACGCCTCTACCCCGCAAACCAATGGCCATACCGCCACCAGGCAAAATGACAACATCGCGTGGTTGGTAGCGCAGGGCTTGATGTTGGAAGGGTGGGGGCGTAAAAGTATCGTATTCCCAAAGCCACAGACCTGTTGTGGTGGTTACCCAAACATTTCTTTCAAGATCGGGGGTTACGGAAAATGTTCTGAATTTAGAATTCTTCTGTTTTGATGTCCCCATCCGCTCTGCCACACCAGAGTGTGCGTCCACTTTGAAAAAGTTGAAGGATGAACTTGTCCATAAATCCTTGTTGTTTGGATCGGGTTTTATGGATTTGGCAAGCACGGCACCAAATTTCAAATCGGCGTTTTGCTGCGCAGGTTTCCACTGGTTGTTTTGCAAATAACAAAGCATCTCACTGCACCAAAGCCTTTGGCGGAGCTTGTCAAAATAAATGGCTTGAACACCCCTGGACAATAAAGTTGGCTTGGGAAGCACAAGGATTTGTGTGTTTCCAACATCAAGGGAAGCAATATTCACCGGAAGAAGCCCGGCAAAAATGGTTGATTTTCCATCATTGGTCAGGCAAATAACCTCATCGGAAGGCAGACCGTTGGTCGAATCAAAAATGTGCAAACCGGGATTTTTGCAATAATAAACACCCGAATTGTGGGTGGTAGCCCACCATCCGCCTGTTGGATCACAGTACACCGCCGTTACAAAGCAGTCAGGAAGTAGGTTCTGCGATTCATTTCGCCGCAAATGATCCACAGATGGAAAATGGTACAAACCATTGTTTTTGTCGAAATGAGATGCAACCAATATGTCGCCCCGGGGCGATTCTGTGATCTTGTGTACCCCAATGTCGTTGCGACGATGCCAAACCATTCGGCCGTTGCGAACGAGGGCCAATTTGCCTTGACTGGCAATGATCAAATCGCCATTGTTCATTTTCCAGATACCCCTGTCCGAATGGTGTTTCGAATCGAAGGTCAATCGTGAATCCAGGCTTTCGGATATGCCTTTTTTTAAATATGTAATGGGCAAATGTGATTGATCAGCCGGTTTCCCGGGTTCAGTTTCATCAAATTGTGTGGTGTACAACAGCCTTTTGCCCACGGATGTAAAAACGAAACGTTTTCTCATCTCAGCAGGCTTTACCTGGCGAGCGCCATCCTCCCCGACACACAAAAAACCAAGTCCGTACATTGCCAGCCATACTGTTTCATCAGCATCAATACCAATATTCTCAATGATTAGATGCCTTTCCCAGAAGGGGGCAGCCAGGTTGTTGTACTTCCAGGCACGGATGGTATCGTTTTCAACAAACCAAACAGTGCCGTCCAACCGTGTAAACCAAATCCTTCCCAAAACATCTTCCGTTGGCAAAAACGCTTCGCTTCCCCGTTGGGAACTTGTATCCACAGGTTGGATGAACTCGTATCCGTTGAAGTGGCAAATGCCTTGATCGGTAACAAACCACAGGAGGCCACGGCTGTCCTGCAACATATCGTACACTTCGTTGCCCGGAAGGCCATCATTGGAAGTGTAGTTTCTCCAGGAAAGATACTGCGCCTTTGCCTTTTCCGGTCGGAATACCGCCACAACCAACACCATTGCCCAAAACAGGTATTTAAGCATGTCAGCATGTTTTGTTGGCAAGGGTTGAACAAGTAAAACAGACAATATGGAATAAAGGAAATACATTTGAAAACAAAAATAGTCAGAAACCCCACAATGCCTGCAAAGCCAATGGATTTTAAAATCATCATTGTAGACGATGAGCCCGATGCGCGGGCCTTCGTACGAAACATGCTGATGCGCAATTGCCCGGATGTTGTTTTGGCAGGAGAAGCCGGCGGCGTAGAAGATGGGGTTGCCTTGCTGAGGCAAATGCAACCCGATCTGCTTTTATTGGATGTGGAAATGGAGGACGGGACCGGATTTGATTTGCTCGACAGGGTTCCGTTGCCAAACTTCAATGTGGTGTTTACCACGGCGCACGACGATTTTGCCCTACGTGCTTTCAGATACAATGCCATGGATTACCTTCTCAAACCGGTGGATACTGCTGAACTGGTTGCCGCGGTTCGCAAAGCACAGCAATACAGCTATTTACCACAGGTCAAAGAACAAATTGCCGAGTTGTTACGTACGAAAGGCAGTGAGAATCCGGAACGTATCATCCTTCGCACAAGTCAGGGGCTTGTTTTTGTCAGGCTGTCGGACATGGTTCGCATTGAAAGTTTTGGCAATTACAGTTTTGTATACCTTTCATCGGGTGAGCGCCACCTCGATGCAAGAAACCTTAAAGAGTACGAGGAAATACTGCCTCAGCGAGAATTTTTCCGGACGCACCAGTCACACATCGTCAACCCAACCTTCATTTACAAACTTACAAAAGGAGAAGGTGGGGTAGTTGTGATGAAAGATGGGGCTGAAGTCCCCGTATCCAGAAGGCGCAGAGATGCTTTGGAACGAATGTTGTAACAGACTATTCGCCGGGTAATTCAAACTTGCGCACCATTTTCCGCATGCCCGACTCAATGTCGGCATAAGGCAGTTCTTCCTTGGCGATGTACATCAGCATCAGGGCAAGGGGAGGGTGGCCTAGTGGGATTTTTTCGTACAGCGCTGCCTTGTGCATGCGGTATGCTTCGCGCATGCGGCGTTTGAGCAGGTTGCGCAGCACCGCAGTTTTGAACGAACGTTTGGGTGCGGTGAACATGACCTGCACGGCCGATGCACCGGGCAGGGGCTCGGACTGTGGCATCCACACCACGCGCAGCGGGTAAGCAACGTACGAGTTGGCTCCCTTAAACAGTTGCCCTATGGCTTTGGCGCTTTTCAGGCGTTCGTTGCGAATGAAGGTGGGCATGGCTATGGCAAACAAAAAACATGAGTCATCCCGACAACCATCGGAATGACTCACGATCCAGAAAAAATACCGGAAAAAGAAGCGTACAGGACCAGGCCCGGCGCACAGTCGGCTTATTTCAGGCGTTTCTCGTCGGAAACCGAAAGTTTCCAGCGGCCTTGTTTGCGGCGGCGCGACAGCAGTTTGCGACCATTTTTGGATTCCATACGCTCACGGAATCCATGTTTGTTTTTTCGGGCGCGGCGGGACGGTTGGTACGTGCGTTTCATTGCTATGGTAAAATTAGAATCTTAGTCAGAAAAATCGGAGCGCAAAGGTAAGTTCGTTTTTATGAAAAACAAACAAGTGGTTTAAAAAAAATGAAAAAAGTGGATTGTAGTCCAAAGTGTTAAAAACATGCTAAATGATGCTCAAAGACGTCGTGCGGACAAAAGCAATGGTTAATGTTGTTTTAATACAGTACCAAATCCAATAAAAACCACAAAAACGCCTTTATTTTGTGGTCCTGTAAAAACCTATCTTTGCGTTCCCTTTCCACCATACCCGCTAACTCATGAATTTCAAATTTTTCTACGCAGCCGTCCTGATGCTGTGCACTTTGGGGGTTTCGGCCCAGAAACCGCAACCGGTGAAGTGGTCGTTCAACATGAAAGACGCCGGCAAAGGTGAGTACGATATCATCATGACCGGCACCATCGACGAAGGTTATTACACCTATTCGCAGTTTTTGGAAAGTGAAGACGGTCCGGTTGCCACCACGGTAAATTTTGAAGAAGGTCCCCATTATAAGCTGGTTGGTAAAGCCAAGGAGAGCGGTGAAATCATCAAAGTGTTCGACAAGGTGTTTGGTATGAACCTGACTAAGTTCAAACACAAAGCCATTTTTACCCAACGGGTGAAAGTGAATGACCCGACCAAACCCATCAACGGCTACGTTTATTACATGGTGTGCAACGACGAGTTTTGTCTGCCGCCCGAGAACGCTGAGTTTTCACTCGTGCCGCCAACGCCATCTGCGCCTGCGCCCACCACACCAACAACCAAAGACGACGGACAGGGGGGCAACGTGCTGCCGTCAGTGCTTCCCGGCCAGACGGATACGGTTAATAATGGTGTCGCCCAGTTACCCGCCGCTGGCCTATCCCGTCCAAATGCGCCCGACGACGCCAATTTCAAAGGTTTTTTTGATACCAAACGCGACATCAACAGCGCCAAATTTGTAAACAACTGCGGCATTGAAGAGGAAGAAAAAAGCGGCTCCCTGTTTTGGGTGTTTTTCGCAGGTTTTCTTGGCGGACTTGTCGCCTTGCTTACACCGTGCGTATTTCCCATGATTCCGCTTACGGTAAGTTTTTTTACCAAACGTTCCAAAGACCGCAAAACAGGCATCCGAAACGCCATTTGGTACAGCGCCAGCATCGTGATCATCTATGTGACCATTGGCATCCTGCTCACCATGATTTTTGGCCCCACCATCCTGAATGAAATGAGCACGGACATGTACTTCAACCTGCTCTTTTTTGTGGTGTTTGTGGTTTTTGCCCTGTCGTTTTTTGGACTGTTTGAAATTACCCTGCCTTCGTCATGGGTAAACAGCAGCGACCAGATGGCCGACAAAGGCGGTTTGCTTGGTATCTTTTTTATGGCTTTTACCCTGGCGCTGGTGTCGTTTTCCTGCACCGGCCCCATTGTGGGCACCCTGCTGGTTGAAACGGCCAAAAGTAACGCCGGTTCAGCTTTGTTCGGTTTCGTGCCACTTCGTCCACTTGTGGGCATGACAGGTTTCGGCATGGCCCTTGCGCTTCCCTTCGGATTGTTTGCCCTTTTTCCCGGATGGCTCAACTCCCTGCCCAAGTCCGGCAGTTGGATGGACAACGTTAAAGTGACCATGGGTTTTGTCGAACTCGCGCTTGCTTTCAAATTCCTGAGCACAGCCGACATGGTGCGCCACTGGGGCATCCTGAAATTTGAACTTTTCCTGGGCATCTGGTTCATTATCGGTGGGTTGCTCACTTTGTACCAGTTCGGTATTCTCAAAATGAAAAATACCGATCGCCTCAATTGGGGCCGAATGTCGGTCGGGGCGCTTTCTCTGGCCTTCACCGTTTATGTCGGCTGGGGCTTGTTCAACTACCAATCGCTGTCGCTGCTCAGCGGTATCGCTCCTCCGGTGCATTACAACTACTTCAGGCCGATGGATTGTCCTCACGGACTGGATTGCTTCCACGACTTCGACGAGGGTCTGGCTGAAGCCAAACGCCTCAACAAACCCATGTTTGTCGACTTTACAGGCTACGGTTGCGTAAACTGCCGTAAAATGGAAGAAAATGTGTGGCACCGTCCAGGTATTTACGAGCACCTCAAAGAAAACTACGTCCTCGTTTCCCTGTATGTCGACGATCAGGAACGCCTTTTCCCTGAAAGTAAATTTCATTACCTGCTCGATACCAATACCGGAGAAAAGATCAGAACGAAAGGCGACAAGTGGGCCAAGTTTGAAATCAACAACTTCGGACAAGCCTCCCAACCCTGGTACGTACTCATGCACCACGACGGCAAAACAGTGCTCAACCAGCCCCGAGGGTATACACCCAACGAAGAAGCTTACAAAGCATTCCTCGATTGTGGCATCGACGCTTTCCAACGTGTAAAAATGAGCAAAGAGCTGATGGGGGACAAGGAATAGTCGGATTGGTCTGTTGGTCGGGTTAGTAAAAAAAATACGGTACGAAGGTGCATATCCTTCATACCGTATTTTTATTTACCAACCGACCAACCAAAATTACCTGAGGTTCCCCATACCGCCGTCGACGTGCAGGATTTGTCCGGTCATGAAAGAGGCATGTTCGGAAAGCAGAAAAAGTGCTGTTTGGGCCATATCGGCGGGTGTACCTACCCTGCGCAGAGGATGGCGGTTGGCGGCGTTCAGGCGTTTTTCGTCCGTATTCAGGAGTCTGGATGCAAGAGGCGTGTCGGTTAGGGAGGGAGCAACCGCGTTGATACGAACACCTGGCGCCCATTCGGCGGCCAAGGCGCGAACGAGTCCTTCCACGGCGCCTTTGGCGGCTGCGATGCCTGCGTGGAAAGCCATGCCGGTTTGAACGGCAACCGTACTGAACAAAACGACGCTGCCTTCACCGGAGGCTTTCAGTGCAGGGTAAGACTTTTGCAAGGCCAAAAATGCACCAGTGGCATTGATTTCGAGTTCCTGTCGAAAATCCTGTGCGCTAATGCGGTTGAAAGGTTTAAGGTTGATGGTTCCGGGACAGTAGACCATGCCGTGAAGCTGGTCTGGAAGTCCCTCAAGCACACCATCTGCTTCACCTACATCGAGGTGATGCCAGGAAACACCCTGAAGGTCATCGGGCAGCGGATGACGGCTGAAAGTGTAAAGGATAGCGCCTTGTTTGTGTAACAGGCGTGCAATTTCCAGTCCGATACCACTGGAAGCGCCTATGATGGCAATGTTTTTTTGCTGGAACATCCGGATTGCAGTTTAGATGCTGCTAAAACACGCGGATGTGGCAAATGTTTGTAAAAGGGGACTACTCCTTTTTGGCACCTGAAGCAGAACGGGCAACAACTTCGCCGTCGAGGTAAAGAATGTTGCGCAGGTTGGGCGAGGAGTTGTCGTAAACGATGATGCCGGGTTGGCTTCGGCCACGTTTACCCATGCTGTTGAATTCGACGCGCAACGTGAGCGATTCGCCGGGCATTAGCGGAAATTCAGGTTTTTTCAATACGGTACAATCGCAGGAAGTCCGGATGTCGGTGATTACGTAAGGACTTTGGCCGGTATTGGTAACCACGAAAGAATCGAGCAAGATGGTACCTTCTTCAACAAAGCCAAAACGCAGGGTGTCGCGGCTCCAAACAACCGTCGTACGGGAGAGGTTACCAGCGTCCTTTTGAAGAACACCTGCGTAATAGACGGCTTTTTCGCGGTTAACCTGACTGAGTTGTTCGAAGGAATACTGAACTTCTTTGTCGATATCTGCTCCGAGAAAACGTATGTATTCGAGCAGACGGAGTTTTTGTTCAGTCGTAAGATTTTTCAATGTAGGGCGTACGTCAGCAGTTTTGCTGGGTTGTGCCAGCAAGCTGAAGCAGAAAAAGAGGCCTGAAACAATAAGAAAAGTCCTTATGGATAATTGCATGGATTACACGATCGGTTTTGGATTGCGCAACAAAGGTAAGTAAAATACGTATATATTCATATTGTGCAGATTTTTCCTAATTTTGGCATACTTTTTACTCTAAACATCTCAGAAATAGTTTTACTTCCTACATTTGTAGGCTGCGTTTAAAATTCAGGTGTAATCAAAATGGATTTTTCACGTATTAACAATCCGAGTTGAATTTCCCGCTGCCGATTACAAGGATTTTACCATAGCCTTTCGCTCCTCATCAATCATTGATTAAAGGGGGCGGCAGAATTGCTGCGCGCCCAAACCCAAATGGTTATACGAATGTTTACAGAAACAACTCTTCAACATTATTGGCATCTCAACAAACCAGTTTTTGTCCTGTTTTTTGCCTTGTTTGTTTTTTTTGGGCGCACAGAAGCCCAGACATGTGTCTTAAGTGGAAACATCATCGCATCGAACAACCCGTTTGGAACTTGCCCGATAGGTACTGATACCATCATCATTACTGACTCGTTCTCGATTGATGTAAACTATGAACCCCAAATTGGCAATGTTCCTTTTGAAGGTTTGCTGGTGATCGACGGCGGCGTTTTAAGTTTCCTTGCCAACGTCCGTTTTACGCTTGGTTCCAATGCCAAACTGGTGCTGATCAACGATGGTATAATCAGGCCGCTTGGGCCCGGCTCCCAATTTTGTTCAACGAACAGCGCCTTGTATTTTGATGAACAAAACCTTGCAACCTGTACAGGAGTAGGCTCTTTGCACTCATTTTCAGATGTTAACCAATCGGGCTGCATCACCCAGGACGGCTTGTGTTGCAACGTTGCCATCTTCAATGAAGAAGATTCCGGAAATTCCAATGACTTAACCATCTGTCAGCCGGGAGATACCGTGTTTCTAACCATCGTCAGAGGGGGGCAGCTCGATTACACCATCCAATGGACGCCAAACATCGGAAACGGGCCCGGCCCCATCGCCGTGGCGCCAACCCAGAATACGTCTTATGCCGCTTCATTAACCGCCATTTTTGACCCCAATGGCCCTACACCTCCCTACTTACTAACCTGTACGGGCAGCCTTTTGGTTAGGGTCAATCCTGCGATTGTGCTCACCAGCACAACCAGCGCCGTCCCTTGCGCTACAGAACCCACCGGTAGCATCAACCTTACGGTAACAGGTGGCTCAGCGCCTTACACCTATCTTTGGTCCAACAATGCTACAACACAGGACATCAGCAACCTTACCGCCAATACCTATACCGTTACTGTTACTGACAGGAAAGGATGCTCCAAACAATTGTCGGTAACCGTTCCTACACAGGATAACGCACCTCCCACCCTGGTTTGCCCGGGCAATGCCTTGGACGTAGCTGATCTCGGATTGTGCAATACTCCGGTGGCCAACATCAATGCCTCGGTGACGGACAACTGCCCCAATCCAGAAGTATCTTTTGAGCTCTTCGGGGCCACTACAGGCCAGTTTACCGGTCAAGCATCCAATGCCGTACCGTTCAATGCCGGTGTTACTACTGTAAAATACGCCGTGACCGACGGCACCAATGAGGTTGCTTGTACGTTCCTGGTAACCGTTGTAGACAATCAGTTGCCCACGGCTTCCAACCCGCCGCCCATCACCAATGCCAGTTGTTCCATAAACCTGCCGGCCCCTGATCCTTTAGTCGTAACAAATGAAGCCGACAACTGCGGTTTGCCGACGGTGACTTTCCTTAAAGATAGCATCGTGGGAGGAGCGGGTTGTCCCGGAAGTCCACGAACCATCATTCGCGTTTACCGCGTAGCAGACGTTTTCAACAACAACATACGCGTTTTCCAAACCATCACGGCATTGGACAACATTGCACCCCAATTTACGGCTGTACCAGCCGACCTGACCGTGCGTTGCGATGCCGTACCACCTGTGGCTCAGCCCCTGGCTGTCGACAACTGTTCTGCCGTAGTATCCATACAATACTTGGGAGAAGCGCGTGTTAATGGTCCGTGCAACGAAACATACCGGCTCACACGGCGCTGGTCGGCCTCCGATGTTTGTGCCAACGTAACGTTTTTCGAGCAGGAAATTCAGGTGAGAGACACCATCCCTCCCCAGATTGCAGCGCCTCCCGTAGATGTTACAGTTAGCTGCGACAACATTCCATCCATCGCTTCACTAAGCGCTACCGACAATTGCGATCCGTTTGTTGATGTGCAGGTAGTAGAAACCCGGGTGGATGGAAACTGCCCGCAGGGTTACACTTTGCGCCGCCGCTGGACCGCCACCGACAATTGCGGCAATACTTCGAGTGCAGAACAGGTAATTAC
>Ga0105048_10008739_pt1 | contig 16196 bp, 16 predicted proteins | sample MAT05_FD_78382 | JGI IMG/M metagenome (GOLD analysis project Ga0105048, IMG submission 78382) | Freshwater microbial communities from Lake Fryxell liftoff mats and glacier meltwater in Antarctica - MAT-05 | ecosystem: Environmental > Aquatic > Freshwater > Ice > Liftoff microbial mat | place...
ATCGGTGTCAATCAGGCTCGTGACCAGATCAAGGAGTTCATCTTCCCGGTCGTCGTTAATCATATCACGGGCAAATTCGGGGCAATGAACACGCGTCCATTGTCGAACATTCTGACCATCGCATCCGTCGCATCGCAAAACCGCCCTATTGACTTCTTAAAAGCGTGAAAGCTGCTATCGATACGCTTCACAAGCATAGTCTTCATGATTTTGGCCAACTGCGTGGCAATCATGTCGGCCTTCTTATACTTCTGTTTTTTGTATGGTTTCAGAAAGCCAATGGCCCGATAGCGGTTGTAGGTCAGCCCCTCGGTAGGATGAGTCAGACACCGGATGGTGTGATCGTACAGGGTTTCAAGATGAGGAGCGAGCTGATAAAGAATCTTCTCGGGCTTACGAACATCGGGGAAGTTGATTTTCTGCGCAATTAGGTCGTCTTTGTACAGATGATGAATTCTCAGGTCGGTGCGCGTCCGCCGAACGGTAAGTGGCTCGATCACCTTCACCCGTATCTGCTCATAAATCTGCCGGACACGCTCTTTCACTACCTGCATATCCGGCTCGTGCTTCAGCTTTCGATACGCGTCGATATGCTGCCGGAAGAAATGCTGGAGGTTACCAATTTCCAGCGTCGAATCCTTGCTGTCCTGAAAGAGATACACCTGATTGGCAATGTCTTCGGGATAATTATTCAAGGGCGTAGCCGATACCAGCATCACCCGTTTGGCGTAACGCGATCCATCCATCCGTCGCCGACGGGCGGGTGTTTTACAGATTTTCTGTAAGTCGTTATAAGCCCCGGCGGTGTCGGAGCGAAACTTATGCGCTTCGTCTATGATGACCAAATCGTATTTGTCGGGACTACGCACCTTATGCAAACTGCCGTTGGTTACGATGTCCACCCCGTCAAGACCAAACTTATCGACCGTTTCCTCCCAGTTCAGTTTCAGCGCGGGCGGCACGACAATGAGTGTGCGGGAGCGGTAATCAGGAAAGCCGTTTTTAAAGTAGAACTTCTTCGCGATGCGGGTGGCAATGACGGTTTTACCCAACCCAACTACATCTGACAGGAAAAAGCCACCGTGCTTTTCCATCTTGTTGTAGCCATCGTTCACGGCGTCGGCCTGATAGACGAGCGGTAAAAACCCTTTGGGCAAGTCCGTTTCTGAATTCGGATCGTAGTCGATGCTTTTACCGAAGTACTCAATCAGAAACTTCAAATACACCTCATACGGTGTAAACTGGTCGTTGAGAAACGTTTCGGTCTTGAGCCGAGCCACAAACTCCTCGCTTACGGGTACCGATTCCTGCCAAAGCCGGTCAAAGGTTTCGTTAGCGAACTGGATGTCAGCGTCGTCACGCAATTCGACGTTAAACTCGAAGTTGCGCTCCAAGCCCGGTTCGGTTAGGTTGCTGGAACCAGTGATTACCGATCCGTAGCCGTGATCGTGGCGTGTCTGCTCCCGAAAAATGTAAACTTTGGCGTGAATGTTCTGTTTCGGATGCACCCGAATCTGCAACCGACCCGATATAATGTCCTTAATCATGCCTAACATCCCATCTTCAACGACTTTGCTATACTTCGCTTGCTGGATATTGGCTTTGACGACTTCAAAAAAATCTTCCTGTGATTTATACGCGTCGGCTGTGAACAAAACCCCCTGTTGCGATGCCCGCTGCACCATCTTATCGACGTTGATGCCGACTAATACTCTCACTTCGGCAGCCCGCTCAATGTAGGGCCGCACCCGGAAATAGCCTGACGCATAAAAGTATCCGACCAGCGCATCAAAGAAATGAATGTTGCGGTGAGTGAAAATACCGTCAATCTTACTGAGAAGCGTATTTTCTTCCTGATTGGTAAAGAACCTGATAGTCGATTGGGATATGGTCATATTGCTACACGAAACGTAACAAATGTAAACCACCACCTGTAAAGTAAGGCAACTCTGTCTATCCTATTTCCAGAAAAGGGACATTCTACTCTCCCCAGACAACCAGTTAGAAGGTAGTCATCTGGCACAGTACCGCCACATAAACGCAAACAGTCGGGTTTTCATGCGACGTTCATGGTTATGACCCAGTTCATAGCGACGCATCGAATACCTATAAGCCTTTCATGAGCGTCATCGTTGTTATCATCGAGCGCATCCCCGGCCACTGTGCTAACACCCGCGTCTCTTGTACGGTGGTTATCATTTCACTATCGTACTGATTGAGCCTGACAAGCTGCTTTTGTAGCCGTTGTAGTTCCTTTTACCCGGCACTTATTCTTCCTACTAAATGAATAATAAGCCCCGTTTCCAGCCCAGAAACGGGGCTTATTCGTTTTCAGGTAGATACGGCTCCTGCAATTTCCTCCGCCCGTATTTTCTGCTGCTCGCCGGTAATCATATTTTTGAGTGAGAGAAGGCCAGTTTGTACCTCCTCAGAGCCGATCAGGACCACAAACGGGATATTTTTGGCATTGGCGTAGTCGAGCATCTTTTTCACCTTGGCCAAATCGGGGTACATCTCAGCGGCTACGTCAACCTCACGGAGTTGACGCAATACCGGTAATGCAACGGCACGGGCCGGTTCGTCGAAGGGTATGAGCAAAACCCGCGTTGCCTGCCCCGCCCCCGCCGGAAACAGGTTCAGCTCGTCCATGACGTCGTAAATACGGTCAACACCAAACGAGATACCTACGCCCGACAACCCCGGCATCCCAAACGCGCCGGTGAGGTTGTCGTACCGCCCGCCCCCGCCTACACTGCCAATGCTTACGGCGTTGGCCTTTACCTCAAAGATGGCGCCGGTATAATAGGAAAGTCCCCGCGCCAGCGTCGGGTCGATTTCCACACGCAATGCCTCGCCAGACAGGCCGTATTGCTGCACTAAAGTTAGGGTTTGTTCCAGTTCAGCAAGTCCGGTTTGGGCCATTTCGGACGCGGACAGCCATTGACGTAACCGCTCCAATGTGGCCAATATGCCTCCCTCCGGCACGTTGGCAAAGAGGGGTTTGAGTTTGGTAAGGGCATCGTCAGAAAAACCCCGCTCGCGCAATTCGTCCAGCACTTTTTCCTGTCCGATTTTATCGAGTTTGTCGATGGCTACGCTCAGGGTGGCTTCCTGTCCCGGTACGCCAATGGCTTCGGCAATGCCCGCCAGAATCTTACGGTTATTGATTTTGAGCGTAAAATCAGCGATGCCGAGGTTCTGGAACACTTCGTGGATCATCAGTACAATTTCGGCTTCGCACAGCAGCGAATCGGTCCCTACTACGTCGGCGTCGCACTGATAAAATTCGCGGTAACGCCCCCGCTGCGGACGGTCGGCCCGCCAGACGGGTTGCATCTGGTAGCGTTTGAACGGCAGCGCGAGGGAATTACGGTTCATGACCACATAGCGGGCAAAGGGAACAGTTAGGTCGTAACGCAAGCCTTTTTCGGCAATTTTCGGGATCAGTTTTTTCGAGCCGCCGGGTTGCTGCGCCGTTTGCAGGTCGGCGTCGGTAAGGGTGGCGGCAAACTCACCGGAGTTCAGGATTTTGAAAAGAAGCTGGTCGCCTTCGTCGCCGTACTTACCGGTCAGCGTGGTCAGGTTTTCCATTGAGGGCGTTTCGAGGGGCTGGAAGCCAAATCGCCGGAAGGTGCTGCGGATGGTGTCGAAAATAAAGTGCCGTTTGCGCATCTGCTCCGGCCCAAAGTCGCGGGTTCCTTTAACAAGGGATGGTTTCATGGGGCAAAAATACGCAAATACGACTGAGCGACTAATACCCCAACTTTGTAGAGTTTATTACCCGACAGTATAGGATCGACATATTATTCAGAAAGGGCGTAAACCGGTATAGTGCAAGTCTATACGCCCATAACGTACTCAAAAAGCAGGTCTGGCACGAAATTAACCTATCGTACTGGTACAAAGCGGCATATCGTCGCGACTCAAAACCAACTATCACTATGAAGAAGTCAATGAAACTCCTGCTGGCAACGGCAACCCTAACAGCCGGTGTACTATCGGCTACAGTATCCGATTCGTTTGCGCAGGGACGTCCGCGTGTAGGTATAAAAGGCGGTCTGAACGCCAGTTCGCTATTCTACAATACGGATGGTGCCAGCAACAAGAAGGAGCGTATCGGCTTCCATGCCGGTCTGTTCGCTCAGATTCCGGCGGGCGAGTTTTTCGCCATTCAGCCAGAACTGCTGTATATGACCAAGGGAGCCTCGGCAGATTACAACGTGTTGGGATTTAACGGTAACGGTTCGTTCAACCTGAACTATATTGAACTGCCAGTGCTGGCAACGTTCAAGCTGGGTCAGGCGGTTGAGTTGCAGGCAGGTCCATACGTTGGCTATCTGCTGAACTCGAACCTAAGCTCGAGTGGTGATCTGGGTACTGGCAGCACGGCCATCAACCGCGACAATTTCAACAAAATCGACTATGGTCTTGCCGGAGGTATTAACGTCTATTTTGGAAAAGCGTTTGTGGGTGCCCGTTACGAGCAGGGACTGCGAAACATTGCCAACAGCGGAGCCGCAAACACGTTGCTTGGGAACGCAAAAAACGGCGTCGGCCTGATCTCCGTTGGGTTCAGTCTGAATTGAAGGAGATATAGGGTGTAAGGAGTTAAAACGGGTAGGGTTCACGCATTATAAATCACGCGCGTCGGTCCCTACCCTTTTACACCATACCTCTTCTTTTTACAAATGAATGTCGTAGGCCTTCAACTTGTTGTACAGCGTTTTACGGTCAATATTAAGCACTTCGGCGGCTTTCGTTTTGTTGTAGCCTGTCTTTTCAAGCACCTTTAAAATAGCCACCCGTTCAGCGTTTTCAGACACTGATTTGAGGTTGGCTGCCGACTGACTCATAACCGGAATGCCAGGACGGGCTGGGTCGTAGGACACCTGCACGCTGGCAAGCGTGTCGTCAGGCATTAGGTACTGCGGATTAATAATTTCCTGAGGCAGTACATCGGCTTCGATATACTCACCCGATGTGAGCAAAACAGAGCGCTTTACCACGTTTTGCAGTTCGCGCAGGTTGCCGTGCCAATAGTATTCTTTGAGTTTATCGCGGGCTTCGTCGTTAAATCCGGCGATGTCTTTTTCTAACTGGGCGTTGGCCAGATCGAGGAAATGATCGGCAAAGATCATGATGTCGGCCTTTCGTTCACGCAGGGCCGACAGGTGTATCTCAAACTCATTGATACGGTGGTAGATGTCCTCCCGAAAACGGCCCTGCCGGACGGCTTCGCGCAGGTCTTCGTTGGTGGCCACAATGATCCGAACGTTCACCGGTATGTCCTGATTGCTACCAATGCGCCGGATTTTGCGCTCCTGCAATACCCGTAGCAGTTTGATCTGGTTGTCGTACGACAAATTGCCGATTTCGTCCAGAAACAGGGTACCACCGTTGGCAAACTCAAAGCTGCCGGCCTTGTCGGATACGGCTCCGGTAAACGCACCTTTCACGTGACCAAACAGCTCACTGCCCGCCAGGTCTTTACTGAGTGCACCACAGTCGATTGCCACAAACGGTTTGTCGGCGCGCTTGCTTCTGAGGTGAATGGCGCTGGCCACAAACTCTTTCCCCGTTCCCGTCTCGCCGGTAATAATAACCGACATATCGGTAGGCGCAATCAGGTCAACGTGTTTCTGGAGTTGCTCGGCAAACCGGCTTTTACCGAAAATAAACTGTTTACCATCGGAAGAGTAGCTTGATTTGGCACGCGAAGAGTTTGTTTTGGGCGAACTTACCGCAGCTGGTGTTTGCGAGGGCGGATTAACAGACTGATTACGGCGTTCAATAGCATTTTTGACAGTATGCAGAATTTCTTCGGGGTACAGCGGCTTGGTCACGTAATCATAGGCGCCATGCTTAACTGTCTGCACCGCCATCCGGACGTCAGAATAGCCTGTAATGATGACAACTGCCGTTGTAGGATGCATGATCTTGATCCGGCGCAACATCTCAAGTCCGTCCAGATCAGGCAATTTAAAATCACAGATAACCAACTCAAACGATTCTTTTCTTAACAGGACCAGTCCGTCCTCACCGCGCTGTGCGGAGGCAGTATGGTAGCCCTGCTTACCAAGAAACCGCTCCAGTAACAGGCAGATATCGTTGTTATCGTCAATAATTAGTATTTTCTCCATGAAATGCGTTTGGCCAGTAAAAGAGGTAGCCACGTTAACTGAGCAAAATAGAAGTGGCTCAGTGGCTATTGGCGGCACAAACAAAGTTACCTAAACCTGAATGGTTTGCAAAGCGGTTTCAACGGATAGGCGGGTAAAGGGCTTACCAATGAAATAGTCGGCCCCCTGCTCAGTAGCACGGCGCCGTTCGGCCTGCCCGTCGAAGGCACTAATCATAATAATTTTTGTGTCGGTCTGCTGCTGCCTGATCACAGAAAGCAGATCGAAGCCAAGGCCATCGGGCAAATTGAGATCGAGAAATACGGCGTCAAAATGTTGTGATGACAGAATCTGTTTTCCTTCTTCTATAAAATGGGCGCAGGTTGGCTGATAACCCAGCCGACGCAGTAACCCAGATAAAAGAAGGCAGATATCAGCTTCGTCATCAACGATCAGGACTCGTCTGGCATTACTGATTGTGTTCATTACGGCTGGTGTATAACTCCGCCCGGCAGTATTACCCAAGGCTACGCTTGCTGCGGATAGTTTCATGGTTATTTATGTACTTTGTTCTCATATGCCTACAAAAAATAGTGCCGAAAATACAAATCGGAGCATATTTCTCGGGCAGGAAGCGATAAAACCCAATTAATTAGTCAGTTGCCGCCCGTATTCGTATGTATGCAGACTAACCAGTAGCTACACACAGCGGGATATTTGTGGGACTGGTGTGGTCTTTTTCCCCGACTGTTCTACAATCGGGGAAACATTTCTACATTCCCGAACAATCAAATACCACCGGCAAAAAAGCCGTTTTTGAGCTAAAAGGGCCACTATTATCTCATTTTCAAGTCGGTAAGGCGCTCAATCTTGGTTTACAAATCCGGTAACCTGAGTTGGCACAGTATTTTCTGATAGGATTATCAATTGCGAGACAACAGGCTCTGATTTACTCACGGAATTAAACTTTTCATGTTCACTAAACCTTTCATCTAACCTCCCTTCACTATGGGCAATCTTCTTTATACCATCGCAGTCGTTCTGGTCATTATCTGGCTACTTGGTTTTCTGGGATTCAACAGCTTTGGCCTGGGTAATCTCATTCACGTTTTACTGGTTATCGCCGTCATCGCCATTGCATTGCGGCTCATTCAGGGCCGTGGCATCTGACCGGTTGACGAGTACAATATTCTCATTTTAGGTTAAGTACAAGTTACGGTGGGTACGGAATCCCTGCGCCAGATTGAGCGCAGGGATTTTTTGTTGCCTATTGTCCTGCCTTTGCAATAATCTCGCGGGTTTCTTCGAGGTCGTCGTTTTCGGGCTGGGGTTTTTCAGCGTCGGGCTGGGGTTGTGGTTCATAGACAAAGGCCACCAGAATAGGGAAATGGTCGGAGCCAAAGTTAGGGAGCCTGCTTATCCTTTGCAGTTTGAAGTGAGTCGAGGCAAAGACATGATCGAGGGGCCAGCGCATAAACGGATAGTTGGCGTGAAAGGTACTGAAAAGCCCCCGTCCAATGCGGGGATCGAGGAGTCCGCTTACCCGCTGAAACAGGCGCGTTGTGTGCGACCAGGCCACGTCGTTCAAATCGCCCGCCACCACAGTAGGGCATGTCTGCAAACGACATTCCTTGCCAACCACCAACAGTTCAGCGTCGCGTTCAGTAGAGCGGTAGTGTTCGGTTGGGCTGGGTGGCATTGGATGAACCCCGTAAAATTGAACCCATTGCCCGGACGCCAGCTGAAGCTGCACACTGATTGATGGAATATCATCTTCAATTAGAAATCGAACCTGCTGCTGCTGCATCGGCAACCGGGAATACATAAGCATACCGTAGGTGTTCTCGAGCGGATAAGCGATCTGGTAGGGGTATGTAGTTTCCAGCGGCTTCATAGCGTCGTGCCAGAACGCGTTGGTTTCGAGCAGCAGCACTACATCAGGGTTATTCTTCTCAATCAGGGCAATCAGATTTTGGGTGCGGGTGTTCTCCATATATACGTTGGCCGTCAGCAGTCGAAACCGGTACGCATCGTTGTTGGCCAATTGAGTATGCCCGGCGGATTGCATCTGTCGGCGGTGCAACAGCGTGTATGGAAAAATCAGCCAGCTTTGATAGAGTACCGCTACCAGCAATCCTACCGGTACCAGTACCAGTGGCCACGTAAGCGGTTCGCCCAGTATGAGCCAGGCACCAAGACAAACCATTGTCAATATGGCCAGTTGCAGGTGCGGAAAATCCCAGATACGAACCCACCAGTAGTCTATCCGCAACAGATGGACGAACGACACTGTAATCAGGAATATTGAGCAACCAGTAAGAATCATGAGGAAAGAGATCATAGACTTAAATCGCCAGAGGGGGTGGTCTTGTTCATCATTCGCGTAAATACTGCACGCCGTTGTAGAAAAACCTCCTCAACCCAACCTACAGACCGCGCAGTTACTTGATCAGTCAATCCACTAATAGTGAGAGATTTGTGAATTAATATAAAACATGGTACGGATTTTTCCTATTATAGTAGTGTTCAGTTCACTCACTAAAAAAGGAAAGAAATGAAAGCATTACCCGGAATCGTTATTGGGTTGGCAATTGGTGCCCTTGTTGGTATTATGCTGGCCCCGGATAGCGGCAGAAAAACGCGCAAAAAAGTCTCGAAGAAGCTATCGTCTGAATCAGAGTCTTTTTTCAAAAACCTTCAGGATCAGCTCCAGTCTGGACTTGACACCATTAAAGAGCGGTATGATGAGTACGTAGATACTGCTTCGGCCAAGACCAACGACGTGATTGGACAGGCAAAGCGGAAACTAAAGTAACCCGAGTTTAATTGAAGTAAAATACCCAAACAAGCAACTAATATGAGAAGCACAAGAGATTTTCTGACGGGCATTCTGGCTGGTGTAGCCATCGGCATTCTAACCGCCCCCCGTAGTGGCAAAGAAACACGCGACAAACTGACCGAAGAAGCCAATAAGCGTACCGAAGACCTCAAGGAACAGTGGGAAAAGGGCGTTGCACAGGCAAAAGAAGGCTTTGATCAGGCTAAAGCACAGGTGAATCAGTACGCCGATAAAGCCAAAGATCAGTATGAACAGTATGCTGATAAAACCAAAGATCAGTATAGTCAGTACAAAGGTGAAGCCCAAAATACTGGTTCGCAGGCCAAGGAAGATTACAATAAGAAGGTTGATGAGCTGGCCGACGATGCCGCTGATGCCATTGAAAAGAACAAAGGTGCCGCTAAGATGAGCTAACGTTCACACCACTGCCCGGTCACTGGATGACTGACGTAGGCAGCCCCGACCAAATCATGGTCGGGGTTTTTTTATGAGTACGCAAACCCGCCTTCTTCCTTTATTGACTAAATCCATGAACTATACCCATGAACCGACGCTACGTTCTGAATACTCTTGCCGTTCTTGGCGGCACATCTCTTTTGTCTGATTTTCAGCCGGTTCAGGGGCATCAGTCGGCTCCCCGGCCTCAGCTGCTTTCCTGCAACGGATATACCTGGAATACGTTTTACAACCGGGCAAATAAGCAATGGATGGCCGACCCGGATGCGTCGCTGAGCGAATACGTTGCCGCTGGCCTGACGCAATATGAACCCAGCCTGGCCAACGCCGATGACGTTCGCAAACTGGCCCCGTACCTAACGAAGTACAAACTGGCCATGCCCTCGGTCTATGTAAACAGTTCGTTGCACCGGGCCGACGAAGCCCCCCAGTCAATAGCCACCGTACTGGCCATTGCCGACGCCGTAAAACCGCTTGGTACCCGCATTGTGGTTACCAATCCAAACCCCATCAAATGGGGGAGCGACGACGATAAAACCGACGCTGAACTGATTGAGCAGGCCCGGAATCTGGATCAATTGGGCAGCGAGCTTCGTAAGCGCGGGCTGACGCTTGCCTACCACACCCACGCGCCCGAACACCGGCAGGCCGCCCGCGAGTTTCACCACATGATGCTGGCATCGGACCCCAAAAACGTATCGCTCTGTCTGGACGCGCATTGGGTGTATCGGGGGTCGGGCAACTCGCAGGTGGCCCTGTTCGACGTGGTGAAACTATACGGAGACCGCATCACCGAAATACACGTTCGGCAGTCGAAGAATGGCATCTGGCAGGAGGTGTTGACGGATGGCGACATTGACTACCGGCGGCTGGCCCATGAGCTGAAGGCGCGAAACGTGCGGCCCCTGCTGGTGCTGGAGCAGTGTCTCGAAAAAGGCTCAACCAACACCCTGGGGCCGGTAGAAGCACATCAGCAGGACATAATATACGCCAAAGACGTGTTTGCCGGGTTGCTGGGTTAGGCATCCCGTCAGCGACACCCAACAATTTCCCGCTGACGGGGTTTAATCAGTATCACTTACATACTCATGTTATGGCTACCGATTTAAACAAACCAGAAACGCAGGAAAAATCCGTCAAGAATATTCAGCCGAACATTGGCCTGGAGAAAGACTCCATGAAAAAAGCCAATGAACTTCTTAATGCCTACTTAGCTGACCTGCACGTACTGTATGTCAAAACCCGCAAATACCACTGGAACGTGGCGGGGCCAAGTTTCAAGGAGTACCACGAGTTCTTTGAGGAGCAGTACAAGCAGCTCGAAGAAATGATTGACCTCGTTGCCGAACGCATCCGCACCCTCGGCGGGCGGCCAATGGCTACTATGGCTGAGTTCATTAAAGGAACCAGTCTGGAAGAAGACCACAGTGGCGAAGTTAAAACGGTTGATATGTTTGAGCGACTCCTGACTGATCACGAGCAGGTAACCCGCGAACTGCGCGGGGACGTAGCCACCTGCGACGACGATCTGAACGACGCCGGTACGGCAGATTTCTTGACCGGCCTGATGGAAGAACACGAAAAAATGGCCTGGATGCTGCGTAAATACCTGTCGTAGTGGTTTCCAGTACCTCAGAAAAGAGCAAAGCCCTGCACAAAAGTTGTGTGGGGCTTTTTGCGTGTGAGTGATTTAAGTTGCGTCCATTCACCCGTCAATCACGATGTCGGCTGTTGTTTCTGAGCAGGTGCTGTTTTTGCCACCTGATTACCGTTGCCCCGTGTGTTAAGCGAGTCTGATTAACGCCTTAAATATAGCCTCTGATTAGTATGCAATACCAACCGGCTATATTTTTCGCTATACCGTCTCAGTCCGGCGGCAGGTAATGGCAACGAACCATATGGGTTATTCCATCATTGATTTGCAGGTGGTTATAGTTTACCTAATTCATTGGTTGGAAACCCATAAACACGATCGTCCACTTGGCAGTCCCGCGTTCGAGCACCCGGATTTCGCGCTACTTGTCCTGCACTTTTCCGGCTCCGTCCACCGTCTCCTGCGTGTAGGCATCTCCCAAGTTGAACCCCATCGACCCAAACCCGCTCAGGGGCGATTCGATGCGAAGGGGCATCGTTAATACCGCCTGGTTTCCCCACGCAAAATAGCACTCCACAAAGGGAGCGAGATGAGCAGATGGTGGGAACTTGCGGTAAAACATCGGCAGATTATGGCGTGGTAGATTGACAAGCCGATTTACGACATATTCTGATAATCAGCGCGTTCAGTTTATCATTCGGTAGGGATCAGGCCGGAACTTATCGTAAAGTAACCTTGAATAATGGTTTTGTTAACGGGCCAGAATGCGATCGGTGAGTTTGTTGGCTACATCTTCGAGATCGGTACCGAGCCGTTCTTTGTTGACGGCCAGAACTTTGGCGACCATGTCTTTCGGCAGTTTATCGGCTCCCCAGTACGCGCCGAGGATGGCCCCGGTTACGGCCCCGGTCGTATCATTATCGCGTCCGTAGTTGATGACAAACATCATGGCTTTCTCGAAATCGAAATCACTGAACAGCAGGGCAGTCAGGTTTACCAGATGGATTTCGGCGGCATGGAAGGGCAAATCTTCGTTCTGCGCTTCGAGCAGGGTGTAGGCTCGCTGCATCCGGGCCAGCATAAGCGAATCCACCGGCCCGCGTCGGGGCATCGGCATTGTCATGACCAGTCCTTTCACTGACTGAATTTTATTCACCTCGGCCACGATGGCGCGGGCCTGCCGATACACCCGGTACGACGAACGCCCCACCAGCCGGCTCTCGAAAAAACGCTCCGGGTCCACGTTGCGCAGCACGTTCAGGATAGATTCGGGGGTGGCATTACTGGCCATAGCAGCCGATACCAATGCGGCTGTCAGCCCCGCAATGTCACGGGCGTAGCCCTGGTCGAAGATGCTGATGGCGTAGGTCTGGGCGTACGCTTCGGCGGGCTTACCGGGATAAAAACTGCCAATACTTGGCGCGTAGAGCATACCGGCGCAAACGTTTTCTCCCCCGTAAAATCGGCTCAGGGCGTTGCTGTAGCCTGTCAGGTCGTTTTTTAGGTACGGCCTTGCCACCCGCGCCCATTCCTGAAGCCATGCCATTTCGCGGCTGCGCTGTTCGTAAGGTTCGGGGTCAAGTCCTTCTGTTTTCTTCAGTTTCTGAATACTACTCTGATACTCGTTCAGGATGGTCTGTGCAAAAGCCTTTGGGTCCAGCCTGGGCGACTGAGTGAGCAGGTACCGGCTGGCCAGTATTTTCCGGCGGGTGTAGTCGGTGGTACCGCCAGCGGGCAGGTTATATGCCCAGGTCCCCTCCGGCGAGGGTTCACGTACCATTGTGTCCAGCCGATTCACCAGCCCGTAATCCAGCGCAATGGCATCGCGGGTCCACATTTCGGTGGGGGCACCCATCGCATCGCCAATGGCCGAGCCGAGCAGCATACCCAGCACTTTATTATAAAGAACCTTGCGGGCGGGAGTTTTTTGGGCAATGGCCGGGCAGCTGATGGCAACGAGCAGACAGAGCAGGACGCAGCGAATTATGGGGCGCATAAGCGGGAGAATCAGAGAATCTATTTAGCAAAGTACGCAACAACAGAGCAGAATCCGTAGTTTGCGACCCGTCTCCTACCGCAACCATATGGCTAAATCGATCTCGTTCCGTTCCGGTCTGGGCAGCGTGCTGCTCTGGTCCGTTATTTCGGCAGCTTTTATCGGTCCCGGCACCGTAACAACCTGTACGCTGGCCGGGTCGCGGTTTGGGCTGGATTTACTCTGGGCGTTGACGTTTTCGACCGGGGCTACCATTCTTTTGCAGGAAGCAGCCGCCCGCATCACACTGGCGTCGGGGCTGAGTATGGGGCAGGTGCTGACGCTAACGTACGGCCCGCGCATCCGGTGGCTGATGGTGGGTCTGTTTGGAGCCGTTACACTGGGCTGCGCGGCCTACGAAGCAGGTAATATTCTTGGTGCTGTTTCCGGCCTATCGCTGCTGCTGTATGCCGAAGCCGCTTCGTCTGTAGTTCCGTTACTGACGGGGCTGGTGGGCCTGAGCTGCGGGCTTTTGCTCTGGCAGGGGTCAACGCAACAAATAGCTAAATTGCTGGGACTGGTCGTGTTCGGGATGGGTGTTGCCTTTGCATGGGTAGCTACCAGCACCGCGCCCAATGCAGCGGTGCTGGCCCGCTCGCTGGTGATTCCCTCCCTCCCACCCGGCTCAACCGTGCTGGTTATTGGTCTGATTGGCACGACCATCGTACCGTATAACCTCTTTATGGGGTCGGGCATGGGGCAGGCTGGCGGGCAGCAATCCCTGACTGAAATGCGCTGGGGTCTCAGCGTAGCGGTGTTGCTGGGCGGGTTGATCTCGATGGCGATTCTGGTATCGGGTACGCTCATTACGGGCGAGTTCTCGCTGGCGGGCGTAGCCGAAACGTTTACCAATCGGCTGGGTAGCTGGGCAGGCGGGCTGTTTGGGTTTGGACTGGCGGCAGCGGGGTTCACTTCCGCACTGACGGCTCCGCTGGCGGCTGCCATTACGGGTCAGAGTCTGCTGGGCTGGACCGGTCAGGCGGGCGCGTACAGGTACACGTGGCTTGGGGTGCTGGGCGTTGGGCTGGCATTCGGGCTGCTGAATGTAAAGCCCGTGCCTGTTATCGTAATGGCGCAGGCCGTAAACGGACTCTTGCTACCGGTGGTAACGGTGTTCCTGCTGGTGGCGGTCAACAATAAAACCCTGCTGCCCGCACCCTACCGCAATAACCGCTGGCAGAACGCAGCACTGGTGCTGGTAGTAGCCGTTACGGCCTTTCTGGGGCTACGAAATCTATATCTGGCGTTGCACTGATGCACCCGGCAACGTAACAGACCGGCTGTGTTTCTATGTTTCCACTCAACATTTTCCACCGAAAAACACGGATGGTACGCCCGTATTTTTGGTTAGTATCAATAGAAAATCACCTAATTCGTCTCTTCATTCATGCTTCAGTTTCTTAAATACGTGCTGGCCACCATCGTTGGGTTGTTGCTGTTTTCGTTCATCGGTCTCCTGTTGCTGATGGGCATCGGAGCGGCCTTCTCGACGTCGGATAGCAAAGTCAGCGTAGCCACAAATTCAGTGCTAAAAGTTGACCTGAATCAGACCATTCAGGAGCGTAGCGTCGATAACCCATTCAGCGACTTTGGCTTTAGCGGCAACGATGGCAACACCCTCGGCCTGATCGACCTCAAAGAAGCCCTGACAGCCGCCAAAACCGACGATAACATCAAGGGTATCTACCTGCAAAGCGAAAACCCGCAAGCGGGCTGGGCCACCATCGAAGAAGTCCGTAACGCGCTGATCGACTTCAAAAAATCAAAGAAGTTCGTCTATGCCTACGCCGAAACCATGAGCGAGAAGGGCTATTACGTAGCCTCGATAGCCGATAAGATTTACCTCAATCCGGTGGGTGGTATGGAATGGAACGGCCTCAACGCCGAACTGACCTTTTTCAAAGGCACCCTGGACAAACTCGGCCTGAAACCCGAAATATTCCGCGTAGGGCAGTTCAAGAGTGCCATCGAGCCGTTCATCCGCGAGGAAATGAGCGAACCCAATAAACTACAGGTCAGCTCCTTCCTGAACTCCATTAACGACCATATGCTGGTCAACATCGCCAAAAGCCGGGGTCTGCGCGTCGATTCACTCAGCTACTACGCCGACAAACTGACCATTCAGGAGCCGGAAGATGCCCTGCGTACTAAACTCGTGACCAACGTAGGCTACCAGGATGAACTCGAAACGATTATCAAGAGTCAGCTCAAGCTTGGCGCCGACAAGAAGATCGAGTACATCAGCCTGAACAAATACCAGGACGCCGACAAGAAAGACGAGACCGGATCGTCGAAAAACCGGATTGCGGTCATCATAGCCTCCGGCGATATTAACTCCGGCACGGGCGACGACAACAGCATCGGCTCGGAAACCATTGTGAAGGAACTTCGCAAAGCGCGACTGGACGACAAAGTAAAAGCCATTGTTTTGCGGGTAAACTCGGGCGGGGGCAGTGCACTGGCGTCCGATGTGATGTACCGCGAGGTGGAACTGGCCAAGAAGGTGAAGCCCGTCATTGGGTCCATGTCCGACTACGCGGCATCGGGCGGGTATTACATGCTCATGGGCTGCAACAAAATTGTGGCCCAGCCCAACACCATTACGGGGTCTATCGGCGTGTTTGCGCTGCTGTTCAACACCAACAATTTCTTTAAAGACAAACTCGGCGTGACGTTTGACCGGGTGATGACCAACGAAAACGCCGATTTTCCGGCCCTCACGCACGAGATGTCGCCGTTGCAGAAGCAGGTACTGCAAAAGGGCGTTGACCGGGTCTATAGCGACTTCACCAGCAAGGCCGCGGCTGGCCGCAAGCTGCCCGTTGACAGTCTGCGGGCCATTGCCAGCGGTCGCGTCTGGACGGGTACGCAGGGCAAGGCCATTGGCCTGGTTGACCAGCTGGGCGGCCTGGACGATGCCATCAAACTGGCGGCTCAGTCGGCCAAACTCAAAGACGGCGATTACAAGCTCAAGTATCAGCCCCGCAAGAAGCCGTTCTTCGAGAAGCTGATGAGTTCTTTCGGCAACGAAGAGGACGCCCGCATCCAGACTCAACTCGGCGAGCTGGCTCCCTACGTCAAATACGTGAAGAAGTTAAAAACGCTGGATGGCGTACAGGCCCGGCTGCCCTTCGAGATGGAAATTCGATAGAG
>Ga0105048_10008742_pt1 | contig 16191 bp, 16 predicted proteins | sample MAT05_FD_78382 | JGI IMG/M metagenome (GOLD analysis project Ga0105048, IMG submission 78382) | Freshwater microbial communities from Lake Fryxell liftoff mats and glacier meltwater in Antarctica - MAT-05 | ecosystem: Environmental > Aquatic > Freshwater > Ice > Liftoff microbial mat | place...
AGGGAAGGCCAAAAGGCCGGGGGAGACCTCGGCCTTTTTCTTTTGCGACATAGCCGAATCCGTGAGGCGCGAGCTTGCATTGGAGTCTTGGCGTGGCTTTCCACCAATTTGGTGTGCCAAGACTAGCTTGTGCGAAAACCCGAAGGGCGGCCTCAGTTGCTGCGCAATACGCGCTGCTTATCGCGATTCCAGTCGCGTTCTTTTTCAGTGGCGCGTTTGTCGTGGAGTTGCTTGCCTTTGGCGAGGCCTACTTCAACTTTCACCTTGCCGTTTTTCCAGTACAGCGCGGTAGGTACCACGGTGTAGCCTTTGCGTTCAACGGCACCGATCAGTTCATCGATTTCGTCGCGTTTTAGCAGCAGCTTGCGGGTGCGCATCGGCTCGCCGATGACGTGGGTCGAGATGGTTTGCAACGGGGTGATGGTGGCGCCGAACAGAAATGCCTCGCCATTTTTGAGTAAGGCGTAGCTGTCGCCGAAATTGAGTTTGCCCTCACGCAGCGCTTTGACTTCCCAGCCCAGCAGCTGGATACCCGCTTCGAAGCGTTCCTCAATGGCGTATTCAAACTTGGCTTTTTTGTTCAGCGCGATGGTCGCGCTGCCTGCTTCTTTCTTCTTGCTCATCGCACTATTGTGCACGTCGAATGGGCGGTTTGGCGCGGATGGGCTTGACCTTGGCGGCTTGGACCACCACTTTAGCAGTGGAAAATTTTAATCACTCACCAGGATTTCTGCCGTGCTTAAGCCGCTTTTGTTAACCGCTGCGAGCGTGCTACCCACGTTTGCGGCGGCGAAATCCCCAGCTGACGTGCTGCTATTGGCCGGTGGCTCGCTGCCGTTGTGCTCCAGCATCAATCGCGATGCGTGTATCGGTGAGGCACCGCTTGGTCGGCGCTCGGCCCCAGAGACGTTAGAAACCGACGCTCGCGGCGCGCGCTTGCTTGAGACGGTCAACTTTGCTGCGTCCAGGGACAGCGACGCAAAAGCGATTTATTTGCATTTTGTGACGATGGCCCAGGCAGCGCATCTCAAGCGCAGCGGCAAGCCGATCAAGCGGCCGCTGATCGGGATCATCACTGCATCCGCGCAGGATCCCTTTGACCCGGTCGATTTCTATTTGGCGGCATTTAGTCAAGCGGGCGCCGATCCACTGTGGCTGCCGCTGGATGGGGCGGTGCGCGAGGCGTGGAGCAGCGGCAGTAAAGACCTGCCGCGTTTGCGCGAATCGCTCACCGGGGCGGACGATCGATCGGAGCTGTATCCTGATCTTGCAGAATTTCAGCGTCAGTTTTTGTTGGATCGCGCGCAGCTTGCCTCGATGATCGCGGAGTTTGACGGCCTGTTTTTTAACGGCGGCGACCAGATGCTGACCAAGGCCGCGTGGTTTGATGGTGCGCAGCCGATTCCGGAGCTGGCGCTGCTCAAGGCGCGCGTCAGCGCGGGCACGCTAGCGATCGGCGGCACCTCCGCTGGCACGGCGGTCATGGGCACGGCGCCAATGATCACCAACGGCGAGAGCGTCACTGCCCTAAAGCGTGGCGCCAAAGCGCAAGCGCCACCGCCGCTTGATTGCGCGGAGCTCGGCACCTGCCCGCCGGGTTTGCGCGAAGACGACTTGACCTATGACCCAAGCGGCGGCCTGGGCCTGTTTCCACTCGGCATTCTCGACACGCATTTTGACGCGCGCGATCGCCAAGGACGCTTGGCCAAACTGCTGCTCGATAGCGGCACGCGCTACGGTTTTGGCGTTGATGAAACCACCGCACTGCTGCTCGCGCCCACTGCCAACGGCTATCGCTTGCGCGCGCTGGGTGCTGGCGAGGTGTGGATTTTTGATGCCAAAAAACACAGCGATGCAGCCGATCTGGCGGGCAGGGCGCGGCGACTAAAGCCTAACGAAGACTTGCAATGGCCGCGCTAATCGCGACATGGATCGACGGCGTGCAAGTGGACGCAAGCGTGGCATTAGAGGCCCAATCGCGTTTTGCCGATGGCCTTTTTGAAACCGTGCCGCTATGGCGCGGCGAGCCGCTGTTTAGAGCCGAGCACCGCGCACGATTGCGCTTAGGGTTGCGCGCGCTAAAGCTTGCGCGGCTTGATTTTGATCAGGCCATCGTGTGCGCAATGGATGTGCGCTGCCCGGAGCGCGCGGTGCTGCGCTTGAGCGTGCACGCGCGTGCGGGTGCGGGGTATCAGCGCTTGAGCGGCGCGCCGCCGATTTTGAGAGTGAGTTTGAGCGACTGGCCGCACGACCCATGGCGCGACGTGGCTGGATTGACGCTGCGCTGGTGTCGCTTGCGCTTAAGCGAGCAGCCGGCGCTGGCTGGTGTCAAGCATCTGAACCGCCTAGAGCAAGTATTAGCCCGGGCGGAATGGACCGACCCGACGATCCACGAAGGCCTGCTGTGCGACTCGCGTGGCACGGTGATCGAAGGCGTGTGCAGCAATCTATTTATGGTCATCGGCGCGCAGCTGTTGACGCCGAAACTCGACCGCTGCGGTGTTGCCGGTTGCTTGCGCGCGCGCATCTTGCGGCGCCTGGCGCCCGATGCGCGCGAGGCCGAATTAACGCGCCGCGAGGTGCTTTCGGCTAGCGAGGTGTTTATGTGCAATTCCGTGCGCGGGATTCGCCCTGTCCTCCAGCTCGGGACACGCCGTTTGGCCATTGGCCAGCGCACGCTTGCGCTTCAACAGCAGCTGGCACGCGAGCCGGGTGCGCAATTTTATTCAAGTTAGTAGTGGAGCAAGCAACGATGCAAACACCTCGTGTGGTGATTATTGGCGGCGGATTTGCGGGCCTGTGGGCCACGCGTGCGCTGGCCAAGGCCAATGTTGAGGTGATTTTGGTGGATCGCCAAAATCATCATTTATTCCAGCCGCTGCTTTACCAAGTGGCCACCGCTGGCCTTTCGGCACCCGCGATTGCCGCGCCTTTGCGGCACATTTTGCGGCGCCAACGTAATGCGACGGTGCTCCTAGGGGAAGTGCAGGGGATTGATCGGAAGGCGAAAACCATCCAGCTTGACGCAGAGCTTATTCCCTACGATTTCCTGATCGTTGCCAGCGGTGCGACGCACGCCTACTTTGGTCACGATCAGTGGGCCGAGCACGCGCCGGGGCTTAAAACGCTGGACGACGCGCTTGCCATTCGCACCAAGATCCTGCGTGCTTTTGAGCACGCCGAGCGCGAGAGCGATCCGGCGCAGCGCGCGGCCTGGCTTACGTTCGCCATCGTCGGCGGCGGGCCAACGGGCGTTGAACTGGCCGGCACGCTTGCTGAAATAGCACGCCACACGCTGAAAAAAGAGTTCCGTCGGATCGATCCGACCCAGGCGCGCGTGCTGCTGGTGGAAGCCGGGCCGCGCGTGCTGTCGAGCTTTCCGGAAGCGCTGTCCGCGCGCGCTGCCGAGCAGCTCGAGCGCTTGGGCGTGGAGCTGAAATGCACGCAAGCGGTCACCGCGATCGACGCATCGGGCCTCACGATCGGCTCCACGCACATCGCCGCTAAAACCGTGCTGTGGGCGGCTGGCGTTGCCGCGTCGCCACTGGGCGCGCTACTGGGTGTGGAGCTGGATCGCGCGGGCCGCGTCAAGGTGAACGGCGATCTGCGCGTGCCGGGCAGTGAGGATGTGTTTGTCGGCGGTGACCTCGCCAGCGTCACCTCAAAAGGCCATGCGGTGCCCGGCGTGGCACCGGCTGCCAAGCAAATGGGCAGCCACATCGCGCGGCAAATCGTGCGCTTGCTGAAGGGCCAGCCGGTCAAGGCATTTGTGTATCGCGACTACGGCAATTTGGCGACGATCGGGCGCATGGCGGCGGTGGTGCATGTGGGCCGTTTGCAGTTCTCCGGCGCTTTGGCGTGGTGGTTTTGGCTGGCTGCGCACGTCGTATTTTTGATTGGTTTTAGAAATCGACTGATGGTGTTGACCGACTGGGCGTGGTCGTATTTGAGCTATCAACGGCACGCGCGAATTTTGTGATCGTGCTGCGCGTCGCGACGCCGGATGATCTTGGCGCGCTGCTGGTGCTGGAACAGGCCAGTTTCAGCGGCGATCGCCTCACACGGCGACAGCTGCGCGCCCATTTGAGCAGTCCGCGCGCCACGCTGCTGGTGGCGATTGACGGCGGCCAATTGCTCGGCTATGGGCTGGTTTTTCGCCGCGCGCGCAGCCAGTTGGCGCGTGTGTATTCGCTGTGCGTTGCGGCTCAAGCGCGTGGGCGAGGCATTGCCAGCGCGCTAATCGCTGCGCTTGAAGAAATGGCGATCGCACGCAACGCGCGCGCGCTGCGTTTGGAGGTGCGCACCGACAATCTGGCGGCTCGGGCGCTTTATCAGGCGCGCGGCTATCACGAGATCAGCGTGCTTAAACGCTACTACGAAGACGGCGGCGACGGCGTGCGCCTAGAAAAAACGCTGTGACCGGGCTGCTGCCAAGGCTCGCGCTGTTTTTTCTGGCGCTCGCGTTGCCGACCTTGATACTGGTCGACGCGGCGGTGCTCAAGCTTGAGCTAATCGAGCTTAAGTCACGCATAGCCGACGGCGCGCTTGAGCGCAGCGCGCGTCCCAGCTTGCCGATTCTGGCGGCGCTTGATGTACGGCAAACCCACTTCAAACTGCTTGCCGAGCACGAACTTGCTGTGCTGATCCGGCGCGTGCAAGACCCAAAAGGTGAGCTCCACGAAGCGGCCGCGGACGTGCTCTACGAGCTCGACCCGCTGCCGGTTCGCGCCGCGCTGTTGGCAGCAAATGGGGCCATTTTGGCGAGCGTGCCCGACGCCTGGCAGCCGCTTGAATCGAGCAGCATCTGGCGCTTTCGACACTTAGCCAAAATAGCGCTCCCCGAGTCGCGCGGTGCGCTGTGGATTGGGTTTGATTTGCAGGCGCCGTGGTGGCGCGCGCTGGAGCAATGGCGTATCGAGTGGCCAATCTTATTGCTGATCGGCACGCTGTTCGGCTTAAGCGGCTCGTGGTTTTTAGCGCGCTACGTGACCCGTCGAATCGCGCGCATTCGCGCCGCCGCCGCGCGTTGGAGCGAAGGCAATTTCGCTGAACCCGTGGGCGATACAAGCCGCGATGAGCTCGGCGTTCTTTCGCGCCAGCTTGATGGGATGGCCGGCCAGCTGCAGGGTCTGATGCGCTTAAGTGGCGAACGGCGCGTGCTCGAGGAGCGAGCGCGCCTGGCGCGCGATCTGCACGATGTAGTCAAGCAAAAAGCCTTCGCGCTGGGACTCAAGCTCGGCGCGGTCGAAGCCCTCAGCGCGCGCGATCCGCAGGCCGCGCGGGTGCAGCTCAACGATGCACTAGGCCTGCTTGCCGAGATTCAACAAGACCTGGTTGAAACCATCGAGGACCTGCGCGAAACGGTCGGCGGGGCGCTGAACTTGGCCATTGCTGAGCGCGCCCGCGCGCTGTGTGCCGCTGCCCCGGTCAGCCTTGAGCTCGATCTCGAGCCGATAGACGCCCTGGATGTGCGCGCCCAGGAAGACGTCTTGCAGGTGTTGAGCGAGGCGCTGACCAACTCGCTGCGTCACGCTAATGCGCAGCACTTAACGGTGCGGCTCGCGTGCCTGGCAGAGACGCTGAGCCTTGCAGTACTTGACGACGGCCGCGGCTTTGTGGGGGATCCAATCGGCGGTCAGGGCCTGCGCAACATGCGCGAACGCGCGCAACGCCTCAACGGCGGCTGCTTGACGATCACCCCGCTAGCGCGCGGCACGCAGCTCACGCTGAGCTTTCGCCGATGACCATTCGCCTGCTGATTGCCGATGATCATGCGATGGTTCGCGAGGGCCTGAGCGCTTTTTTAAGCACGCAAAAAGATATTGAACTGGTTGGCCAGGCGGCCACGGGGGCGCAAGCCGTTGCGCTGGCCATTGAGCTGAAGCCCGACGTCGCGCTGATCGATTTGCTGCTCCCGGATTTGGACGGCGTGCTGGTCTGCGCGCAGATTACCCACGCAAGCCCCGCAACCCGCGTGGTGATGTTGACCAGCAGCGAGGAATTACATCCGGTTGCGCGCGCGCTCAAAGCGGGCGCGCTCAGTTACCTATCAAAATCATTGAGCGCCACAGCGCTGATCGAGGCAGTGCGTAAAGCCGCGCGCAACCAGCCGGTGCTCGATCCAATCGCGCGCAAAGCGCTCACTGCCGCGACACAAGCCGGCAGCCTGAGCCAGCGCTTGAGCCCACGGGAAACCGATACTTTGCTGCTCATCGGGCGCGGTTTGAGCAACGCAGACATTGCCATGGAGCTCAACATCAGCGAAGCCACCGTCAAAAGTCACGTCAGTAACCTGCTGACCAAACTGCACCTGGATGACCGCACTCAAGCGGCGGTGTTTGTCTGGCGCTCGGGGTTATTGCGCTAGCCAGCTTCAGGGCAGCTTCAAGCCTTCAATCAAATCTACTTGCGCCGACGTGCTCAACGGCGCCGCAGTCCAAGCGCTGCGCGCCTGCGCTTTGTCGGTCCAAAGTGACAATGACACCGCAGCTGGCGACCATTTGCCCTCTAACACGCTCACTTGAGCCGCATTCGCTCTGACCAGCTCAACGGCTGGGCCTTGGGCGAGCAGTGCTTGCAGATCAAGCGCCGCGGGGTCCCCCTGGATGACCAAGATGCCGGGTGTTGCGTCATTCGATATGGGTAATACCGCGTCGGGCTGCGCCTCAAAGGCCACCACGGTGAAGCTGCCCGTGCCTTCGCGCAGCGTTTTGACTTGCGCGTAGTCGCTTGAATTCCAAAATTCTTTGACGCGCGCTAAAGATGGCCAGCGCGAGATCACGATGGACTGGGTCGCGCCGGGGCGCGCCAAGCGCTCGACGGTCGGCGCGGGCGCAACTGCCACGTAGGCCCCGCCAAATTTGGCGTACACCGGCGGCAGCGCGCCGATGTAGCCGCCAAAGCGCGCGCGGTCGGTGACGCTTGCTTGCACCAGCAAATACGCCGCGCGCGGAACTGTAATGGGTTCGACAGGTGCGACCGGCGCCGCAACAGGCGTCGCGGCAGGCTTCACGTCAGCCATTTTTGGGGCGCAGGCGATGATCGCCAGACAAGCGCTGGCTATAAAAAAACGTCTGAACATGGCTGGCGCTCTCGGGCATGGGATTTTCCCGATTATCCGGTAAGTCGCGCGCTCAATCGTTGCCATCGGCAAAGATCAGATCCACCCACACGCGCGTCAGATTCACGTCGAAATCTGGCGCTATCAGTCGGCTATAGCCAGCGAGCAGCGGCTTGCCATGCATAAAGCTCAGCTGAGTGGCCAAGTTATTGAGTCGGTTAGCGCCCACGTTGCGGTAGATCAAGCCTTGCCCGCCGCCGAAACTTGTGTCCGCTGCGCCCTGGCTGGTCAGTCGCGCAAGCACCAAATCGTAGTCGCCGGTGGCGGTGTCGGCGTGGCCATAGGCGTAAATCCGGCCGAGCCCGTCGATGGCTAGATCAGTAAACCAGCCGCCATCGCCGGCGAACGCGAAGATCGCGTAGCCTGCGTTGCCAAAATTTTGATTGGTAAAGCCGTCGCCTATTTGCGTGATAAAGCCGCGCTTGGTTGTGGCGCTGGTTTGTAGAGAACCAGCGACGGTCAAAGTGCGCGTGCGCGGGTCGACGTGCAAAGCAGTCGCTTCGTCGTTGCTAAAAGCCGAGCTCGGACCGGCTAAATCCAGCGCAATGCGCCGAAAGCCATTGGGAAAAAAATAGCTGGTATCGAGTGCGCCGGCGGCGGTTAGACGGCCTGTCAGCACGTCAAAGTTATTCCTGCCTGCGGCCAGCGCGGTGCCGACGAAAACAATCCTTGAATCTGCTTGCACCGCAAAATCGCCCAAGCGGCTGGAATCCACGCCGGGTAGCGGAAACGTGATCCCTCCAGCGCCACCAAATGATCCATCCAGAGTGGCGTTGGCCAGATTCAATCGAGCAAAAGCAAGCTGAGTGCCGCCGGCTGCTTGCTTATAGCCGCCCAGCACGATGCGGTCGTCTGGGCTAAAGCGCATGGCTACCGGGTAGTCGAGCGTGCCGCCGATGAACGGCACCGTGACACAGCCATCTTGCGAGAAGCTCGGGTCCACGTTGCCGCTTACAAACAGCCGACACAGTCCGAAATCGGTGTTGCCCCACGCGATCTCCACGCGCACCAGCAAATAAAACTTGCCATCTACGGCGCGCAGCGCGTTGGGTGAGCTGAGCCACCTGCCGCCCAGCGCGCTGAGATCCAATAGCTTCCTGCCATTGACGCCAAACGAAGTATCGATACTGCCGTTGGAAAAATGCCGTGACATGCCAATACCGGTCGAGCCATCAGTTGCCACTTCAGCAAACGTAATCACCCGATCCAGCGAATCAATCACCACGCTTGGATGCAAGTCGGCGTTGGTGCCGCCGTAGTCAAAAGCGATCGAGACGTTGCCGTCCTGGCTGAAACTGGTATCTACGCCGCCGTCCGCTGCCAAGAGCCCGGCGTGCGCCGTGAGCGAGCCACAGAGTGCCGCAAGTGCGGTTAATTTCTGCAAAAGTGTCCTGTACGAACTCCAGACAGTAAAAGGTCTTGCAGTAGTGCGCAGGACACGCGCTCTGCGGATCACCGCACTTGTCTATCGGAAGGCGAACTCGAAGGCCAGCGCGTCTTGGCCCGGATCTTCGAGTTCCAAACTTACCGCCAGCAAGTCCCCACCGGCCATGCCGACTTTGATCCGCGCGGGCTCAGCTAGATACTCCTCAGGCGCAAAGCGGCGCATCGCCACCGCGCGACCGTTGAGATCGGACATCTTCAGTTCAATCCACGGAAAGCGCACCGCATAGTCGGCTTGGTTGCTCAAATTTAAGTTGACCAGCAGCGCGCGCGCCTCCGACGGGTGCTTATCGACGCTGCGGCTGAGCAGCGCAATGCGCTCAGGCTCATCAATGGGCGGCAGCACCATGCCCGTTTGCGCGCTGGCACGCTTAAGCAACTCGCTGATCTGCGGTTGCTTCAACAGCGGCTTTCGATATAGGAATGCTAACTGCGCGCTCAAGGTTAGGCTCAGCAGCAGCAGTCCACACAGCAGCCAAAACCTGCTCGGCGGGCGCTCGCGTGCTTTTTGCGACGCCGCGCTGTAGCCATATACCGCGCGCGGCACCACGGCACGCTCACGCTCCGCGAAGCGCGCGCGCTCCGAGGCCACGCGCAGCAAACCTCGATCGTCGGCCGACAAATTGGCGCGCTCAAATTCAATCGCGCGATCGCTGAATGGCGACTCGACATCATCGTCATTATCGTCGTCATCGTCATTGCCATTGTCATCGTCGCGACCCCGGGCGAGCACCGGCGGCATGTCGGCGGCTTGATGCACCGGCAGACGCGAATCAGGGTTAATCGGCGCTTGATCGGTGAGGCGCTCAAGTGAATTGAACACGCCGCCACAGTGGCCACAGCGCACCTGACCACGCGCGCTCGCGATGGTCTTGGCGTCAAGCGGATAAACCGCGTCACAGTGCGGACATTGGGTGAACATCTAGCTTGCCATCAGGGTTTAAACACGCCATCGATCATCGTCAAAATACGTGCGAGTGCACCTCGCTCGGCGAGCACCGCGGCGAAGCCCGCTTCACCCATCGCTTCGCGTTGCGCCGTTGATGACAGCAGTTTAACCATCACCTCGCCCAATTCCTCCGCGTTCGCGACGGTTTTCAGCGCGCCACGATCAGCCAGAATCTGGTTGATCTCGGTGAAATTGAACGTGTGCGGCCCGACGACCACCGGCTTGTGCAGCGCGGCGGCTTCGAGCACATTGTGGCCGCCGATTTTGGCAAAGCTGCCGCCGACAAACGCCACGTCGCAGGCGGCGTAAAACAGCAGCAGCTCGCCCATCGTGTCAGCGACAAAACACTGCGTATCCGGACCGCAAATGCCCACGCGACTGCGGGTTTGCGTGCGAAATCCCATGCTGGTGCTTAAGTTCGCGGCGGCGTCAAAACGCTCGGGGTGGCGCGGGACCAAAATCAATAGCGCATCGGGCAAGGAGCGCAGCACGCGCGCAAACGCCTGCATCACCGGGATCTCATCGTCGGCGTGGGTGCTTGCAGCGATCCACACCGGACGGCGCTCACCCCAGCTTAAGCGGAAATTAGCAGCCGCTTGTTTAACGTGCGCGGGCACCGCTAAATCAAACTTGATATTGCCCACCACGCGAACGGTTTCCGGGCGTGCGCCGAGCTTGATAAAGCGCTGCGCGTCCGCTTCCGACTGCGCAGCGATCGCCGCGGTACTTTTGACCGCCGTGGCGGCGAGCGAAATGACCGGCCGATAGCCCTTCATCGATTTATCCGATAGCCGCGCGTTGGCGACCACAATCGGGACGCCTAAATCACGACACTCAATAAACAGATTCGGCCAAATCTCGGTCTCCATCACGACCGCTAACGCCGGTTTGACGCGGTTCAAAAAGCGCCGCACCGCACTGATGATGTCGTACGGCAAATAGCAGTGAAAGACCCGCGAACCGAAGACCTGCAACACCCGATCCGACCCCGTCGGGGTGACGGTCGAAATCACGAACTGGCGCTGCGGGTAGCGCAACATCAGCGCCTCAATCAGCGGAATGGCCGCGTTGAACTCGCCCACCGACACCGCGTGGACCCACACCGAGCCCTCTAGTTTGGGCGCCTTAAACCAGCCAAAGCGCTCGCGCCAGCGCGCAAAATATTTCGGGCTTTTCAAACCACGCCCCGCCAGCCGCGCCAAAATAACCGGCGTCAAGACGGTCATCGTCAGGTTGTAGAGAAAACGCTTCAAACGCGCTTCCAAACAATCAATGCTGATTTACCGAGCGCGAATCCAGACAGTGGATCAAGCAGCCGTGACAACGGCACCATCAGCCGATCCCACAGCTTGATTTGGCGCGACGTCGGGGTGCCCTGTCTGAGAAACAGCCGATTAGCCAGGCTTGCCATAATCCCCACGCAATCGAGATAGCGCGCGCGCACCTCTTCGGCGTTTGCGGGTTTAAGCGCGCGCAAACTCGGCAGGTTGTAACGCCGGTGGTGGCCGATTTTGCTGTCCATCTCGCTGAACAAATAGGCGTGCGCGGGCACCACGATCACCAGGTGTCCACCCGGCTTGAGTGCGGCCATTGCCAAGCGCACCTCTGCCTGATCCTGTTCAATGTGTTCCAGCACGTCAGCGTAGATCAAGGTGTCATATTGCTCGCAGTCGAGATCGCTTAGCACGCGCGCCTGGATGGTCACTGGGATGTCGAGCGGCGCGCTGTTGTAGCGGCCTCGATACTGAGCGGCGAAGCTCGAATCTGGCTCAAGCGCGGTCCAGCGCTGGACAAGTTCATTCACGAAATACTCAAGATTGTGTCCAATGCCCCCGCCGACCTCCAGCACACTTCCGCGCACGAAGGGCTTAATTTGCTGGTTTAAATAACGCTTCCAGTTTTTCGCGGCGCCCATGACCGCCAACTCCGTGCCCAAGTAGCGAAAGCCCTGCTGGTCTGCCACAAACCTTACCTACAAAAAAGATCGAGCGGAGTCATTTGCTGCGGTTTTGCCTGCTTCAAAGAAGCTAGAGGGTAACGCAATCTTCAACAGTGATAGTTGGCGCACTAAAACATCGGCGAGTGGGTGCGCTCTGCTACCTTACCGCGCAATTTATCTATTGCACGAGCGCACAATGTTTAGAATGCCTAGGCGAAACAGCCGATTAAAGTGGTGCGGATAGGGCGCATGCACAATCGATCTTCGCGAGCAAAATACGCAGCGGTTTTTCTGCTGTTGGCTGTGACGTTTCTCGGTTGGTTCGTGCTCAGGACATCCACGCCGGCGCCGGCGCCGGGACCGCCTTATCTGCGCGGCGCGCATTGGTTCGGCGATGCCTGGGCGGTGAACTTTTGGAACTCCAACTTAGAACGCAGCGTTGAGAGCGATTTCAAAAAGATTCGCGACGACGGTTTTAATACTGTCGTGCTCGTGGTTCCATGGCCTGGATTCGCGCCCTTAGTGCACGAATCAGTGCTTAAGCAGGAACGCGTAGACCGCCTTAAAAAACTAATTCGCACAGCTGCAAAAGCCCAGCTAAAGGTCGTGCTGCGCCCTGGATATGCGTGGGATGGCGCGGTCGACGACTCAGCAACCCGACTGACCCAAGTTTGGATTGATGAGCGTGCCTATCAAGCTTGGTTAGGCTATTTCAAGTCCATTTGGGAAGCGGTTGGATCCGAGCCGAATCTCGAGTTCGCCTTTTTTTCCTGGGAAGATCTGTGGGCAGTGACTGGCTTCGGTGACGCTACCGAAGAGCAACGCCACGCTCTGGCGCAATCGAGCGGTTTCCGTGCCTGGCTTGAGGATCATCACGATCTAGGCGCCGTTTCCAGGCTGTATGGCGTTTCTTTCAGCACATGGCAAGACGTTCCTATCCCAAGCCGCGCTCAACCATCTTTCAAGCTGTTTTATGAGTTTATTGACGATGCGTGGGTGAATCGTTTTTTTGTGCCCGCGCGCGCGCGATTCCCTAAACTTTCCATGGAGGTAAGGATTGATTCAGATCCAATTTGGGATGGAAAGGGGCAACTTTTGAGCTGGCACAGTCATGCGCCCGCTTGGGAGTTGCCAGGCGCGCAATGGACCACGGTGTACTGGTCTCCGGCAATGGGCGGCGCCAATAATGGTGAGACGCTGACCCCAGAAATAGCCGCAGCTCGACTTAGATTCAAGTTGGAAGAATTGCGCCGCGTGACGGGTCGACGTCCTATTTTTATTGATCAATTTTTGGTGGAAGACTTCACGCCGGGATTTGGGAAAAACGGTCGACTCGAACGCGACAAAGTATCTGAATTCCTCGCGCTGGCTGAACCTGTGTTGCGCGAGCTTTCACACGGCTATGCGCTTTGGACCTGGCGTGATTATCACCACGATGCCGTCGCGACTCCTGACTTTGCCGCCGGCTGGGGTGATTGGTCGCACTCTGGAGCGCGGATCGATTCGACGACCGCAACTGCCGTACTCGCCAAAGGTCAATCCCTGCAGCGACACATCTCCATTCACGAGTTTCACGTGGTGAACGGTCCGACCAGCGCTGAGATTTGCGTTACCGCGCAGGCACTCGGCAATCAAAGCGCGCTTTTGCAGCTAAGCGATGGCCTATCGAATGTCGCCATTGGCCAGCTTTCATTCAAACAACAACGCTCAACTCGGTCATTTGAAACCCAATGCACCCGCTACACACCGGCCGCGGATAACTTAATCAAGCTGCTTGCTGATGGTGATCTGGCAATTCAGCAAGTGCGCGCAAGTGGGTTTATTCAAACCTCCGGCATTTACGACACCCAAGGCAAGCCAAAGCCAATACTCACCTATTGGAGAGCGCTAAACGCCAAGCTTGTGTCGCCGACTCCGCTCGATTTCCCTTTGTTTGAAGACGGCTGGATGGGCCGGTCCCATACCCTTCGACTGCCAGCACCTAAATCTCCTGCGGGCAGTACCACACTCGCCATTACCTCAATTGCACCAAAGTCCAATCCCGCTCCGAGGCTTAAAGTGGTAGCAAATGGAGTCGAATTGGGCTTGATTGAATGTGGGAAAGAGCGCGTCCAGACCTTGCAGCTGCCGAGCACAATTGATTTGAATCAGCCGCTCGACGTGGCCATCGATGCCGATCAAACGCATCAGGCCAGCGGTGATGAACGTCCATTGAGTTGCCTTATCCTTGGTGTCGAGTTGGCTCAGGGAAACACGCGCAGTGCAGGCAATTAAGGCCCAGCTTTAGGGCGGTTTGAATGAATGCAACGGCGTCATAACCCCAACGCAAGCCGCATGCCAAGATTGACCCGCTCCATCGTTCGAGCTGAAACGACGCGTATGCGATCTTCTAGCAAGCTTCGATCCACCGTAATTACCTGCGAAACGTTAATGACGGATGGTTTCGGCAGGCCGGAATCACTCTTTCCAAGACGGACATTTCCAGGAGCATCACCCAGCGCTAGGTTGGCAGTGATTACCGCGACGATGACTGTGGCTATGCGGCTCTCATTGAAGGCGTTGGCCTGCACGACAAGCACAGGGCGCCTCATCCCCGGCCCAGACCCTAGCGGCTCGCGAAGGGTTGCCCACCAGATCTCACCACGTCTCAAGCGATAGCGCCTGAACCTGCGCGTTCATCAGCGCTGGCTCTACATCCGACGCTTCCCCGGCGTAGACTTCGTTAAGCTTTGCTGTCACTGCAACTGCACTGCGCGCCTGCAAAAACTCCGCAAGCGCCTGAGCATAGAGCTGGCTTCGCGATATGCTGAGTTCTTGCGCCAGCAACTCGGCGGCGTTGAAAACGGGATCAGGTAACGAGATGGCGACTTTCATGGCCCGAAAGTATCACTAAGGTATGACCCAAGCAATACTCGGCAATGGTTAAACCCCTCATTGCAGCAGTTCAATGCCGAACTGACGAACCACCAGAGCAAATGCGCCAAAGCAGAGTTCCGTACTAGCAATACTGGCCAGCCCGATTGCCGTTATCGTCACGGCGTCAGCCACTGCGCTTGTGCAGTTTCTGCAAAATGCACGCGCAGGCGCGCGTGGCCCTGGTGTTGCAGGCGCAGCACTTCAATTGAATCAAAACTGAATTCGAGTACGGCCATATGGGCGAAGGCGCATGCATCGTCGAGCAGTCCGACCGCGTTGGCGAACGGCTCGTTGAGCGGGATGCCCGAGTCGCGCGGCTCGTGGTAGCCGATTTTGCTCATCGGCTGCATGCTGGCCCAGCGGCGCGCGCTTTGCTCATCGCTGATATGCACCGTGATGCGCCCGAGCAGGCGCACTTGCAGCTGTCTGGGGTGGTCGTAGGCGGTTAGCGCGGCGCGCGGGTCGCGTTGAAATTGCGCGATTTTTGGCGCGCGTGCGTCGCTGTGAAACACCAAGCGCCGTGTGCTGGCGTCGAACTCGCGGATCACGATGGTGCGCAGCAGGGGTTGGCCGCGTTCGTCGGTGTTGGCCAGCATCGGCATGTGGAACGGGTCGCGGCGATCCTTCGAGGCGCGCTCGAATGCTTCTAGCGCGGTGTTCAACAGCTCGGTTTGTGCTGGGCTCATCGGCTTAGCGCAGGCTTAAAAAATCGCGGCTGGCGATAAACCGCAGCGCGTCCAGGCGCAGGCGCGATTGGCCGAGATCGTGATTGAGCACGCTGAGTTCTTCGCGGGCCGATTCAATCTCATCGTCGCTCACGTTTGGATTAACCCGCTGCAATGCGACCAGCCGCTCGATTTCGTGACCGAGATCGCCGCGCATGGTCTCGAGCGCCGCTTCGATGATGGTCTTTGACTGCGCCTCGGCGCGCTTTTTGCCCTCATTGAGCATCGGTGGCACCAGCGCTTTGAAGAACTTCAAGTAGCGCGCGTAGTCGTGGCGCGCGTCGTCGGCTGCATTCAGGCTACCCGGATCGATTTGGTAATCGAGACGCTCGCGCAGCTTGGTATCGATCAGCACCACAATCGCGCGCGGCGGCAAAAAGCGATCCACATTGAGCTCGCGATCACCGACACATTCCAGCACAAACACGCACTCAAGCAGCGCGGTTTGCGGCGGTAGCAGCTGATCGATCAAAAACGCGGTCGAGCCTTTTTCAGCGCCTAACAAAAGCTCGATCGCACCGGCGAGCATCGGATGATCGAAGCGCAGGAACGTCAAATCCTCACGGGCTAGCGCGTCCTCGCGCGAGAAAGTGACCATCTCGGGGCCCTCTTTGAGACCGGGAAACTCAGCGGTGGTCAGGTATTCCGGATTCAGCAAAAAGGTGCGCGAGCGCTGCCATTCGTTGTCCACGCCAAAGTGCTCAAACAGATCGAGCGCGAAGCTTTCCACGGTCGGGTCCTCATCATCGCGGGCGATCCTGAATTTGAGCTCGTCGCCCTCGCCGAGCCTTAGTGAACTGAGTTCGAGCAGTCGATCGCGACCGGCGGCGAGCGCCTGCGCAAACGCTTCATGATCCTGGCGGCTTAAGCGAATCAGCGCGTCGAAATCGTCTTCGGCGTCGGAATTATCCTCAGCAAAGCGCGCGGCTAAATCGATCAACGCGGCGCTGTGGCGTTTGAGCAGCTCGCGACCATCGGCGACAGGCTCAGAAAATGCGTTGAGCGCTTCGTGATACCAGCGCACCAGCACCTCTTGCGCGCTGCCCTCGATAAACGGCACATGGATCGAGATATCGGCGCTTTGCCCAATTCGATCAAG
>Ga0105048_10008743_pt1 | contig 16191 bp, 11 predicted proteins | sample MAT05_FD_78382 | JGI IMG/M metagenome (GOLD analysis project Ga0105048, IMG submission 78382) | Freshwater microbial communities from Lake Fryxell liftoff mats and glacier meltwater in Antarctica - MAT-05 | ecosystem: Environmental > Aquatic > Freshwater > Ice > Liftoff microbial mat | place...
AGATGGAAGTGAAGGTCACGCACAGCGGCGCGTGTCCGCAGAGCGGCAAGCCCACCAACTGCACCGAGGTGATGACCTACAACGTGCTGTGCAAGCTCGGCACCGCGAGCTCGATCACCGTGCCGTTCTTCATCGATGCATCGCCGACGATCCGAACGCACCAGGCGAAGATCATCGTCGTGAAGGCCGGCAACACGACGACGCACACCGGCACCGTCAACATGAGCTCGAACGTCACCGGTGGCGCCGCTCCGCCGTCGTCGATGCCGACGCCGTGTCCGCCGCCCACGCTCAACCCGTACGATCCGTTTCCGGCCGTCGAGTAGCCGTCGCTCGGTCGTAGCATCGGTGCTTCAGTGTCACGCGCGCCAGCGGGGCGCGTGGTACCGTCGGCGAATGTCCAGGCTCTCTCGCTCTCTCTGCTAGTCGGTTGCAGCGAGGGGGCTTCTGAAGATCTCCAGGCTTCGACCGGCGAAGCCGAGGACGAGTTCCGCGGCGGAGCGGTCCGCGTCTGCGCCGGCTGCAAGTACAAGTCGCAAGTCTCGTACACGGGCCTGCCCACCGGCACCATCACGTCCGCGCAGATGGAAGTGAAGGTCACGCACAGCGGCGCGTGCCCGCAGAGCGACAAGCCGGCCAACTGCACCGAGGTCATGACCTACAACGTGCTGTGCAAGCTCGGCACCGCGAGCTCGATCACCGTGCATTTCTTCATCGACGCATCGTCGACCAACACCTCGCACCAGGCGAAGATCACGGTCGTCAAGTCCGGCAACACCACGACCCACACGGGCACCGTGAACCAGTCCTCGAACGTCACCGGGGGCGCCGCGCCGCCGACGACGACGATGCCGACGCCGTGCTCACCTCCGACGCTTGATCCCTATACGACCTTCCCCGCCGTCGAGTAGCGCCGCCATCGCATCGTGCCGCGGCTGCGACCGCGTGACATCGCGTCACGATCGCGGCCGCGATGCGCACGGGCATCACGCCGAGTCGCCGATCGCGACTTCCAACCAGCTCGGAGTCGGGTGCAGGCGCGCGATCACGCCGCGATTGGAAATCGCGACGAGACGGGGCACCTCCCACTTTGGGCGCGTTGCAGCACGCGCTCGATGTTCTCCTCGACCGACTCGGTGGCGACGAAACGTAGGTAGGTCACGAAGCCTCGGCTCTGGGCGTTGGTCGCCTGCGCGATGGCTGCGTTCGTCCTCAGCGTGGTCTCGACGGCGAACGATGTCCCCCGTTCGATGTGTTCGAGCACGAATCGCTCGCACTCGAGCGCGACCGCTGCTCGTACTTCTCGCGGAATCGCACGATAGCTACCGAGCAGCTGCGCGCAACGATCGTCGATGTTGAACGAGTCGACACCCAAGGCCGAGACTGGGAAGTAGGTGGTCTTGCCGCTGCCGGGCGGGCCGGCGACGACGAACATGCGCGGCCGAGTCACCAATCACCCGGTCTCGAGTGTCGTGTCCGCACCCGCAAGCATGTCTGTCGGAAGCTCGGTAGAAACCGGTCGGCCGTCCGGACCGATGATCCTCAGCCACTCGAACCTCGCACGGGCCGCGGCGATCCGCGTCGCGGCGACCGCCATCACTCGTCGCTCCCAAACCTCGTCGTGATCCTCGCGATCGAGATCGAGGCGTCGAACGGAGCCGTTGGGATCGGCTGCAGCTCGCTAGCGTCGCCTGGCATGACCCCAAGCATGCCGCACGCGAGCTCGCTCTGCCACTGACCTGGACGCCATCGCGTCGTGTCGCGGCTGCGACCGCGTGACATCGCGTCACGATCGGGCTGCGGTCGCGATGCGGTGTTGCGCGAATTGTGCCGCGGCGGCCCTGGCCCGCGCCTTGCTCATGCTCCGATCGCCGGGGACCTCGGTCTCGCGCCCGCGCGGCCGTCTACGCCGGCGGTTCGCACGGCCCCCACGGCCCCCCGTCCAGCGCCGCAGGCGAAGCCTGCACCGAATTGATACGATGTCGGACGATGGGCAAGACCACCTTCGCCTGGCCCGCTGCGATGCTCCTGGTCTCGGCGTGCAGCGATGACGGCTCGCCACCGGACCTGTTCGGCACCGAGTCGGCCGACGTCACGGGGATGTCCACCACGATCACGACGACCTCGGCGAGCGCATCCAGCACTGCGAGCACTGCCACCGACACCGCATCCACCGACGCCGTCGACAGCAGCACGACCGAGGATGTGAAGTTCGACGTCGGCACGCCGGCCGACCTCCCCGGCGCGTGCAATCCCGACGACGAGAACTGCGGCTGCACGGCGGTGGACATCCTCTTCGTCGTCGACAACTCGGGCTCCATGCAAGAGCACGCCGCGCCGACGGTCGCAGCGTTCGACACGTTCGTGAACGAGATGATCACCGCGCTGCCGCCGGGCACGTCGCTGCACCTCGGTGTCACGCGGGCGACCGGCTTCTTCGATCCCGGTAACTCGGGCGGGTGGGGCGGTGGCTCCTGCGAAGGCTCCGCCGACGGCGCGTGGAATCCTCCCGACGTCGCGAACAACATGACCAACGGCCAGCAGGGTCGCCTCTTCGAGCACGAGTCGTTGCGCTACTTCGAGATCGAAACCGATCTCGATCCGCAGCCTCTCAAGGACTGGTTCCAGGGCGCATTGATGGGGGCGATCGACGGATTCGCGCCGCACTCGAACAGCGAGACGGTCGTCGCCGGCGCCGCGTATCCGTTCCATCCCGCGAACGCCGATCACAACGAAGGGTTCATGCGCCAGCAAGGCGTGCTCGTGCTGTTCCTCTTGTCCGACTCGCCCGACCTGTCGCCCGCCAACGTGCCGACCCAGGACTTCATCGACATGGTCAGCGATGCGAAGGCCGAGTGCGGCGACATGTGCATCATCACTACCGGGGCGATCGCCGGCGATTGCTACGAGAACCCGATGAACACGAACACGCGACTGACCGAGTTCATGAACGGGTTCGGCCAGCCTCCGCCGTCGTGGATCAACCTCGCGTTCGGGATGACGCCGGACTTCGAGGGCGTGCTCGGCACCGCACTCGCGGATGTGATCGGATCGACCTGCGAGAACATCCCGCCGGCCGGGTGAGCATCACGGAGGCAGCGTCGCGACGCCCTCGTGGGGGATCCGCACGGGCGTCGCCTCCGCGTGAGGGACGGGGGCCGCAGTGAAGCGCGCACGCACGGGCTGCCACGTCACCGCAACGTGCAGCACGCCGACCGCGAGCGCGAGCCGCCACGCACGTCGTGGGGCCACATGCTCGAGTCGTCGCGCGAGGGCACCGCTGTGGCGCTCGTACACGAGTGCGACCGCGGCTGCGAACGCGAGGGTCGGGAGGAACTCGCGGATGCCGCTGGCGGTGAACACGGCGATCACGACCGGAATCAGCGCGAAGATCCCGAGCGGTGCCAAGCCGGGGCCCAAGCCGATGTCCAGATGAGTCGCGGCGACGATCGGTACCGCGATCGCGGCCGCAGTCGCGACCGCCGGCCACCACGTCGTGCGATCGAGAGCCCGCGCCGCGAGCAGCGTCGCGATCCCTAGCGGTGCTGCATCGAGCGAGAGCACAGCCGGCAGCGCGGCGGCGACGCCGAGCACGAGCACGCGCTCGGACGCGGGTGCGTCACCGAGCCAGCGATCGAGCGCGACCCCGCAGGCGACCGCGGCCGCGACCAGCACGCCGGTGCTCGTGCCGTCTTGCAGCCACAACACCGACGTCGGCGCCGCAAAGGCGAGCACGATCGCGAGACCGAGCAAGACATGACGACGCGACGTCGCCGACGGCCGGGCGAGCGCGCCGATCATGACCAGCGCTGCGGCGCTCGCCGCGACGGAGATGCTCTTCGCGAGTGCCGCGGCGCTCACATGCGCGGGGCGCAAAGCGCCGAGATCGAACAACAGTGTCGGATCCCCGTCGACCATCGGCGCCGCCGAGAGCGTGGACGCCGTCCACGCGGCGGCGAGCCCGGCCCACCAGAAACGGCCGCCGGTCGGGGCGACGAGTCGTGTCTGCGCGATCACCTGCTCGGGCCATGGCAGGTCGGTCCACGAATCGTGATCACGACGTGCTCACGGCGCACGCAGCGTCAGGACGACGAGCAGGAGCACGAGACCCGCGACGAGCACGGCGAAATTCCGCGAATCAGGGCGCGGCTTCGATGGGCGCGGCGTCGATCGGTGCAGGCGTCGCATCGCCCACGACCGGCGTCAGCACGGAACCGGGGCCGATCCGATAGTGGTTGCCGCGCCACGTCACCGACCGCCGCACCCACGCGAGCATCCAGAACGAGAGCATTGCGAGATCCTTCACCGGCACCAGCCCAAGCTCGCGCCAGCGGACGGCACCGCCTCGCAGCGAACGCGCACTCAGTGCCTCGATCGCCATCGCCCATAGCAACCCAATCGCAGCGACGCTCGTCCACGCGCCGCCGAGAAAGGCGAGCACGAGCAACCATGGGGTCGGGCTCAACAGCGGCTCCGCGATGAACGTCCGCGGTGCGATCCAGCGTCGCATCTGTGCCCAACGCAGGTGGCGCATCGCGAAGCTGCGCAGGCTCCACGCACCGAGGGTCGTGTGCACGATGTGCGACGAGATCGTCACCTTCATGCCGGCACCCGCGAACGCCCGGCCCATCGCGTAGTCCTCGCCGAGCACATCGGCGAAGGCCTGCAACCCGCCGAGTCGCGCGAGCTCCCGCTTGCGCAGCAACATCGACTTTCCGATGACGCACACGTGTCCGAACAACATGTCCGCACCGCACACCGTGCCGGCGATGAAGCCCGCGAGCTGCATGCTCTCCAGTACGGCACCAAGGCTGGCCGCATCGTCGCCGGCGACGATGTTCGCGACCAGGCCCACGCCCGGCGCGCCGAGCTCCGCGACCATGGCTCGCAAGTAATCTGGGCGCGCGCGGACGTTCGAGTCGCTGATGAGCCAGATGTCGTGACGCGCGACCGCGGCGATGCCGAGCAGATTCGCGACCTTCGGGTTCATCGCCGCACCGGGCTTGCCGACGACGATGACGATCCGGTGGTGCGGGTGCTCGCGCTGCAGGCGTCGGGCGACCGGCAGCGCATCATCTCCGGGGTCGGTGACGCCCAGGACGAGCTCCCACTGACCGGGGTAGTCCTGGCACAGCAACGAGCTCAGGTCGTCGTAGAGATGCGCCTCGGCGCCGCGCAACGGCTTGAGTACCGAGATGGGCGGCGCATCGTAGAGCTCGGGGACCCGCCGCCTCAGCCGAACGGCAGCACAGATCCCGAGCAAGGTACGTGCACCGAGCGACGTCGCGGCAGCCGTCGCCACGAAGAGGGTCGGTAGCTGATCGACATCGAACGACATCGGAGACCTCCGGTTGGGCGGCCCCATCGAGCCATGTGTGCGAGGCGATCCGATGGAGGATCCGTGACGATCGGGTGAACTCGGTCGTCGCCTCGAACTCGTCACACTCGCGTGCTCGGATCGTGATCGAGGTCCAGCACGGTGCTCTGCGTGCATGCACGAAGCCTCGTTCACCTCTCCGACCTGCACTTCGGTGCAGGTCGCCGACTCGAGCAACGCTGTGCGGCGCTCGTCGGACGTCTGGCCACGGAGCGCATCGATGTCGTCCTTGTCACCGGCGACGTCACCGAGCACGGCACCGCGCCGGAGCTCGACAGGTTCATGACGGTGTTTGCCGACCTCGCCGCGGCGCAGCGCCTGGTCGTCGTACCCGGCAACCACGACCGGCTCGGGGACGACGTCGCGGAGCTCATCACGGGCGGTCGGCGGGTTCGGGTCGAGAAGCGACCCGGGCTCCACCTCGTGCTGGTCGACAGCACGCGGCGCTATCCCGGCTGGTCGTTCGTCGCCCACGGCGAGCTGACGCCGGACGACCTCGACGCGATCGATGCGGCCTTGGACGACGCCGCGCCCGCCGCATTCGTCGCCGTGCTGATGCACCACCACCCGCTGCCGATCCCGCACGAGTCGCGGCTCGAAGCGATCGGTGCAGCGCTCGGGCTACCCTTCGGCGATGCGCTCGCGGCAGGTGGCGAGCTCATCGCGCGGATCCGCGGCCGCTGCGACCTGCTGTTGCACGGCCATCGCCACCGGCCGCAGGCGCACCACCTCGCGGGGCGGCGACCCTTGCTCATCCACAACGCGGGCTGCTCACCGGCGCTCGGCGTCGGCGCGCGCTTCGACTACGCGGAAGGCGAGCTCGTTGCGGGTCCGCGCTGGATCGGCGAGCCCGTCGTGTGTCCGAGCGCGGCCCCGCAGCCGATTCCTGCGACCGCAGCGGGTCAGCCGGCGCTCGGCATCAGGTAGGTCTGGATCACGCCGGCGTCGACGCTGTACGCGTCCATCACGACGCCCTGTGCGGCCTCGTTCGCCGCCTCGAGATTCGGCAGGCTCTCGAGCAACACGCCAGTCGTCGACGATCCTGGTGCGTCGATGTCGATGCCGTACGCGCCGAGCAGATCGAGCACTTGCTCGTCGGCGATGATGCGGCCCGCGCCGGCGAGTGGACCGCTCGCCGGATCCGCGAAGCCGACGAACCCGAGCGTGAGGGCGAGGCCTTCGCCGAGATCGTGCAGCACGTCGGCGAGCTGGGTGTCGGTCTGGGCGACGAGCAGCTTCCCGGCCGCACGGTTGCCGTAGAAGATCGTGCGCGCGAGCATCGACTGCTCCCACAGGTTGAAGAACTGAACGAGTGCGGCGTCGCGCTCGGCGGTGCACGCCGCGTCGGCGGAGAACGCCTTCGCATCGGCGAGCGCGGCGACCATCGTGCCGTGGAAGCCCATCTGGTAGCTGTAGTTCGCCGCGTCGGTGAGCGGCGTCTCCATCGACATCGGGTCGAGCGCCGCGTTGTTGCCCCACACCGCAGCGATCGCGTCGACGGTCGCCGCATCGATGTCGCCCTCGGTCTGCGCGACGGCCCACGCGTACAGCAGGCCGCCGCCGAACGAGCCCTTGTCGATGAACTGCCGCACCTCGAGGCCGCCCTCGTTGATGCCGAGATCCGAGTCGCCCCAAACCCCGCCGGCCTCGCCGGGTGACCAGTCGCCTTGTGCGTCGACGAGGTCTTGCTCGCCCGCGTCGATCACGGCGACGAACTCTTCGAACGCGAGCGCGACGAACGTCGCGAACTCGGGACTCGCGGCGTCGGCGAGACTCGGCGTGCCGTCCCACGCGGCCTCGAGCGGCTCACGGGTGAACGGGGACACGCAGAGGGTCTTCATGGAAGCGTGGTCCGAACTTGTCATTGATGAAAACAATTATCAATTTCGTTTTACGCATGACCGGCGATCGGTATGCGTCTTCGTGCTTGCCTCAATTAGATGATTATGAGAACGCTTATCATCCGCTCCATCCGCGCGAATAGCGCGTAGCGGGTGACCGAGGGCTTTCCCTCCGTGCCTCCGCCCGACGAAAGGACCCTTCGCATGCCACGACCAGCGCTCCGCCTCTCGCGGGCTCTCCATCCTTGGCTCGTTCCGTTGTCCCTCGCCAGTGTCGGCGCGTGGGGCTGGGCGTGTCAGGACCCGAGCGACAGCAATGGCTCGCGGTCGGACGACGACGACGAGTCGGGTGACGACGATGCGGACGGCCCCGGACCCGACGATGCGGACGGTCCCGGGCCCGACGATGCGGATGGCTCCGGTGGCGACTCGAGCGTGTCGTCGCGCGAGGTGCTCGCGAGTATCGGCGCGCGAGTGATCGTACCGGCGACCGCGGAGCTGACGATCCAAGCCGGCGTGCTGCGGAGCGCGGTCGATGGGTTCGCCGCCGATGCGACGTCGGGTGCAGCGGTCGACGCATCGCTCAGCGCGGCGCAGTCGGCATGGCGCGACGCGATGGCGCAGCAGCAGCGGCTCGAGGTGATGCAGATCGGCCCGGCCGGCTCGTCGCTCGTCGCGATCGGCGGTGAGGACTTGCGCGACGCGATCTACTCGTGGCCGACCACCGACACCTGCAGCGTGGATCGTGCGCTCGTCGCCGAGGACTACCTCGCGAAGGACTTCTTCGTCACCGAGCTCGTGTGGGCGTACGGGCTCGACGCGCTGGAGTACCTGCTGTTCGGCATCGGCGACGCGCACACGTGCCCGTCGCAGGTGCAGCTCGATGGACCGTGGGCGGCGATCAGTCCCGACGAGCGGCTGCGTCGACGCGCGGCCTATGCCGTCGTGGTCGCCGGCGGCATCGCGGACAGGGCTGCCGAGCTCGAAACCCGGTGGTCGAACGGTGGGGCCGACTTCGGTGCGCTGCTCGCCGCACCGGGCGAAGGCGACTCGCCGTACGCCGACGTCGCGCAGGCGCTCGACGAGGTGTATCGCGCGATGTTCTACGTCGAGAAGATCAGCAAGGACGCGAAGCTCGGGATCCCGATCGGCGTGATCGAAGGATGTGCGGTGCCGCCGTGCACCGACCTCATGGAGCTACCGAATTCGGGCGCCGCCGCATCGGCGCTGCGGGGAAATCTCGAGGGCCTCGCGCTGATGGTGACGGGCGGGCCCGATCCCGCGACCGCCGATGGTTTCGACGATCTGCTGATCCAGATGGGCGAGGAGCAGATCGCGAGCGACCTGCTCGCGGCGATCGACGCCGCGATCGTGGCGACCGATGCCTACGAGCAGTCGCTCCAGAGCGAGCTCGCGACCGATCCCGCCGCGCTCGACGAGCTCTACGCGGCGGTGAAGAACGCGACCGACATCCTCAAGGGCCCGTTCGTCATGGCGCTCATGCTGACGATCCCGGCCGACGGCGCAGGCGACAACGACTGAGATGCCTGCCGTCGGCGACATCGTTGCGGCGCTCTCGCAGCCGCTGCGCGCGCTCTTCGATCCGGAAGAGCGCGTGTACTGGGTGTACCTGCTCGGTGCGCTCGCGATGCCACCGCTCGTGCTCGGCCTGCGCAGCGGGCTCGCGGCACTGCGGCGGGGGCTGCTGCGCCGCGAGATCTGGGCGCACCCGTCGAGCCGCGCAGACATCATGCTCCTCTTCGCGAAGGCGATCGTCACCGCGCTGCTCGGCGTGCCGTGGATCGCCGCGACCGCGAGCGCAGCGCTCGGCTTCGGGCTCGCGCTTCACGACGTGCTCGGCCCCGTCGAGTCGTCGACGTGGTCGCCATGGACGATACGCATCGTGTACGCGAGCGTGCTGTTCGTCGGCTGGGATCTCAGCCGCTTCGTGCTGCACCTCGCGATGCATCGCGTACGGTGGCTGTGGTCGTTCCACCAGGTGCATCACTCGGCCGAGGTGCTGACGCCGCTGACCCTCTACCGCACGCACCCCGTCGAGACGCTGCTCTACGACCTGCGTGGGCTCGTGACGACTGCGGTGATCACCGGCACGTTCATCTACCTGTTCCCCGGGCGGCTCCACGCGCTCGAGATCCTCGGCATCAACGCGTTCGGCTTTGCCTTCAATGCCGCCGGCGCGAATCTCCGCCACTCGCACGTGTGGCTGCGCTTCGGTCGGCTCGAGCAATGGCTGCTGTCGCCGGCGCAGCACCAGATCCACCACGGTCGCGAGTATCGCGAGCAGAACAGCAACCTCGGCGTGTGGCTCGCCATCTGGGATCGTCTCGCGGGCACCTGGGCCCAGGCGGGGGACGAGCCGCCGCGCGCGTTCGGTCTCGGCGACGCGAACCACCGTGCGGACGCAGCGACGTCGATGCTCGTCGGGCCGCTGCGCGACGTCGTGACGCTCGCGCTGCCGCGACGTACGGCTGTGGCGACCGCCGTTGGCGTGATGTTGTGTGCGCGCTCGTCGAGCGCGGCCGAGCCCGCGCCTCGCGGCACACCCGATGTCGCGGCGGTGCCGTGGACCGACGCCGACCCACCACCGATCCCACCGCCGTCATCACCCACGCCGCCGTCATCACCCACGCCGCCGCCATCACCCACGCCGCCACCGCCGAAGCCCGACGACGGCGCGCCGAAGTCCGACGTCCGCACGGTCGTGGTCGACTCGATGTTCGACGACGCGACGGTCCTGGGCGTAGCAGGATCGGCGCACGTCGTCGACGAGCGCGAGCTCGAGCGCCGCGAGTACGACGACGTGCATCGCGTGCTCACCAACAACGTGCCCGGCGTTTACGTGCGCGGCGAGGACGGCTTCGGTCTGCGCCCGAACATCGGCATGCGCGGTGCGAACCCGGATCGCTCGGCGAAGGTCACGTTGATGGAGGACGGCGTGCTCATGGGCCCGGCACCGTACTCCGCACCCGCGGCGTACTACTTCCCGCTCACGACGCGCATGACCGCGGTCGAGGTGTTCAAGGGGCCGGCGTCGATCCGCTACGGCCCGAACACGATCGGCGGCGCGATCAACCTGCGCACGCGCGACATCCCAGACACGCACACCTCGGTCGTCGATCTCGCCGGCGGGCGCTTCGGCTACATGAAGGGCCACGCGTTCTACGGCACGACGTACCGCGGCTTCGGCGTGCTGATCGAGGCCGCACGCGTGCAGACCAACGGCTTCAAGGATCTCGACGGCGGCGGCGACACCGGCTTCGCGAAGAACGACACGATGCTGAAGCTCGCGTACACGACGCGCGAGGATGCGCCGTCGCGACATCGCATCGAGGCGAAGCTCGGCTTCGGAAGCGAAGATTCCGACGAGACCTACCTGGGTCTCACGAAGGCTGATTTCGCGAGCACGCCGTATCGCCGCTATGCCGCGAGCGCCGAGGACAACATGGGGTGGTGGCGAACCCAGGCCCAGCTCGGGTACACGTTGCGGCACGACGACGCGATCGAGGTCGATGTCCGCGCGTATCGCCACGATTTCGATCGCGTCTGGCGACGTCTCGACTCGCTTCGCGGCGGGCCGACGCTCTCCGATCTGCTCGCGAATCCCGCTGCGGGCCAGGCCGGGGTGTTCGCCGCCGTGCTGCGCGGCGAGCAGGACTCGGTGCTCCCGCAGCAAGCACTGCTCGTCGCAAACAACGATCGGCGCTTCGTCAGCGAAGGGGTGCAGACCGCGTTCCGCTGGCGTCCGCGCTGGGGCGTCGTCGAGCAGGATCTCGAGATCGGCGCGCGTGTCCATCACGACGGGATCATCCGTCGCCACACCGCGGAGGCGTTCCTGATGACGTCTGGTGTGATGGTGCCCGAAGGCACGCCCATCGAGGACACCGCGCGTAATCGCGGGGAGACGATCGCGGGTGCGATTCACGTGTTCGACACGCTGACGTTATGGAAGCGACTGACGATCGCCCCCGGCGTGCGCGTCGAGGTGCTGCAGCTGCGCTACTCGGATGCGCTCGCCGACGAGCGTGCGCGGCGGTTCGACGTCGCGGTGACGCCGGGCGTGGGCGCGCTCGTGATGGCGACGAGTTGGCTCGCGGTGTTCGCCGGTGTGCATCGCGGCTACTCGCCCGTCATCCCCGGACAGCCCGAGGCAGTGCATCCCGAGTACGCGATCAACTACGAGGCGGGTGTGCGCGCGCTGTACCAGGGATTGTTCGTCGAGGCTGTCGGCTTCGCCAGCGACTACGACAACCTCACCGGCGTCTGCACGTTCTCTTCTGGCTGCATCGAAGGCGACGGCGCCGATCAGTACGACGCCGGTGCAGCACTCGTCTGGGGCGCAGAGCTGCTCGCGCGTTGGCGACACAAGTTTCGCCGCGGTGCACGGCTCGAGGTCGGCGCGCGCTACACGTACACAGGCTCACGCTTTCGCACCGCGTTCGACTCCGCGTTCCCGCAGTGGGGCGCGGTGGAGAAGGGCTTCCAGCTGCCGTACGTGCCGGAGCACCTCGCCGGCGGCACGGTCGCGGTCGGCGGGCGCATCTGGGAGATCTCGGCGGCGCCGAGCTACAGCGGCGCGATGCGTGACGTCGCAGGCCGCGGTGACATCCCCGAGACCGAGCGCATCGACGGCTTCTTCGTGCTCGATGCGTCGGCCGAGGTCCGCGTGCTGCGTCGTTTTCGCATCTACGCCCAGGTCGCGAACGCGACGAACACGGCGTACGTCGCATCGCTGCGCCCATTTGGTGCGCGACCGGGCGCACCGCTGACGTTCATGCTCGGCGTGAAGGCGCGCATCATGTGACGCACGTCCTGCGGAAGCGGAAACTCCCACCTCCCCGTCGCTGCGCTCAGTTCGTCGCGACGGTGGTCTTCACCGCGAGGACCGTCACGACCACGGTCGTGTGCGCGTCCTCGATCACGAAGCGACGCTCCGCGGCATCGAGGTGCAGGTCGTCGCTCACGACCACGCCATCGCGGCTGTGATCGAAGTCCAACGTCACACCCCCGGCTACCGAGTGCGGCGTGATCGACAGCGCGTGCGCGTGACCACCGAGCTCGATCTTCATCGCCGCAGTCGACGACCACGCGACGGCCGTCTGCTTGCGCGCCTTGGTGCCCGCGTCGTTGTCGGTCACCTCGACGCGAACGAGCGCGTTGCTGCTCGACGCGCCCTCGGCCTGCTGCGGCGCCGCGACTCCCGCGAACACGGCGGTGGTCAGGAGCGAAGCCAACAGGATGCGGGTGTTCGTCATGGCGTGATTTCGACGCGTGGCGTCTTGGGTAAAGTGCGATGCGGGCTCCCGCGGTTCCACTTTTTCTCCTCGCGTAAGCCGCATCACAGGCCGTTTGCGGGCCGTCAGACGGTGACCTCGAGCTCGATTGCGCTGGAACGAGCTCGTGCGGCTTCTCGCGCGACATCGCGCCCAACTTCAGGGGGTCGGATCGGCAACCGTCGGGTGCGGCGGCCCGCCCTCGTCGCGTCCTGCGCCGATGGCCATCCGGCCGCGGACGCCGCCGGTGACGGCCTCGACCGCGCCGCCCCGGCCGCCGGGTCACAGCCTCCCACCGCCCCGGCCGCCAGTGTCCGGCTCTCGCGGCAAGCCCGCGGGCAACCTCCAGCAACGAAAGGACGTCCGCCGCATTGCGGGCCGGAACGGCCCTTGCTATACGCTGCCCTCCCTCGACCGCCCCAAGGGCCATCTGTCTACGCGAGACAGGTTGCCCGAGGTCAGCGCGCGAGGACACAAGCAGGCCCCGCTCCGGCGGGGACGCGAGGAAACCCAGGGCCCATGCGCGACATCTTCAGTTTCTTCGAGAAGCCCAAAGAGACCGCTCAGTTCAACGCGCTGCGCATCAGCATCGCGTCGCCGAAGACGATCCGCGACTGGTCCTACGGGGAGGTCAAGAACCCCGAGACGATCAACTACCGCACGTTCAAGCCCGAGCGCGATGGTCTGTTCTGCGCGAAGATCTTCGGGCCCATCAAGGACTACGAGTGCCTCTGCGGCAAGTACAAGCGCATGAAGCACCGCGGTGTCGTGTGCGAGAAGTGCGGCGTCGAGGTCATCCACTCGAAGGTCCGTCGTGAGCGCGCGGGTCACATCGATCTCGCGACTCCGGTCGCGCACATCTGGTTTCTCAAGAGCCTTCCGTCGCGCATCGGCAACGTGCTCGACATCCAGTTGTCGAAGCTCGAAAAGGTCCTCTACTGCGAGGCGTACATCGTCATCGACGCGAAGGACTCGGGTCTCGACGAGCGCGAGCTGCTCTCCGAAGAGCGCTACGACCAGCTCATCGACGAGCTCGGCCACGACGCGTTCGCGGCGGGCATGGGCGCCGAAGCGATCAAGGAGCTGCTCGCACGCATCGACCCCGTGGTCGAGTCGCGAAACCTCCGCACCGAGATCGCGACCGCCGGTAGTGAGGCGCGGCGCAAGAAGGCCGCGAAGCGCCTGCGCGTCATCGAGGCGTTCCGCAACAGCGGCAACAAGCCCGAGTGGATGATGCTCGACGTGATCCCGGTGCTGCCGCCGGATCTCCGACCGCTCGTGCCGCTCGACGGGGGTCGCTTCGCGTCGTCGGATCTCAACGATCTGTACCGCCGCGTCATCAACCGCAACAACCGTCTCAAGCGCCTGCAAGAGCTCGCGGCGCCCGAGATCATCATCCGCAACGAGAAGCGGATGCTGCAGGAGGCTGTCGACGCACTGTTCGACAACGGCCGCCGCGGCAAGACCATCACCGGTCCGAACAAGCGACCGCTGAAGTCGCTCTCCGACATGCTGCGCGGCAAGTCGGGTCGCTTCCGCCAGAACCTGCTCGGCAAGCGCGTCGACTACTCGGGTCGCTCGGTCATCGTCGTCGGGCCGGAGCTCCGCCTCCACCAGGTCGGCCTGCCGAAGAAGATGGCGCTCGAGCTGTTCAAGCCGTTCATCTACAACAAGCTCGAGACCCGCGGGCTCGTCACCACGATCAAGAGCGCCAAGCGGATGGTCGAGCGCGAGGCCGAGGAGGTCTGGGACATCCTCGACGAGGTGATCAAGGAGCACCCGGTGCTGCTCAACCGCGCACCGACGCTCCACCGCCTCGGCATCCAGGCGTTCGAGCCGGTGCTGATCGAGGGCAAGGCGATCCAGCTGCATCCGCTCGTCTGCACCGCCTACAACGCGGACTTCGACGGCGACCAGATGGCCGTGCACGTCCCGCTGTGCATCGAGGCACAGATGGAAGCGCGCGTGTTGATGATGTCGACCAACAACATCCTCAGCCCGGCGAACGGCAAGCCGATCATCGTGCCGACGCAGGACATCGTCCTGGGCCTCTACTACATGACGCGCGATCGTCCGGGCGCGAAGGGCTCGGCGAACGATCCAAAGAAGGATCGCTACGTCGCTGGTCACTACGGCTCCCCGCGCGAGGTCCGGATGGCCTACGACCACAGCGCGCTACACCTGCAGGCGAAGATCCGCTGTCGCATGCGGGCCGGCGAGGACATGGTCGAGACGACGTGCGGCCGCGTGCTGCTGTACGAGGCAGGCATCCCGACGCAGATCCCGTTTTCGCTCGTCAATCGATCGCTCGGCAAGAAGGAACTCAACGAGCTCATCGACGTCTGCTACCGCGTGTGTGGGCAGAAGGCGACGGTGCTCATGGCCGACTACCTGCGCTCGACGGGCTACACCGAAGCGACCAAGGCGGGCATCTCGGTGTGCATGGATGACATGATCATCCCGGACATCAAGGAAAAGATGCTCAACGACGCGTTCGAGGAGGTGAAGCGCATCTCCTCGCAGTACGCGGACGGCCTCATCACGTCGGGCGAGCGCTACAACAAGGTGATCGACATCTGGGCGAACGTCGCCGAGCAGATCGCCAACGCGATGATGGAGAAGATCTCGTCGGACTACATCCCCGACCCGGTGACCGGCGAGCTCAAGAAGACCCCGTCGTTCAACCCGATCTTCATCATGGCCGACTCGGGCGCCCGCGGCTCGCGTCAGCAGATGCGCCAGCTGTCGGGTATGCGCGGCCTCATGGCGAAGCCGTCGGGCGAGATCATCGATCAGCCGATCACGACGAACTTCCGCGAGGGCCTCACGGTCCTGCAGTACTTCATCTCGACGCACGGCGCGCGCAAGGGCCTCGCCGACACGGCGCTCAAGACCGCGAACAGCGGGTACCTGACCCGTCGTCTCGTCGACGTGGCCCAAGAAGCCGTCGTGACCGAGGTCGACTGCGGCACGATCCAGGGCCTCGAGCTCGAGGCGTTGCTGGAGGCGGGCGAGATCGTCGAGCGCCTCGGCGATCGCATCCTCGGTCGCACGATCCTCGAGGACCTCTATCGTCCGGGCACGGACGAGATGGTCGCGAAGGAAGGCGACGTGCTCGATGAGGGCGCCGTAAAGCTTCTCGAAGAGGCCGGCATCCAGAAGGTCAAGATCCGCTCGGTGCTGACCTGCGAGGCGCTGCGCGGCATCTGTGCGAAGTGCTACGGACGCGATCTCGCGCGCGGCAACCTGGTCGACGTCGGCGAAGCGGTGGGCATCATCGCGGCGCAGTCGATCGGCGAGCCGGGCACGCAGCTCACGATGCGTACCTTCCACATCGGCGGCGTCGGCAACATCGCGACCGAGCAGACGATGCTCGAGGCGCGATTCGGCGGCAAGGTGATGTTCGAGGACTTCAAGGCGGTCAATCGTGGCGACTACCAAGTCGTCATGAACCGCTACTCGCGGATCGTGCTGCTCGACGAGCGCGATCGTCCGCGCGAGCAGTACGACCTCGTCTACGGCGCGAAGCTGCTCGTGCGCCCCGGCGACATGGTGAAGCCCGGTCAGCTCATGTCGGAGTGGGACCCGTTCTCGATCCCGATCCTCAGCGACGTCGGCGGTACCGTGGAGTACGGCGACATCATCGAGGGTGTGACGATGTCGATTCGCGTCGACGAGCTCA
>Ga0105048_10008745_pt1 | contig 16190 bp, 14 predicted proteins | sample MAT05_FD_78382 | JGI IMG/M metagenome (GOLD analysis project Ga0105048, IMG submission 78382) | Freshwater microbial communities from Lake Fryxell liftoff mats and glacier meltwater in Antarctica - MAT-05 | ecosystem: Environmental > Aquatic > Freshwater > Ice > Liftoff microbial mat | place...
ACTGATATATTCACGCTGGCGGCGTGGGCCGTGGGTGAGACGATCATCGGGTTTTTGATCGGGCTCTTGGCGATGATTCCGCTCACGGCGCTGCAACTGGGCGGGCTGTTGATGGGACAGCAGATCGGGCTGGGGCTGGCGCAGGTTGTGAACCCGGCGCTCGAGACGGATTCGGATTTGCTCGGCGAGTTGCTGCTGTATGTGGGGCTGGGCGCGTTTCTGGCGCTGGGGGGCTTTGAACTGGTATTCGTCGCGGCGGCGCATTCATTCACACATTTGCCGATGGGCGGGTTCTCACTGGCGGCGGCTCCATATGAACTTATTCGCGGTTTGATCGGATCGGGATTTGAAATGGCACTGCGGGTTTCGCTGCCAGTGATGGCGATCCTGCTTTTTGAGACGATTGCATCGGCATTCATCGCCAAGACAGTGCCGCAGCTCAACGTGACGAACCTGGGGTTCGGGCTCAAGATCGTGCTGGGGCTGGCGGCGATGACGGCGGGGCTGGTGGCGATTCATGACGTGACGTTTGACCGAATGGGTGAGTCGCTGGGACAGCTCATGACGTGGGCGGCGGGATCGACCGATGGCTCGGCAGTTGGCTCGGCGAACGGCTCGGTAGTTGGGCCGGCGGGAGGGGCGCGCTGATGGCCGAGGAACTGGGCGAAAAAACGGAAGATCCGACGCAGCGGAGGCTATCTGACGCTCGTGAGAAGGGCCAGGTCATTAAGAGCCAGGACCTGTCGGGTGCGATCGATTTGCTGGGGGCGCTGGTGCTGGTGCTGGTGTTTGGCAACGGGCTGGTGACGGGGCTGAGCGGGATGCTGCGGGCGATTCTGTCGGGCGAGGCGCCGGGCTCGTCGGCGGGCGTGTCGGGCATTCGCGAGCTGTCGCAGTGGACGACGATCGAGACAGTGAAGATTGCGATTCCGGTGATGGCGCTAATGGGGGTGGTGGTGTTTGCCGCGCAGCTGGTGCAGGTGCAGTGGGCCCCGACTACGGAACCGCTGAGCCCGAAGCTTGAGCGGCTTGACCCGATTGCGGGGTTTGGGCGTGTGTTCAGCCGCAAGAGTGCGGCGCGGACAACGGCGGGGGTGCTCAAGCTGGTGCTCATTTCGATCGTGGCGGGAATCTACATCGTCAAGAGCATGGGGGTTGTGGCGTCGCTGCCGCGGCTGGAACTAGTGGCGGGGTTTGTGCGGTTGGGGGGCACGCTCTTGCGGATGTGCGCGTGGATTCTGCTGATTATGCTGGTGATCGGGGCGGCGGATTATGCGGTCCAGCGGTGGTTCTTCATGCGTGAGCAGCGGATGACCAAGCAGGAAGTGAAGGACGAGCGCAAGAGCATGGACGGCGACGCGGAGATGAAGGGACGGCGGCTGAGGATCGCGCGGCAGCTTGCGCTTCAGCGGATGCGGCAGGATGTGCCCAAGGCGGACGTGGTGGTCACGAATCCGACGCACTACTCGGTGGCGCTTAAGTATGAGGCGGACAAGATGGTGTCCCCCACGGTGGTGGCGAAGGGGGCCGACTACATGGCGTTTCGGATCCGCGAGATCGCGATCGCGAGTGGCGTGCCGATCGTGGAGAAGGCTCCGCTGGCGCGGGCTCTGTATGCGAGCGCGGCGGTGGGGCAGCAGATCAGTCCTGAGCACTTTGAGGCCGTGGCCGAGGTGCTGGCGTATGTGTACCGCATCAACGAGCAGGCGGTGGCGTAAGCCTTAGTGGATCGGGATTTCATGGCTATTTCTTCACCATCTTCGCCAACTGCACCCGGCCCGCTGGGGGTTGTTGCCGCGTATGTCGGGCGGCATCGCGGGCTGATTTTGCCGCTGTCGTTCATCGCACTGATGGTGGTCATCGTGGTGCCGATGCCGCCGCTGCTGATGGACGTTTTGATCTCGCTGAACATCTCGCTGGCGGTGGTCATTTTGATGACCACGATCTATATGAAGGCGCCGCTGGACTTCAGCGTGTTCCCGTCGCTGCTGCTGGGCACAACGCTCTTTCGGCTGGTGCTGAACGTGGCGTCGACGCGGTTGATTTTGACGGCCGATGCGGCGACGCCGCAGGAGGCGCTGGTGGTGGCGGGCGGGGTGATCGAGGCGTTCGGCACGTTTGTGGCGGGCGAATCGCTGTATGTGGGTATTGTGATCTTTGTGATTTTGGTGGTGGTTCAGTTTGTGGTCATCACCAAAGGAGCCACGCGGATCAGCGAGGTGGCGGCGCGGTTCACGCTCGATGCCATGCCGGGCAAGCAGATGGCGATCGATGCGGACCTGAACGCAGGGGCGATTGACGACAAGGAAGCGCGGCGGCGTCGCGAGAAGGTGGGCCAGGAGGCGGACTTCTTTGGTGCGATGGACGGCGCCAGCAAGTTTGTGCGGGGCGATGCCATCGCGAGCATTCTCATCACGATCATCAACGTCATCGGCGGCATGGCGGTGGGCCTGATTGACAAGGGGTGGGATTTCCAGCAGACGGCGCGGGTCTTTACGACACTGACGATCGGCGACGGCCTGACGTCGCAGCTTCCGGCGTTTGTGGTGTCGATCGCGGCGGCGCTGATCGTGACGCGGTCGGGCAGCAAGGAAGAGCTGGGCAGCGAGGTAACGGGGCAGATCTTCAGCCAGCCGACGGCGCTCGTGATTACGGGCGGGTTCCTGTGCTTGATGTCGCTCACGCCGCTGCCGTCAGTCCCGCTTTTGGTGACGGCGGCGGGGCTCTTTACGATTGCGTTTGCGCTCACGGGCGGGGCCCGGGCGGCGCGGAAGCACGCCAAAGAAGACAATGGCCGGACGCCGATGGCGAAGGCCGAGCCACCGCTCCCGGAAACACTGCTGAAGCTGGACACGATTGAGCTTGAGGTTGGCTACGGGCTGGTGGGGCTGGTGGATGCCAACCAGGGCGGCGACTTGCTCGACAGGATCAGTGCGATTCGGCGTCAGTTAACCGTTGAACTGGGGCTCATCATGCCGCCGGTGCGGATCAGGGACAACTTGCAGCTTCGCCAGCACGACTACCGCTTCAAGATTCGCGGAAGCGTGGTGGCGCAGGGCATGACGATTCCGGGCAAGTGGCTGGCGATCGATTCGGGCGTGACGACGGCGAGCATTGCGGGCGAACCGGCCAAGGAGCCGGCGTTCGGGCTGGATGCGCGGTGGATTGAGCCGGCGCAGAAGTCTCAGGCCGAGGCTCTCAACTACACGGTGGTGGACGCGACGAGCGTGGTGGCGACGCATTTGACGGAAGTGGTCAAATCGAACGCGGCGGAACTGCTGTCACGCCAGGAAGTGAGCGAGCTCATCGCGCAGCTCAAGCAACGGTCACCCAAACTGGTGGAAGAGGTGATTCCCTCGATCGTGAAGACCGGCGACCTGCACCGGGTGCTTCAGAACCTGCTTCGCGAGCGGGTGCCGATCCGCGACTTTGAGACGATTGTGGAGACGCTGGCGGACTGGTCGAGCAAGACCAAGGATCTGGATGTGCTGACGGAGTACGTTCGGCACTCCTTGCGGCGGAGCATTTGTCAGCAGTACGCGGTGCCGCCTGATCCGACGCAGCAGTTTGCGGCGGGCAACGACCCGTCGCTGGCGGCCAACTTTGGCAAGCCGCGGCTGGTGTGCATCACGCTTGACCCTACACTGGAAGATCAGATCAGCGCGTATGTGGATCGTTCGGCGGCGGGGACGTCGGTGAACATCCCGGCGAGCATCGCGGGGCTGATTACGGATCGGATCATGCAGTCGTTGCAGCGGCTGACGGCGGCGGGGCACCACCCGGTGATTCTGGCCTCGCCAACGGTGCGGGCCGTGGTGCGGCAACTGATGGAACCGCTGTCGCCAGCGGCGGCGGTGCTGGGGTATAACGAGGTGGCGACCGGGGTAGACGTGGAGTCGATGGCGCTTGTCACACTGGGGGACATGGCGGCGGCAGCGGCGGCGTAAAAAAAATAGCCGACTGGTCATCCACATTTGACTCTTCCCGTGCAGGGGTTTGTGCCGATCGCTATGATGAGCTAGCCCGAATCAAAGTTGGTTGCGCGAGGGCAGGATGCCCCGCCAGATTCCCGCCATGGATGGCATGCGATGACGCTGCGAACTTATCAAGCACCCACAATGGCCGAGTGTCTGACCAAGGTCAAGAAAGACCTTGGCAAGGACGCGGTGATTTTGCACACGCGGTCGTTTAAGAAGGGATCGTGGTTTGGGCTGTTGGGGCGGCAGCAGGTAGAGATTACGGCTTCGGTGGATGTGAACGTTCGGCCGGTGCGGGAGCGGCGGCCGACAGTGGGTGCGGGCGGGGGTTCAGCGGGGGGTGCAAGTTCGGGTGCGGCAGCGATCATGCAGCCTGCGGGGCGTTCGGCGGGCCAGACGACCGCCCATTCGGCCGCGCCCGATTCCACACGGCGCGGGGCGACGTCTGCGGGGCAAGCGGCAGTGACGGGTGGGTCGCTTTTGCAGCGGGTGTATGGCACGCGACCGACGCAGCCGGCGGCATCGGCGCTTCGGCCGGTGCGAGCCGATGAACCGATGAACAGCCCGGCACCGGAAGCCGGCGCGGCGGTGGCAAGGGCGAATCAGAGCGCTTCGGCGGGGATGTCGACCGACCTGCGCGAGGAACTTTCGGCCATTAAGGTGCTGCTGGGGCAGATGTTGCAGACGGCAGCGCTGGGTGCGGCGGCCGGGCCAGGCCCGCGGGTGGCGGCGGCGATGCCGGAGGCACTGCTGAGCATGTATCTGCGGCTGATTCAGCAGGATGTGGGGCGAGAGATTGCCGACCGGATCATTGCGGATATTCGCGATGAACTCACGCCGCAGGAACTGGCGGACACGGAGATTGTGCGGTTGTCGGTGCTTCGGCATATTGAGTCGCTGATCACGGCGGATAATGCTCTGACGCCGCCGGTGCGACAGCCGGATGGGCGACCGCAGACGATCGCGCTGGTGGGGCCGACGGGCGTGGGCAAGACGACGACGGTGGCGAAGCTCGCGGCGTCGTACCGGCTTCGGCATGGACGGAAGGTCGGGCTCATTACGGCCGACACGTACCGGATTGCGGCGGTTGACCAGCTTCGCACGTATTCGAGCATCATCGGAGTGCCGCTGAGGGTGGCGATGAACCCTGAAGAGATGACGGCGGCCATTGAGTCCATGGCGGACCTGGATGTCATCTTGATAGATACGGCAGGTCGGTCGCCGAGCGATGACCAGCGGATTGACGAACTGGCGGCCATGCTCGACGCGGCGCGACCGCACCAGACGCATTTGGTGCTGGCGAGTGTCGCCAGCGAGGCTGCGCTGGTTCGTACCCTGGCTCGCTTTGCCCCGATGAACCCGACACGGCTCATCTTCACCAAGCTTGATGAATCCGCCAGTTTCGGCGTGCTCATTAACATTTTGCGTCGCACCACCGCCAAGCTGAGCTTTGTGACCACCGGGCAGGAAGTGCCCGATGACATTGAGCCGGGCCGGCCGGAGCGGCTGGCGCGGCTTGTGCTTGATGGGCCGACGGCGAAGGCGGTGCTCAACAGCGGAGAGACCCGCGCGTGAATGCAGGCGAATCGCCATCTGCAAACAACGGGACGGCGATTGCGCCGGCTCCATCAGCAGCGGCCCCAGCGGCCCCGGCGGCGCTGGGGGCGCAACCGGGGCGTGATGATCAAGCGTCGCGGCTGCGGGCGCTGGTGAGTGCGCTGGGACAGCACTCACAGCAGGCTCAGCAATCGCAGCCAGTTCAGCCGAGCCAGCCGGTTCAGTCCGTGGCGGTGGCGGGGCCGGCGCGGCCGGTGGGCGGTGAAGTATCGGTGGCGCGGGAGGTTGGCGGCGTGAGGCCGGAGGTGCTGATCTCGAACGCGAAACCGAGCGGCGGGATGTACAGCGTCACGATGCCAATCGGGCCGGAGGGGATTTCTCTGGCCGACTCGAAAGCGATGGGGCGAGGGATTTTGTCGGGAAGGCCTGCTGCGGCGATGATGCAGCCGGCGCGTGCGCCGGTGATGCCTGCGGTGGCGGCGATGCCTGCGCGCACGGCGAAACTGATTACGATTGCGTCGGGCAAGGGCGGCGTGGGCAAGACGATGCTGGCGGTGAACCTGGCGATTGCGCTTTCGCAGCGGCATCAGCGGGTGACGCTGTTGGATGCGGACCTGGGCACGGCGAACGCGGATCTGCTGTGCGGGCTGAACCCGGCGGCGCGGGTTGAGCATGTGCTGGAGACGGGGACGGCGGGTCGGCCGGCGCCGCATCGCACGCTGGCGGACATCGCGCTGGATGCCCCGGGCGGATTTAAGCTGGTGCCGGGCTCGGTGGGGCTGGGGAAGATGGCCGATCTTTCTGAGCCACAGAGGCGACGGCTGGTGGCGGGGATGCGCGACCTGGAATCGCTGGCCGATGTGGTGCTGATTGATGCGGCGGCGGGAGTGGGGTCGCTGGTGACGACATTTGTGACGGCGGCGGACCTGACGATTGTTGTGGCGACGCCGGAGCCGACGTCGATCGCGGATGCGTACGCCCTGATCAAATGTGCTTCGGTGGAAAACCCTATGAATCCGCCGCCGATGGTGCTGGTGGTGAACAACGCGCGCGATCAGAAAGAAGCGGCGGCGGTGCATGCCCGGATCGACGCGGTGGCGCGAAGGTTTTTGTCGATTCCGATTCCGCTGGCGGGATGGATCGCGCATGATCCGCAGGCGATGCAGGCGGTTCGTGCGCGGCACCCGCTGCTGTTGCGCTCGCCGCATTCCACGGCGTCGGTCTCGATCACGCGTCTGGCGGGGGCGATCGCGCGTCACTTCAAGCTTTCGCCGCTGGCGGCGATAGTTCCGCCCAATGAGCCGGGGGCATTGCACAGGCTGACGGCGTGGCTGGCACACTTTGCATCCTGATGGCCGGCACTTTGGGACGAGCCGAACCGAACAAGTATCGATCAAAGGCGTGGTTTGCGCCGGTTTGGGAGGATTGTGCGGATTGGGTCGACGGCGGTTTTACTCTGGCCTCATCGTTGCTCAACAGTTCATGGCGTGAAGCCCCGAAATACCGGGGTCAAGTCGCTATGGCCATCGCTGCGCCCGGCCGTTCGTGCTGGGCACAGCCGGAGATCAAGAACCCGTGTCAACTGGCGGCTCAGCCAAAATCGTTGCTTCGTGTGTCGGGCTTACGGGCTTCGCGGTGGCGATGATCGCGGGGGCTGGTGCGGACAACCCGCTGGATGTCACGATCACGCGGGCGCTGTTCTCGCTGGTGGTGTGCATGATCATCGGGGCGATCGTGGGCGCGGCGGCCGACGTGGCGATGAGCAGCGCTATTGAGCAGCTTCAGCGCACGGGCGCGACCCCGATCTCGAGTGAAACAAAACAAGTACCGAACGACGCAGGTGGGTCTGTGTCGGAAAAACAAGTCACAAGTTAGCCACATTCACTTTTTATGACTTGCTCGACCGTCCACGAGCGAGTAATCTATTCAGTGTTCAGATCCCATGGACGGGTTCCCTGAACGACAACTCTCGCAACGGACATTCGTTTCGTTGCTCGTTCCAGCACTGGTCAAGGAGCCGACCATGCCTCGGATGACTGCACCGCTTTCACGCCCTATCCCATCCCCCCGCACTGGCAGCCGAACGGCTGCCAAGTCGTCTGCGCGCTCGACCGCCAAGGGCGAGCCGAAGCTCCGACTGAGCACCTCGCTCGATCAGGTGCCACTCCCCGAACTGTGGGTGCGATATCGCAAGTCGAGCGATATTGCGATCCGCAACTACTTCTGGGAGAAGTACATTCACCTTGTGCGATACATCGCCGAGAGGACATGGTCGCGGCTGCCCGACGAGGTCGATCTGCACGATCTGATCTCGGCGGGTCAGTTTGGGCTGATGGACGCGATCGACGCGTTTGACCCGGATCGCGGGGTGAAGTTTGAGACGTACTGCGCCAACCGGATCAAGGGTGCGATCCTCGACGAGCTTCGGGCTATGGACTGGGTGCCGCGGCTGGTTCGCAGCCGGACCAACAAGGTCGAGGGCGTTGCGAATCGCTTCATCATGGCGAACGGACGTGCTCCGACCAAGTCTGAGTTGTCATCGGAGCTTGGCGTGAACGGCGAGGAGTGGGAGAAGATCGACAAGGACAGCAAGGCGGTCGGCACGGTTTCGCTGTCGCGCAAGTGCTTCACGAGCGACGGCAACAAGGACGTGCTCGAGATCGACGTGATCAATGACGAGTCGCAGGTGAACCCGCTGCAGGAGAGCCAGCGTCGCGACATCAAGGAACTCATCACGCGCGGCCTGTCGCGCGCCGAACGGCTCATTGTGGTCCTCTACTACTACGAGGAAATGACGATGAAAGAGATCGGGGCCACGCTCGATCTTTCGGAAAGCCGGGTCAGCCAGATGCACTCGTCGATTCTGGCCCGCTTGAAGGCCCAGATGCAGCACAAGGCCAAGGACATTGATCCGGCCGTGGATGACTGATCGACGGTTGGCAGGTCGTCGGCGTGCGAAGTACTGATGCTCCAAACCAGGCGGCCGCCCCATTGCGGGGCGGCCGCTTGTCGTTCTACGCTTGGGTTCATGCTCACGGTCGTTGCAGCAGTTGCGCTTGGTTCGAATCTGGGTGACCGCGCGCAGCATCTGGAGCGGGCGGTGGTGGCGATCGGGGCAACTGCGGGTTGCAGGGTGAGGGCGGTGTCGCGACCATTTGCGACGGCGGCTGTGAAGACGGGGGTCGCTGATCCGGGGGGGGAGTTCCTGAACTCGGCGGCGCTGGTAGAAACGACGCTCGGGCCGTGCGAGTTGCTGGCGGCGCTGGCTGGGGTGGAGGCGGAACTGGGGCGAGTTCGCGATGGGCGAGAGGGCGGTGGGCCGCGGGTGATTGATATCGATATCGTGCTCATGGGGCGGCTGGTGATGGCTCCGGAGCCGGGCAAGGGGCCGGTGATTCCGCATCCGGGGTTGCAGAGCCGCGAGTTTGTGCTGGCGCCGCTGGCGGAGATTGCTTCGGACATGGTGGTGCCGACGCTGGGACGGACGGTTGGCGAGCTGCTGGCGCGGCTGCGTATGCTGGAGACATGACGGCCATGGGTTACGCTGATTTGATCTCGCTGGTGTCGCTTGTGCTTGGGTGCGCTGCGCCGTGTGCCGGGCCACCGGTTGCGCCCGGGGAGGGGGCACCCCCGGCCCCGACGGCACCGCTGCAACTGGATGCCGCGGCGGGGCTGAAGGAGATCACGCGGGCGTATCGCGGTGGGGCGACGGCGGAGCGGATGGCGCTGACGCTTCGGGAAGGCGTGAAGGTGGTGCGGCGCGATGAGTTTGTGTGCCGGGTGAACCCGCTGGCGGGCGATGAGACGCGCGAAGCGGACGCGGATTTGTCGCTTGATCTTGGGCCGCTGCGGCTGTTTGCATCGGGGGGGATGCTGGTGGTGACGCATGTATCGAAGGCGGAGACGTTTTTTCGCCAGGACTATGACCCGCCGCTGACGATCGACAAGCTGGCGACGATCGTGCCGCCGTTGCTGCTGCCGCAGTTGGCGTTTGCGCTTTCAGCGGAGCCGCCGACGGTGCTGGCCCCCTACTTTCGCGGCGTTCGGTGGCGGGGAACGACGATCAATCCGGCGGATGAGCAGCCGGTTCTCACGGTGTTGGGGACGACGGAGCGGAATCAGATTGTGATGGTGTTGGCGGATGGAAAGACGGGGCGGCTGAAGTCGATGAGCATTGGGTTGGATGGCGGGGGGGGCGGTGGAGCGGGGGTGGCTCGGACGCTGGAGGTGACGGTGACGGCCGTAGCGGCGGAGCCGGCGACGAAGTGGATGCCTTCGCTGGCGGGGCGGAGGATGGTGGGATCACTGGACAAGCTCACCGCAGCGGTGGGCGTGCCGGTTGCGATGGGGCAACGCTTTGCGGGGGTGGTGATGCACTCGGGCGGGCACGAGAAGGTGCGCCTTGAGAACTTGGCGGCGCTTACGGAGGAAGGGGGCGTGGTAGCGCTGGTGTTGTTTGATGCGCCGGATGATGCGGGGCTGGCGGAGGCGGCGGCGGATGGGCGCGCGACTGCGAAGATTGTTCGCGAGGAGGCTCCGTCGCGGTCGGTGATTCGGACGGTGGCGGTGATGGATGCGGGAACGGCGATTACGGAAGCGGTGAACGAGCGGGGGTCGCGGGTGCTGGCGGCGCTGCTGGCAGGAGGGACGGCGGAGACCGATGCGCTGTGGACGACGCCACGGTCGGCGAGTTTGGGGCGGCTGGCGCCGGATTACGCGTGCGCGGTGGTGCTGCTGGGGAACGATCTGACGGTGCGGGGCATGGTGCCGGTGATGATGGATGATTTTGCTGAGGGCGGCACGCTAAGAGAGCGGATTAAGGCCGCGTTCGCGGCTTTGGCTTGGGTGCCTTCGACTTCTTCGCCACCGGCGACCTTTTCGCCACCGGGGCCTTCGAGCGAGCAGCCGGGCGACGTGCCGGAGCGGCCTTCTTCCCCAGAGGGGGGCGGGGGAGGCGGGGGGGGCGGGGGGGGCGGGGGCTGAGGACGGCGTCGAGGCGGCCGGCGGCGGCTTGAAGAATTTGGCGCGCGGAGTCAGCGTTCTCGGTGCGGCTGATCATGACTATGGCGACTTTGACGAGGCCCTCGGCGGCGTCGAGGGCTTGGAATGCGGCCGTGCGCTCGGCACCGGTGATGGTGGAGACGATGCGGGCGGCGCGGTCACGGAGTTTTTGGTTGGTGGCGCGGAGATCGACCATGAGGTTCTCATAGACGCGGCCGCGCTGGACCATGAGCGTGGTGGAGATGATGTTGAGGGCCATTTTGGTGGCGCTGCCGGCCTTCATGCGGGTGGAGCCGGTGAGGACTTCGGGGCCGGTGGGGAGGACGATGAGATGGTCGGCATCGGCGGGCTTGGTGACTGGTGAACAACTGAGAAGCCCGGTGAGGCAGGCGCGAGCGGTGAGGCGTTTGGCGAGGGTGAGCGCGCCGAGGACGTAGGGCGTGGTGCCGCCGGCGGCGATGCCGAGGACAGTGTCGGTGGGCGTGAGGCCGAGTGCTGCGAAATCCGCGGCGGCGCCGGAGGGGTCGTCTTCTTTGCCTTCGCTGCTGAGACGGAGGGCTCGGTCGCCGCCGGCGATGATGCCGATGATGCGGCCGGGGGGAACTTGGAACGTGGGCGGGGCTTCGGACGCGTCGAGGACGCCGAGGCGACCGGAGGTGCCGGCGCCGATATAGATGAGGCGACCGCCGAGATTTTCAGTAGCGCTGCCGGGATGGCCAACATCGATAAACCGCTGGGCGGCGGCATCGATGAAGCGGGTGAGGGCGGGGCGGGCCGATTCAACGGCCTTGAGCACGGCGTGGTCTTCGTGGACGATGAGTTTGACACACTCAGCAACGTTCAGGGTGTGCAGGCCGCGGGTGCGTTGGTTGGGGCGTTCGGTGAGGACGTGGCGGCGGTCGGGCGGGAGAGGATCGGGGGTTGTGGAGACACTGGGCTTGGTCACGAATCACTCCGGGCGTGGATACGGGAAACATCGCGAGGGCCGGCGGGAAATACCCAGGTGCCGGCGACCGGGGGGTTCGGGGTGCCGGTGACGGCGGTGAGCGTGATGGGGATGCCATCGGCACAGAGCGCGCCGAGGACAGCCATGGCGATGGCCTCGCGATAGGCCCCCGGCACGCCCAGAGCATCGGTCGGCTGGACCTTGGCGCTGCAGCAGGAGCCGATAGCGCGCACGAGCGCGGCGTTCTTCAACCCGCCACCGGCGAGCAGGACGCGATCAACAGTTTCCGTCGCCCCCCCCGCCCCCGCCGCTCCCTCCAGTAGTGTCGCCCCCCCGCCCCCACTGGCGACGGCTTTGGCGATCATCTCGGCGATGGCTTCGCAGGCGGTGGCGGCAAGATCGGGGCCGCTGACGGCCGCGCGGTAACGACCGATCCAGCCCATGACCTCATCGCCGGTGCCGAGGGAGCGTTTGGAACTGGCCTGCACGAGGAGGATGGCGCGAAGGTCGTCGAGGGCATCGTCATTCACGGTGCCGGTGAGGGCGGCTGCGCCGTTGTGGTCGTATGGAGCGCCGAGACAGCGGCGGGCGACGGTGTCGAGGAGGTGGTTGCAGGCGCAGACGTCGCCGCCGCGAATGGAGTCGGAATTGCCGGCTGCGGGAAGCACGGTTTGGTTGCAGAAGCCGCCGAGGTTGACGATGGCACGGCTTTCGGCGTAATTGCGGAGGAGGAGCCAGTCGGCGATGGGTGTGATGGGCGCGCCTTGGCCGCCGGCGGCGAGGTCGGCAGCGCGGAGGTCGCTCACGACGGGGATGCCAAGTCGCGCCGCGATGAGGGCGGGGGTGAGCATTTGCCACGAGACGGGCGGGGCGTGGAGGACGGTTTGGCCGTGGGCGGAAATGAACGCGATGTCGCTGGGGGCGAGCTTGAGTTCCATGATGAGGCGCGCGATGGCGGCGGCATAGACGGCGGAGAGGTCGCGCGAGGCGGCGGCCATGGCGGCGGCGGTCATGGGCTCCTGCTCGGCGATGCGGCGGAGGCGCGTGGTGAGCGGGCCGGCGGGACTTGAGGCGGAGGAATCGTCGAGCGACAGGCTGACGGCGTGGGCGAAGGTGGCCGTGGCCAAAAGCCCATGGCCAGTGATGCGGACGGCGGCGGCATCGATTCCGTCGATGCTGGTGCCGGTCATGACGCCGATGACGAGCCGCTGGTGCGAGGATGGGGTCGGAGCGGCGGGCATGGTCGAGCGTATCACGGGCGTGGGCAACCGGGCCGGGCGTTGGTACTGCTCTTGGAGGTCATTCAAGTTCGGCGAGGACTTTGGTGAGGAACCCGGCGCTGTGATCGAGGCCGCCGAGGCGGGAACGGAGGAGCCAGAGGCGGCGGTGTTCAGCCATCACGGCGCGAAGGTCGGCGGCGAGGGCGGCTTTGTTGGCGGTGGTGAGTCCGCCGGGGGCGCGGCGCTCTACCGCGCGTTTGGCGGCGAAGCGGGCGAAGTTGATGGTGTGGCGGAGTTCGGCATCGAGTTGAGCGGGAAGGCCGGGGGGCAGGGTGGTGGAGAGGTGCTCGATGCGGTCGAGGGCTGCCTGCCAGCGATTGGCTGCGACGGCCTGACCATCGCCGAGTTTGGTGTGCATGTCGATGAAGATGGCGGATTGATTGCGGAGGCGGCCTTCGACGCCCTGGCGCGAGAGCGGCAGGGCTACCTCGCGGACGGAGAGGTCGGCATCGCCGAGTTGGTCAAGCCAGTCGCCAACGGTGAGCGATGGGTCGGCATGGACGTGGAGGGAGACGGCGCGAGCGTCGGGGTTCGGGTTTGCGGCATCCCACGCGGCCTGCGCGCCGTGGGCGAGGGCGTGAAGGGCGATCGGCCAGTGCTGCTGGTGGCCGGTGTCGCCCCAGTCGCAGATGAGCATGCCGGTCGCGCCGCCCTCGGCGCCGGCCTTGGCTGCGGCGTTGATGTTCTCGCGGCGCTCGGTGGTGCGGCCGTAGATCGAGCGCCAGGAACTGGTGCCGGGGCAGACCCAGGTTTCGCGCTTTGAGGTACCGGCGCTCAGGGCCTTGCACCAGGCGGTGAAATCGCTCACGGGCGGAGGCTCATAGCCCCAGGCGAGGGCGATCATGTCTTCGGGGACGCGGTGGAGTTCTTCGGGGTGAGAGAGGGCGATATCGGCCCAGAACATCGGGCGTTTACCGTGCGTGCGGGCGATGGCGGCGATGGTGCGGACGAAGTCCATGTAGACGGCGGCGCGGCCGCGGTCGGTCACGGCTTGTTTGCTGCGGCCGTAGCCGATGTCGAAGGTTTCATCGCAGCCGATGTTGACGAGGGGGGACGAGAAGCAGGGGAGCAGTTGCGAGAGCAGGTCGCTCACGAAGGCCTCGCTCGCCGGGTCCACCGGGCAGAGCGAGAAAGGGCCGGTGCGGGGCCAGACGTCGAAGACCCAGTCGCCGTGAGTCTCGGCGAGGTGGGCGTAGCGGGGGTGGCGAAACCAAGCGGCGAGGTGGCCGAAGCAGTTCTGGTTGGCGGCGAGTTCGATATCGCGGGAGAGGCAGTAGGCGTCGAGCTCGCGAACCTCGGCGGGGGTGATGGGCGACCAGTCTTTCCAGACCTCGTCGTGACCGGTGTAGGCGAAGGTGTGCTCGGTATAGAGCTGGAGGTGGTTGTATTTGAGGGCGCTGAGCTGATCGACGATGCGGCGGAGTTCGTCCATGGTGGGGACGCGGTCGCGGGAGACATCGAGCATGACGCCGCGGGTGGGGAAGGAGGGTTTGTCGCGGATCTTGAGGGCGGGGATGCTGTGGCCGAACTGGCGTACGAGCTGAGCGAGGGTGGCGCGGGCGTAGCGCTGGCCAGCGGGGGAAGTTGCGCGGCAGCGGGCATTTGATGCATGGCCGGCGGAGGGGCCCAGGATGAGTTCGTAGCCTTGGGGGCCGAGCGGTTCGCCGGCGATATCGGCGAGGTGCTCACAGCGCTCACAGACCATGGCGGCGGGATCAACCCGGACGGGCGGGCCGAGGCGCTCTATCACGAGCGGGCGCGGGAGGAGCAGCAGATCAGCGGTCGAATCGGGCATTGGCAAGTGTGGCCTCGTCATCGGTCGCCGTCAACACGTTCTACGCTTGGGCATGGCTGAATCGATCATTGATTTTCGCTCCGACACGGTGACCCGGCCGACACCGGCGATGCGGCAGGCGATGAATGAGGCGGTGGTTGGTGACGATGTGCTGGGCGATGACCCCACGGTGCTGGCGCTTCAGGATAAGGTGGCGGCGCTGCTGGGCAAGGAGGCGGCGTGCTTTGTGCCCTCGGGCACGATGGCGAATCAACTGGCAATCAAGGCCCAGACCGAGCCGGGGGACGAGGTGATCTGTCATGGCGACAGCCACATCATTCACTACGAAACCGGGGCGCCGGCGGCGCTTTCGGGGGTGATGATCAGCCCGCTCAGCGGCGCACTCGGGCAGTTTGAGGCCCAGGATGTGGAGCAGGCGGTTCGGCCGTATTCGTCGAGTTTCTCGACGACGAAAATGCTCCTGATCGAAAACACGCACAACAAGGGGGGCGGGTCGGTGTGGCCGATGGACAAGCTGGAGCGGGTGGTGGCGGTGGGCCGGCGGCACAAGCTGAGGGTGCATCTTGACGGCGCGCGGATTTGGAACGCTTGTGCTGCGAGCGGGCTGTCGCCGGCTGATTACGCGAGGCCGTTCGACACGATCGCGTGCTGCTTTTCCAAGGGGCTTGGCGCGCCGGTGGGCTCGGCGATCGTGGGTGATCGGGCCACCATCACGCGGGCGCACCGCTTCCGCAAGATGTTCGGCGGGGCGATGCGGCAGGTGGGAATTCTCGCGGCCGCGGCGATTTATGCACTGGATCATCATCGCGAGCGGCTGGCCGAGGATCATGAGCATGCGCGAGTGTTGGCGGACGCACTCACGGCGGTGGCGGGGTTGAAGCTGGTGTTCCCGGTTGAGACCAACATGGTGTTTGTGGACTTGTCGGCACCGCTGCCGGACGCGGCAACGGTGTGCGCGAACCTGAAGCCGCATGGGATTCTGGCGATGCCGATGGGGAGCAGGCGGATCCGGCTGGTTACGCACTTGGACATCACGCGGCCGATGGTGACGCGGGCGTGCGGGGTGCTGACGGGGGTTTTGAGGGGGTAGGACGGGGGTAGGACGGGGGTAGCGGAGAATCCGGTCATTACCCGGACGTTACAGCCGAATCCCGAATCGTTTGTATACTTCTGTCAGTCGATCACCGATTCAAGCTCTTCTTTGCTCGGTGCAGCCAAATCTTCCAGCTTTTCATGGAGTTTCCGATGCGTCACACTCTTCTGTCTCTCGTCCTCGTCAGTGGCTTGGCCATGCCCGTGCTGGCCCAAACGGCGGCTTCGCCTGTGATCAAGCCCTCGGCCCCGCAGAGCCAGGAAGACGCGGTGAAGGCCAAGCAGAAGCTGATCGAGCAAGAGTTCAACAAGAAGCAGGCCGAAGCGGCCAACTCGACGGCGGTAGCGGGGCTGAAGTTTGACAACAGCTTCCCGGACCTTGGCAAAATCTCTGACGATGCCCGGGTTCCCTACAAGTTTGGCTTCACGAACTCGTCTGACAAAACCATCACGATCTCGAACGTGACCCCGGGTTGTGGCTGCACGGCGACGAACTTCCAGACCATGAAGAAGACGTATAACCCGGGGGAGAAGGGCGAGCT
>Ga0105048_10008749_pt1 | contig 16183 bp, 15 predicted proteins | sample MAT05_FD_78382 | JGI IMG/M metagenome (GOLD analysis project Ga0105048, IMG submission 78382) | Freshwater microbial communities from Lake Fryxell liftoff mats and glacier meltwater in Antarctica - MAT-05 | ecosystem: Environmental > Aquatic > Freshwater > Ice > Liftoff microbial mat | place...
CCGAGGGCTGCGCCGCCGACCGAGCCCCGACCGCCTGCGAGACCGGTACCTCCGATGATCGCTGCCGCGATGACGAGGAACTCGTAGCCGAGCCCCTGGTTTGGGTCCGCAGCTTCGAAGAACGCCAACGTCATGACAGCCGAGAGTCCGGCCATTGCGCCGACCAGCGCGGTGGCCGCCACGCGCAACCGTGCGACCGAGTAGCCCGACAGCGCAGCCGCCTGGGGGTTGGAGCCGATGGCCCGGATCGCGAACCCGAAACGGGTGAAGCGGAACACGAATGACATCACGACCGCTGCCAGCAGAAACGCGTAGACGATGGCCGGGACGCCGAAGTACTCGCCGCCGAGAACGTCGTAGAACGAGCTGGTGATCTTTTCGTTGTCCGCATCGCGTTGAATCGTGCTGACACCGGTCGCGTCGGTGCGGACCAACCCGATCCCGCGATAGATCGATGTAGCAGCCAGGCTGACGATCAAGACCGGGAGCTTCAAGACGTTCGCCGCGAGCCCGGTGAGCATGCCGAGCAGGACGCCGACGACGAGCGCGATCAAGCCACCGACCCAAGGGTCGAGCCCGCCATCGCGGATGACGAGCGCAGCCGTGGTCAAGCTCAGGCTGTAGATGCTGCCGACCGACAGGTCGAGCTCGCGCATCGCCATCAAGAAGACCATGCCCAGCGCAATGATGCCGAATGCCGAGGCGGACTGAGCGATGTTTGCCAGCGACTTGACCCTGAGGAACTCCGAGTGCTGTGACCCGATTCCGAAAATGAGGACGACGGTGACGATCGCAACACCGAGTTGGTTGGAGCGACCGACTCTGCTCATGGAGCGGCGCAACAGGCTGTTGCCATGCTTCGGCGACGAAGGGACTCCCGTCCCAGCGTCGCTCGTCGCGCTCGGCGTCCGTTCTCCGCTCGAACCGTCGATTACCGGTGTGTCCTTACTCATGTCTCCCCATTCGGATCTCGACCCCGGACCGGTCGCTAGTTCATTGTGACAGCCGGGAAGTTGCGAAGTCAAGAGTGCCTTCCAGTGACTGCTTCGTCGAGGTGGCCGCAAGCAACGAATACATCCACCCCCCTCCGAACAGTCGCGGCTCTGACGAGCTTTCCGCAATGTAAGTATTGACTTCCAGTTGATTTTTCACTTAGGTTGTGGGTTGCGTCGAATGACGCCATTCGTGCCACCGGCACGAATTGGACAGATCAACTGATGGTTGAGGGGGAAGACGTGTACGTACAGCAACAGGGAAATTCGCAACGACGAGTAGGCAAGCGGGCAACACTGCTCGCAGCAGTGATGGTGACATCGCTCGTGGCCGCTGCTTGTGGGTCCGACGACGAGTCCGATGGGTCGTCGACCGAGACGACCGCGGCGGCCGTCGCATCCACCGATGCCGTCGCATCCACCGACGCCGTCGCATCCACCGACGCCGTCGCATCCACCGACGCCGTCGCATCCACCGATGCGCCCGCCGCTTCCGCCGAGCCGTCTGGATCCAATGCCCCGGCCGCGGGCGGTGGCGAAGACCTCTCGGTTGGTTTGATCCAGATCTTCCGCCAGCCGATCTCGAACCTCGTCGCTGCCGGTGCCGAAACCGCAGCAGGTGAATACGGCGCAGCATTCGATTGGCAGGCGCCACCCGGCGTCGACCCGCCGACTGCGATCTCGTATCTCTCGCAGTACGAAAGCCAGGGCATCGATGGCGTCGTCGTTGACTCGTTCCCCGGTGAGCTGTGGGTTCGCCCCCTCAACGATGCACTCGAGGCGGGTATCCCGATCGTGACCGAGGGCAACTATGCGCCCGACTCCGACGTCGCCACACACGTCGGCGAGCCGCAGGCCGCACTCGGTGCCGCCTTGGCCGACGTGTTCGCCGACGCACTCGGTCCTGAAGCCACCGGCTATCTGCAGCCCGGCATCTGCGCCGCCGGCGTTCCCACCCTCGAGTCGCCGATCGCGGCCTTCCGGACCCGCATGGGCGAACTGTTGCCCAACATCGAAGTCCGCGATGCCGTTGACGTGAACCCAGACCCAGCACAGAACTTCACCAACTGGCAGCGCCTGTTCAGTCAGAACGAGGATGCGCTCGGGTTCTTCGGCGTCTGCGACCAGGACGGCGTCAACATGCAGAAGGTCAACGAGGAAGTCGGCGGTAAGTACCTCAGCGGGACCGTCTCGGGCGACTCGGTCGAGAACATCCAGGCCGTTGCTGACGGCTCCATGCTCACAGTGGTCGGACGCAATGGTTTCGTTCGGGGCTATGTCTCGATGAAGATCCTGATGGAGCATCTCGTCAATGGCACGGCGATGCCCGATGGTTACGTGAACAGCGGCATCGAGTTGATCACGATCGACAATGCTCAGGCGGCGCTCGACGTGCGTAACGACAACTCACCCGAGGCGAACCTGGCCTACTACAGCGTTGCGATCCAACGGGCGCTCGACGCCGCAACGGCCGGAGGGCTCGGCCCGATCACCGACCAGGACACCGAGACCCAAGGCTGATCCTGTGCGCGAGCCGACGATCGAACCCTATCGATCTCCGCACCGCGGTATCCCCCGGATGCCGCGGTGCGGAGCAGCTCGGCTTCTGCGTCCCAGACATGGATGTGGCGACCGAGTTCTTCGAAACCGTCTTGGGCTTCGAGCAGTTCTACACGATGGGACCGCTCGCTGACCCGTCCGGCACGTGGTGCTCGACGCACTTCAACATCGACGCTCGCGCCGTTGTCAGGCAACTCAGACTTTTCCGAGCGTTCAACATCAATATCGAGCTTTTCGAAACAGACATGCCCGGACAGAATCAGGTCTGGCCGGCAATGCAGGACATCGGCGGATGGCACCTGGGCTTCTACGTCGATGACATGGACCTCGCGTTGGAGTACCTCCAAGCCAACGGGGTCCGCATGCTCGGGGCAAGAAGGACATGATGGTGGACGAGTCAGGTGATCAAGCCTTCTTTTGCCACGCGATGACCGAATGGGGCTTCTACCTCGAGCTCGTGTCTTATCCGAACGGACGAACATACGAGTCGAGCTTCGCTCGCCGATTGTGGAACCCGGCCAGACCGGACCTCGCGAGTTCATGACCGTACACGCACACGCCCCGAACAAAGTCAGGTAGAGACAATGGAGTACGACCTCCGACCAGGGATCAACGTGACTGTCGAGGGTCCGATCCGTATCGTCACACTCGATCGTCCCGATCAACTCAATGCCGTCGATGCTGCCATGCACTGAGGGCTCGCGAATGTCTGGCGGAGGTCCGGGCTGACCCGGGTGCCGAAGTTGTCATCGTGACTGGGGCCGGCAAAGCCTTCTGCGCCGGGGGAGACTTCGGATGGTTGAAATCGCTCGCAGGTCAAACCGTGCAGCAAGACATCACCATCGACGAAGGTGGAGAGATCATCTCCGAGATGCTCCGGATTCCGTTGCCGGTCATCGCTGCCGTGAACGGCGCTGCAGTCGGCTTGGGGTGCAGTGTTGCGGTCATGTGTGACATCTTGTTGATCGACGAATCAGCCCACATGTCGGATCCCCATTTGGCGGTCGGACTCGTAGCAGGCGACGGTGGCGCCGCTGTCTGGCCGGCGATTACCAACATCCTGCGGACCAAGGAGGCCTTGTTCCTCGGGTCGCGAATCCCGGCGGTCCAGGCGGTTGAACTCGGCCTCGCAACCCGCGTGGTCGGCAAAGGGGAGTCGATGACCGAAGCACGTGCGGTCGCGGAGCGGCTGTTGGCGATGCCATCGCGCGCCTTGCAAGACACCAAACGGGCGATCAACACCCACCTCACGAAGGCGGTCGCAGGTCCCATGCACGTCGCGCTGACCGGTGAGCGGATGACCATGGCCTCGTCGGAGCATGCCGCTGCCATCGAGAAGTTCGCACCGAAGCGAGAAGCTCCGGGGTGAGCGACCGGCTCAAGGCTGGTCTGGTGATGTTCTTCACCGACCAGACCGTCAGACCCGACGAGATGGCCGCAGCCGCCGAAGAGCGGGGCTTCGACAGCCTCTTCGTTCCCGAACACACTCACATTCCGGTGACGCGGGTCGACGAGTGGCCCGGCGGCGGCGACCTTCCGGAGGAGTATCGCCGAATCCTCGACCCCTTTCGTCGCACTGACGGCGGCGGCTGCTGCGACGACCACGTTGATCGTTGGAACGGCGATCTGTCTCGTTGCTCAACACGATCCGATCGGCCTCGCCAAGCAAGTTGCGACCCTCGACTATCTGTCGGGGGGCAGAGTCATCTTCGGCATCGGGCTCGGGTGGAACACCGACGAGATGCGCGACCATGGGATCGATCCGTCGCAGCGGCGCGCAATCGTCCGCGAAAAGGTGCTGACGATGAAGGCGCTCTGGCGCGACGACATCGCAGAGTTCTCGGGGGACTACGTCGAGCTCGCTCCGTCGTGGGCGTGGCCCAAGCCAGTGCAGCGTCCAGGGCCGCCGGTCTTCTACGGAGGGGCAGCGGGTCCGGTGACCTTTCGTCACATCATGGAGTATTGCGACGGGTGGATGCCGATTGCTGGTCGGGGATCGATCTCGGCCAAGGTCGCCGAGATGCACGTAGCGGCCGAACTCGCTGGCCGAAGCCCTGACTCGTTGGGATTGATGGCGTTCGGAGTCAAGCCCGATGCGGCCGTGCTGGATCACTACGAGGCGGCAGGAGTTCAACGCGTGCTGTTCAACGTGACCTCGGCGCCGCGCGACGAGGTGTTGAGGGAACTCGACAGCCTCGAGCGGATTGTTGCTGCCTACCGCTCGAGCTGAGTCGAGCGCGTCCTACCAGCCGTCGAAGTGGGTGATCGTCTCAGGATCGGGTCGAACCGCAGACTTGAAGTCGGTGCCCTTCGTAAACGCGAGCGGGGTGAGCAGGACCTGGGTGACGTCGGGATAAGGAATGCCGAGCAGCTCGGCGACCTCTTCTTCGAACCGCAGATGGAGCGACGTCCAGCAGGTACCCAGTCCGCGCGCTCGGGCCGCCAACATGAACGACCACGATGCCGGCATGATCGACCCGAGTCGCAGTCGATCGACGTAGGAGTCTGTGCCGATCTGGCCAACGATGCAGGGGATCACGAGGTGCGGCGCCTCGTGCAGATGCTCGGCGAGATAGTCGGCAGAACTGGCGACGCGCTGCTGCTGTGCATCGAGCACCTCGACGTCATGACGCACTGCCCCGGCATACATCGGCGACGCTTCGTACAGCGCGAATGCCCTCCTGTAGATGTCGGCGATCTTACCGCGCAGGCCGGCATCGGACACCACGACGAAGTGCCACTTTTGAGTGTTGGATCCCGACGGCGCCTGCTGTGCGAGTGCGATGCATTCGAGGACGAGTTCCCTCGGTACTGGCCGGTCGAAGTCGAGACGCTTCCGAACGGCTCTGGTCGTCGCCAGGAGTTCGTCCGGCGACAGGTCGAGTCGGGTGGTCATCCGCCAAGGCCTTCGAAGACCGGTGCAAGGTCGCCGTAGACATGCAGCTTGGCAACCTTGCCGTTGGTCAATCTGATCGACGTGGCGGTGGGAATCGTGATCCGCTTACCATCGACGCGGTGGTACGTCACGTGTGCCTCGTTGAGGATCGTTGCGCCGTCGTCGACCGCCCACACGGCGCGCACGTCGTGTTCCATCTTGGTGAGGACCGAGAACAGGCCGGCGAATCCGGCGCGCATGCCATCTTTGCCGTGGATCTCGGGGTTGTTGCCCATGATCGCGACGGTGTCATCGGTGTGGTGCGCGATGATCCCTTCGAGATCGAGGGCGTTGACCAGGTCGTAGTACTCGTCGAGGAACTTGTTTCCGGTACTCATGATGTGTCTCTTTCTTGGTGGTTCGAGTTGGTGAACGGTGGTGAATGGGGCTGTCGATGTGAATGCTCCCCACGCGGCTCTATGGTTGAAGCCCCTCGCGGCCGCGCTCTTCGACGACGCGCCTCATTGCTGCGAGCGTTGATTCGACTGCTGAGTGATACGCAGGCTCCATGGGTGCGAAGTGCTCGCGCTCGGCCTGTGAGCCGTCTTCGAGGCCGACTCGGCTCAACTCGAAGCTGAATCGGAGGGCGAGGTTGCCCTCCTCGTCGGTTTCGATCACGTTCGTGATCTCGCCTGGCTCTGGTCCTGACAGTCGGTTGAACCGAACGCTGGTCTCGGGCGAAAAGGTGACTTTCTCGCGCATCATCTCGCCCTTGAGTTCGACGTCGCGAATCAACCAATCGGCGCCGGATTCGATGACGTCGCACTTGGTCAACTGCGGCACGAACGGAAGGGCGTTGTTGGCCTTCATCATCAGTCCGAGCCAGACGTCGTGAGCATCCAACTGAGGAGCCTGTGGGTCGGGATTGACCGGAACCTGGCGAGTGTGCGTGAACATGGCACCTTTCCCTTCGAAGATCGCGACAGGATCTTGCCGCATTTAAGTGAACTGTGGTAGTAAGTAGTTCCTGGAAAGACTAACATACAAGGGATGAGGCTTCAAGATGTTGAGCGGAATGGAATACCGCGATGAGTGAGATCCTCGGCCTGGGCCTGACTCACTACCCTCCGTTGGCGCGTTCCGATGAGGACATGTCATGGCCGCTTCGCTGGACCCTTGAAGACCCCGATATCCCTGCTGCGGCGAAAGACCCCGCGTCCTGGCCGGCGCAGATGCAGGATGAGTGGTCGACCGACCGGGGTGCGCGTGCGGCGACCGATCATCGTCGCCTGGTCGTCGAGCAGATGGATCGCTGTCGGGCCGCGCTCGACCAGTTTCGGCCCGATGTGGTGATCATCTGGGGTGACGATCAGTACGAGAACTTTCGCGAGGACCTCATCCCGCCGTATGCGGTGCTGGCGTACCCCGACATGGAGATCCATCCGTGGCGTTCGGCTGGTGAGTCCTCGGGCATGGTGGGGAAGCCGAACGTCTGGAAGGAGGGTCCTGACACGTCGTTCCTGGCGAAGGGCCGCCCCGACATCGCTCGATGGCTGACAAAGGCCTTGCTCGATGACGGCATCGACGTCTCGTACGCGTACAAGCCGCTCCACCATCCGGAATTGCCCCATGCGTTTCTCAACACGCTCCTCTTTCTCGACTATCACCGACGTGGGTTCGACTACCCGATCATCCCGTTCCCGATCAACTGCTACGGGTCCCGCGTCATCTCCCACAAGGGTTTCCTCGCTCGGTTTGCCGCCGGCGGCGAACTCGATCCACCGTCGCCGGTTCCGTGGAGAGTGATGGACGTCGGCGCAGCCGTGGCCCGAGCGTGCGCCGCGAGTCCGTATCGCGTCGCGCTGGTCGCTTCGTCGGGTTGGAGCCACGCGTTCACGACCGACAAGACGTGGCGTCTCTACCCCGACATCGAGGCCGACCGCCTGCTGTACAAGGCGATGGTGAATCGCGACGTCGAGGTCTGGCGGAAATACACCACTGAACAGATCGAAGCCAGCGGTCAGCAAGAATTGCTGAACTGGTTCGCCCTCGTCGGGGCGATGGAAGAACTCGACCGATCCCCGAACCACACCACATTCCTGGAGACTCACGTGTTCAACTCATCCAAAGCGTTTGCGATCTTCGAACCATGAGCTGGGGCCTGTGTACCTATCGTCGCGATGCCGACCCAGCCAATGAGCACGTCGGCGCACTGCGCCTTGCCGACGGCGTCATCGTGGCACTTCCCGTCGAGTTACCCGGCGGCCTGGTTGCTGCGCTCGGCTCGTGGACCGAATGGTCGCCGCAACTGCGGGACTGGGATCCATCCAATGCAGAAGCCGTTTCCGACGCCGTGCTGCTCGCGCCGCTTCGATACCCGGCCAAAGTGATCTGCGCCGGCGCCAACTATCGCAAGCACATCACCGAAATGGGAGCGCCGGGTGTCGACCCCGACTGGAAGGCATGGTTCTTCCAGAAGCCTCCGACCACCACGGTGATCGGCCCGACCGACGACGTCCTGATCGACCCCGACCCCTCACAACAGATCGACTGGGAGGGCGAGCTCGGAGTAGTCATCGGTACCAGGTGTCGCAACGTCAGCGTCGCCGAGGCCGCGAACGTGATCGCGGGCTACACCGTGGTGAACGACGTTTCGGCTCGGGGCCCCCACTATCGGGCAACGTCGTTCGCTCGACCGTTCGACTACGACTGGCTGGCCTCCAAGGGTCAGGACACGTTCTGCCCAATCGGGCCATCGGTCGTGCCGGCTTGGTTGGTCGATCCTGCGAATCTGCAGCTCAAGCTGTGGGTCAACGACGAACTGAAGCAGAACGAAACAACTGGCGACATGATCCTGAGCTGCGCCGAGCTGGTCGCCGCGGCGAGCGAACTGGTGACGCTCGAACCGGGCGACCTCATTGCGACAGGCACGCCGTCCGGTGTCGGCGCATCGAAGGGCACCTTCCTTTCGCACGGCGATGTCGTCACCGTCGAGATCACGGGACTGGGTCGTTTGCGGAACCGGATCCAGAACCGGGCCAAGCCGTAACGATCGCGGCCGTGAGCGCCGAACTGAAATCATCGAGACCACAGAGGAGAAGTAGCCATGCAAGCAGGAATTCGAACCATCCGACATTTCGGGGTCACCATGTCGGACCTCGCCGAGGCACGCGACTTCATCGACGCGTTCGGGCTCGACCCGACCGAGCGTGACGGCGTGCTGATCGCCCGATGCGAAGGACTCGACGCAGATCAGATGCAGTTCCTCGAAGGCAATGGCCGAGCAATCCATCACATCACATTCGGAACCGACCAAGGCGCGCTCGACGAACTGGCTCGCCGAGCCGAGGCGGCAGGTGCCGTCCTCGTCGATGGCGACGGGCCAGGTCTGTGGACGAGAGATCCCGACGGCACGCTCGTCAACGTGATCGACGAGCCCGAAGCGACGCCTCGCGCGTTCGTCGATTGGCCGAGCAACCAGTGTGGGCGCGCCGAGCGCATCGATGTTGCGATGTGGGAGAACCTGCCCACCGTCATCAAGCCCCGCCGGCTGATGCACGGGCTGTCGTTCGTCAGCGATCTCGACGCGTCCGAGCGGTTCTACACCGAAGCCCTCGGGATGGCCCTTGCCGACCGGGCGCCCGGCAAGGCAACATTCCTGCACGGCGGCTCAGGCGATCATCATGTCTTCGGCCTCGTCGCCTCAGATCGACCTGGCATGCACCACATCGCTTTCGAGGTCGATCACGTCGATGCTTGCGTGATCGGCGGCGAGCTGATGGCTCGCAAGGGGTACACGGAGCAGTGGGGCCTCGGACGACACAACCTCGGGTCGAACTACTTCAACTATGTACGGGCCCCGCACGGGCTCTGGTTCGAATACTCGTGCGACATCGACCAGATCACCCAGGCATGGGTCGGCAAGGACCAGATGGCCAAGCCGTGGGCGTGGGGGCCGGCCGTCCCGGCCGACTTCACCGACAACACGACCGAGGGCACCACTGCGAACCCGGTCCGCGCGGAATGACATCCACGATCGACAACGCCTACGACCTGTCCGATCGCTGGGATGAGAAAGCGGAGCGGGCGTTGCTGTCGGGGGTGCAGGCCTTGGTGCGCGTGCCACTCGCGCAGCTTCGAGCCGATCGGGCTGCAGGGATCGACAGCGCCTGTTTCGTCTCGGGGTACCAAGGCTCCCCACTCGGCACGTTTGACAAGGAACTCGCCGCCCAACGGGCAGCGTTCGACTCATTCCATCTTGTTCACCAGCCGGGCGTCAACGAGGAGTTGGCCGCCACGTCGGTGATGGGGAGCCAGCTGGCTCAGACGTTTCCGCAGCCTCGACACGACGGCGTACTCGGCGTCTGGTACGGCAAGGGGCCCGGCCTCGATCGGGCAAGCGACGCCATTCGCCACGCGATGCTCGCCGGTACCTCACGTCACGGTGGAGCGGTCGCGTTCGTCGGCGACGACCCAGCGTGCAAGTCGTCGTCGATCCCGACAGCTGTCGACTGGGCCATGGCGGACCTGAACATGGCAACGCTTTCGCCCGGCAACATCCAAGAAGTGATCGACCTCGGCGCCCATGCGTTCCCGCTGTCGCGGATTTCGGGACTCTGGACCGGGATCAAGATCGTCACGGCGGTGGCCGACGGAGTCGGAACCGCCGCCTTCGCTCGCGTCGTGCCGATCCTGCCTGCCGATCTCGCCGACGGGCACGAACTGCCGTCCGGGTTTCTCACGCCGCCCTATTCGGCGCGGCTCGAAGCCGATTTGTTCGAGCGGCGCATCGGTCTTGCTCGAACCTACGGCACCCTGAACGGACTCAATCGAGTCATCGTCGACCCCGATCGAGCCTGGTTGACCATCATGGCTGCGGGTCGCGTCTTCCATGACGTTGTCGAAGCACTCGCGTCGCTCGGCTTCGACAACGGTCGGCTTGCTGACTCGGGAATTCGTCTGGCTCAGGTTTCGATGCCCTATCCCATGGATCCCGAATTCGTGCGCAGGGCATGTCGCGACGTCGAGCAGTTGCTCGTCGTGGAAGAGAAAAGGCCGTTCATCGAGACCTTTGCCCAGACCGCGCTCTACGGCGGGCCCCACCAGCCGCAAATCCTTGGCAAGCGAGCCAGAGACGGGGCGCCACTGATTCCCGCGTCGGGCGGGATCGACGCCGACATGTTGGTCGAGCCGCTTCGGCGAGTGTTGGAATTGCGGCTCGCATCGACCGAGCTGACACCAGCCCGTCCGAAGCGGATGCTGATCGAGGTCAACGCGACACGCGTTCCCTTCTTCTGTTCCGGTTGTCCACACAACACCGGTGCACAGGTCCCCGATGAGGCTCTCGTCGGCGCAGGAATCGGGTGCCACGGAATGGCCCTGAACATGGATCCCGAACGTGTCGGGCAGATGACCGGAACGACGCAGATGGGCGGCGAGGGTGCCCAGTGGATCGGAATCGCGCCGTTCGTCGCCGATGACCACATCTTTCAGAACGTCGGCGACGGAACCTTCGCTCATTCGGCCAGCCTGGCAGTTCGCGCCGCCGTAGCGGCCGACGTTCACATCACCTACAAGCTCCTGTACAACGGCGCGGTCGCCATGACAGGCGGCCAATCCGCTCCGGGAGCAATGAGCGCCAACGACATCGCGTCGATGATGCTGCTCGAGGGTGTCCGCGAAGTCGCCATCACCACCGAAGACCCCACTCGTTACCGGGGCATCAAGTTGCCCAAGGGCGTGAAGGTCTCGCACCGCGACGAAATCCTCGACGTCCAACGCCGCCTTGCGCGCGTTCCGGGCGTGACGATGCTGATCCACGATCAGCAATGCGCGCTCGAGAAGCGACGCGACATCAAAAAGAGCGGCACGGTGGTCGACAAAGTGGTGATCAACGAACGCATCTGCGAAGGCTGTGGCGACTGCGGCGTGAAGTCCAACTGCCTGTCGCTCGTCCCCACCGACACCGAATTCGGAACCAAAACAAGGATCGACCAGACGTCGTGCAACGTCGACTATTCATGCCTCAAGGGTGACTGCCCCAGCTTCGCGACACTGAGTCCCGTCGTGGATCACTGGTGGGATCGATTCACTTCGACCCGGCGGGCCGGCGAACGAGCGGAACCGACTCGGCTCGCGAGCGGCGCCGCTGATCGACTCGACCGTCTCGTCGCTGATCTCGATGAGCCTCATCTCCCCGATGTGACCAATGGGTTCACGCTTCGGATGCCCGGCATCGGCGGCACCGGGGTCGTCACCGTCAGCCATGTGCTCAGCACCGCTGCACTGCTCGATGGCAACCACGTGACTGGGCTCGATCAGACCGGCCTGGCGCAAAAGGGTGGCGCTGTCGTGTCCGATCTCGTGGTGTCCTCAGCGGTTCATGCCGGGACCAACAAGGCAACGGCCGGCGGCGTCGATGCCTACATCGTGTTCGACCTCGTTGGTGCGCTGGCACCCGGCAACCTCGAGGGCTGCTCGCCGGAGCGGACGATCGCAGTCGCGACATCAGCGGTTGTTCCGACCGCTTCGATGATTGGACACCCGGAACGGTCGATCCCTCCCAGCACAGAAATGGTCGCACAGCTCGGCCAAGTGGTTCGACCAGGGGAACTGCACGTTCTCGACGCGGCGGCCATCACCAAAGCGCTCTTCGGCAACACCATGCCGGCCAATGTGCTGCTCTTGGGATTCGCCTATCAACACGGATGCCTCCCGATCAGTTCCGGGGCGATCGAACGTGCCCTCGAGCTGAACAAGACCGCAGCGAAGACCAACATCGAAGCGTTTCGATGGGGACGGGTCGTTGCGTCCGATCCGGACCTGCAGTCCTCGCTGCTCGCGGACGCAACCGACGCCGAGGTCGTCTCGCCTCCCCTTTCGGCACAGCTTCTCGCACGCATCGATGGTCTGCCGAACGCACTCATCGAACCCGTGCGTCGACGAGTTGTCGAACTGATCGACTATCAGGGCTCTGAACCAGTCGATCGATATCTGCGTCTCGTCGAGCGGGTCGTTGCCGGTGAACTCGTGATGGAAGCCGGCTCGAGGCAGATGTCGCTGGCGGTGATCGAGAACTTCTACAAGCTGATCGCCTACAAGGACGAATACGAAGTCGCGCGCCTGCTGCTCGCGCCCGCAGCTCTGGGCGACGTCTCACACGCTGGAGGAACCCGGTCAACGAAGGTCACGTGGCACCTACATCCGCCGATGCTCAAAGCGATCGGGATCGATCACAAAATGCGGCTCAACGCGACGATGGCCACCCCGATCATGAAGGTTCTCCGCGCCGGGCGGCACCTCCGAGGGACACGTCTCGATCCGTTCGGGTTCGCCAAGGTGCGGCGAATCGAGCGCGAACTCATCACCGAATACGAACAGGTGATCACTGGCCTTGTATCAAGGCTCAGCGTCGACACGTTGCCCGTAGCTGTCGAGATTGCGCGACTGCCTGATCTGGTTCGTGGATACGAGGACGTCAAGATGCGCAACGTCGACCTCTACCGTCAGCGACTCGCAGCGCTCCAAGCGGACATCGTGGCAGGGTCGCACCTTCCTGCGGAGTAGACGCCCGTCGTCAGTCGATGGTGAGCATGACGCGACCGATGTTGGCATTGGACTCGATACGTCGATGCGCTTCGGCCGCTTCGGCCAGCGGGTAGACCGAATCAATGACCGGAGTCATTCTTTCGGCCGCAACCATTGACCAGAACTGGTCATTTGCGGCCAAGTTCGAACTCCGCAAGCCCAACACCCGGCGGCTTTTCGTGTAGAGATCACGAACGTTGATCTCAACGACGCTACCGAACTTTGCGCCCGACGTGACCAGCCGGCCACGGTTCGTAAGCGATGCCATACTCAGCTTCCAGAGGTCGCGATCGGCGATGTTGTCGATCACGATGTCGACACCACGCCCGCCGGTGATTGCCATGATCTGGTCGAGCGAATCAGCAGAGGTCGAATCAACCGTGTGGCCAACGATGCCGAGGTCGTGCAACGCCTGATTCTTCTCGGCCGAGCGAGTCGTGGCGATGACCTTGCATCCCAACCGCTCTGCCACCACGCAGGCCATCGTTCCCGCGGATGACGCACCGGCCTGCACCAGTACCCACGAGCCCTTTTCGGCCCGGGCCTCGATCAATTGGGCGAGCGCCAACGGGCCGTTCACGCCCATCGCTGCTGCCTCAAGAGCGCTGTATCCGTCGGGACGCCGACGGACATTGGTCACTGGGACAACTGAGTACTCGGCGTACGCTCCAGGCATTGTCACCCCGATCATGCCCTCGTTCAGACAGCTCTCGGTGTTGCCGGCGTTGCAGTGCTCGCAGGATCTGCACGGCACCATGTTCGACACGATCACCGGATCGCCTGGGCTCAGGTCACTCGAGGTGTCAGGGCCGAGTGCCACCAACGATCCGGCGTGCTCGGAGCCGAGGATGTGCGGAAACTCGTATCGAGCGAACGGCACATGTCCCGCCCGGTTCGAGACATCGAGGAACGCATTGACGGACACCGCTTCGACTCGGACAAGCGCCTCGCCCGCCTGCGGGATCGGATCGGCGACCTCTTCGAGGGTGAGCACCTCAGGCCCCCCGTGTGAATGAATGACGACAGCGCGCATGGTGAACCTCGATGTGTGTTTGGTAGGCGAAACGATCACTGGAAACAACTTATTATACCACAGGTATATGCTGTAGTGAGCGTCACGGTGTCGCGAAAGCCATTGCGCATCTTGATTGAACGATCGAAGCGAGGTCTCAGAATGACAACCGGCACGAGCAGCAACAAGACCGGCCGCAAGCGCGGCGCAGAACAGACCCGCGCTCGGATCTTGGAAGCAGCGATGAACGAGTTCATGGCCAAGGGCTACGCCGGGGCGCGGGTCGAGACGGTCGCAGAGAGTGCCGACGTCAACATCCGAACCCTGTACCAGTACTTCGACAACAAGTCCGGACTGGCGGCAGCAGTCTTCGGCGACAGTTTCCAGGTTCGTCACGCCTCGATCAAGCAAAGCCTCGAAGCGCTGCTCGCTTCGCGCGAGGTCGCTCCCATGCTTCCGGCTTTTCACCACACGTTGGCTGACAGTCTCGAATGGGTGCGGCTCGTCGCGTGGGATGCGTTGTCGGTCGATCTCGATGCGAGTCCCGACGACATGGTTGCATCAGACGTCCGTCGCAAGCTCTACAGCAGCGAGGTGGACTTGCTGCGCAAGTTCCAAGTCGATCGGTTGCTGCCCGACGAACTCGAGGCTGACCTGTTGCTCCTGGCGATGATGGCGCTGGCGACGTTTCCGTCCATCGTCCGGCCGTTGACCATGGTCATCGCCGGACAGGATCCGGCCTCTCCTGAGTTCAAGCAACGCTACGACCGATTCCTCAGCCTGCTCACCCGCTACTTGTCAGCATCGCCCGGCGATCTTGACCGTGAGGTTGTCGCGGCCGGAGCCGTTTCCAGCGAGTCCAAGACAACCGTGCCTGGCCCGCCCGCCCTGCAACGGACGGTGCGAATGGCAGCCCGAGCGATCGGACGGAACGGCTTGAGTACTGCGTACGGCCATGTTTCGGCCCGTCTCGACTCCACGTCGTTTCTCGTCTGCGCCCCGAAGCCGATGGGCATCATCGAGCGAGAGGAAGGGACGGTCGTCGCAGTCGACGGCGACCTTCCGCCAGGCGTTCTCGGCGAAGTCGCAATGCACCAGGCGATCTACCGGGCGCGCCCGGACGTGGGAGGCATCAGTCGATTCGTGTCACCGGCCGTTGTTGCAGTGTCGGCATTCGGAAGGACCCCACGGGCCCGCATCGGGTTCGGTGCCTACTTTGCCCCGCAACCGCCCCTTTGGCCCGATCCGCTGCTCGTACGATCCGCCGAAATGGCATCTGCGGTTGCAGAGATGCTCGGGAACTCGTCGGCGATCGTCCTTCGCGGCAACGGGGCCATCACCGTGGCAGACACCATCGAGAAGTCCGTTGTGCTGGCGTCATACCTCGAGGAATCGGCGCGAGTCGAACAGTTGGCGTTGCAGAGCACGGAACCTTCAGTCGAGTACACCGCAGGCGAAGCGGCAGCGCGTGCGGTATGGAGCGGTGGCCTCGTCGATCGGATGTGGTCCTATCTCACGGCCGGAGATCCCGAGCAATAGTCGAGCTTGCCAAGGAAATCTGCTGGCCTTCGCGGAACTATCCGGCGCGGAACTCTGCGACGAGGGCCGTCAGGCGGTCGAGTTCGCGCAGGGTCTCGAGACGGGTGCCCGGCGCGAGGTTGAACAGGGCGCGCTGCATGCCGGTCGAGCGGTAGTGCTCGAGCACCTGGAGCTTCGGCGGCACGCCGAACGCCATCAGGCCGAGCGATGCCGGGTCACGACCGGCGAGTTCGGCGGCGGCGTGCATCTCGTCGATCTTCTCCGAGATCGAACCCCTTCCAGCGATCGGCATCCACCCGTCGCAATATTCGATGATGTGCCGAAACGTCACTGGGCCCGCCGCGCCCCCGTAGAACACCGGGGGCCCAGGGCGTTGCACGGGCTTGGGCCACTGCCACGAGGGTGACAGCGTGACGTACTCACCCTGAAACTCGGCGACATCGTCACGCCAGAGTGCGCGCATCGCCAGGATCTTCTCGCGCAGCATCGCTCTGCGCTGGCTCGGATCGACGCCGTGGTTGCGCATCTCGTCGGTATTCCAACCGAGACCGACGCCGAGCACGACGCGGCCGTTCGAAAGGTAGTCGAGCGTCGAGACTTGTTTGGCGAGCTCGATCG
>Ga0105048_10008752_pt1 | contig 16178 bp, 11 predicted proteins | sample MAT05_FD_78382 | JGI IMG/M metagenome (GOLD analysis project Ga0105048, IMG submission 78382) | Freshwater microbial communities from Lake Fryxell liftoff mats and glacier meltwater in Antarctica - MAT-05 | ecosystem: Environmental > Aquatic > Freshwater > Ice > Liftoff microbial mat | place...
CGTTGCCAATTTTCAAATGCTCTGCTCCATTGGAGCGTGGCTTTTATTTTTATAAAATTCTAGAAGTATTCTCTTTGTGATCTGATCAATGGGTCAGACTAAAGTTGAAATAGGGTAAATGCAATTCCCACAAGAGCTCCGTATCGCGCTGCTCACTGGAAGGATATCTGTTATGATTTTGAGCTCTGCTCCAAACTATAACTGATGTCGCCTATTTCGTTGCCAATTTTCAAATGCTCTGCTCCATTTTAGCGGGGCTTTTGTTTTTAAAAAATTCTGAGAGTACTCTTGGTGATCTCATCAATGGGTCAGACTAAAGTTGAACTAAGGTCAGTACAAATCCCACAAGAGCTCTTTATCGCGCTGCTTAAGGAAAGGATATCTATAATGATTTTGCGCTCTGCTCCAAATCATAACAGTTATTGAAGATGTCTTTGCCAATTTTCAAATGCTCTGCTCCATTTTAGCGGGGCTTAAGTTTGTATATGTTTTCAAGATAAATCTTTTTGTTATCTCCGATGGAAATACTAATCCGGTTATTCAAAAATAGATATCCCAATATCCCTAATAGGCTCGTTTTACAAGCATTTTGTTATATTGGCAGCAACCATTGTAAATTTTTAAAGAGCTTTGGACCACGTAATGATTATAATTTTTATAACATGGTCTAATCGGTTGAAATAACATTTCTAATTAATTACAGAGAGATTAATGTCATTGAAATTATTCTACGAATGCATCAACTATTCTAAATGTTCTTAATCCCACAACGGTCAATATCAGAAATCTGTAAACGAAATTTTATGAACAAATATGAAGGGATTAAGGTCATTGAGGTTATTCTGAAAATACGCTATTCTATATGTTCATAATTTACCAATGGCTAGGCTGCAAAAGCAGCTAAAAAAAGGTTTTGAAATTTTGTTTATAAAAAAGGAAAAAACTAAAAATAATGTGTCCCATAAATTGCATCTATACTCATACGTGGGAATGACAAAGACTTTGCCGACCATATTATTTTTAGCTTATTGTTCAATTTTATCTGCAAACTCAGATGTAGTTTAAACACTCGTTTCTTACGATGCTGATAATTCCAATTTCCCTAATCCAGAGTGCGGTTTTACAACTTGGACTGAAACGAAATCAAGTGAGACCGAAGATTTAACCGAAGAAATACTCCGTAAAATAAAAAATGAGAAAAAACAGACTCTTTTGTTCCGTTACTTCTACCTCGATTCATTTCTAAATACCCCAATTACTGAAAGTTTTCTTGATCGAATTAGCAATGATTTCGATTTGATTCGTAATGCCGGACTGAAATGTATTATTCGATTTGCTTATACTGATCAATATTCCAAGGTTGATGGTTTTGGAAGTCCGATTCCTCCTTTTATGGACAGCCCTTCGCATGAGCTTCTACTACAACACATCGAGCAACTTTCTCAGTTGACATTGTCAAACAGCGATATTATTCTTATAATTCAAAATGGCTTTTGGGGCATCTGGAGCGAAAATTATTACAGCGATGTTTATGGATGTGAGTTTTTTGAGCCCGTCACAAACGAACAATGGTTATTGCGAAAGGAAGTTACTGATCATGTTTTGGATATGGTGCAAGAAGACAGAATGGTTAGTCTCAGATATCCGCTTCTGAAAAAAGAATTTTATGATCTGTCTCTACCAAATGATTCCATAACTCTGAATACTGCGCATCTTTCTGACGATCTCGCTCGACTTGGTGGACACAATGATTGTTTCTCAGTGGCGGATAATGATTACACCTTTGATGATACCCTAACAAAAAAGCCTTTTTTGGGCGACAGAAAGTAAACACACCATTATGGGTGGAGAGAAGTGTGGGGTGAATGATGAATACACAAATTGTAGCAATACAATTGTGGAAATGGAACGTTTTCATTGGACATATCTAAACGATTACTATCATCCAGATGTTATAAGTGATTGGATCAGTGAAGGTTGTTATGGTGAAATTGAAAAACGAATGGGGTATCGAATTTCACTTATTCAGGCGTATTTGCCAATTTATGCTTTATACGAGTCAATTGTGAATGTCTCCATCAATTTAAGGAATGACGAGTTTTCAGCTCCTGTGCATAAGCAAAAAGCAAAATTGATATTCCGAAACAATAATCTTTTAACCTTTGAAGTGCCAATATACATTGATCTTAGATATCTCTTTTCAGGTCAAATATGTAGTTATAATTTTCAATTTGTTCCTACCATATTTTGGACCGGCGGCGAATTTCGGATGTTTCTCGAGTTTTCTGACAATAGTCTAGAATTGACTGATAACAAGGATTACAATTTATGACTGGCTAATATTGGAACTTGGAATAGTGATGAAGGTTGAAATGATCTGTTAATTGATATTTACCCATTCTTGATTTCAGTGAACGAAGTTGGTTCCCTTGACGCCCAACTTTTTCCTAATCCTGTTTCGAATGATTTAAGATTAATGACTAACAACTTTTTCAATCATATTCAGGTAATGGATATGAAAGGCAGGATTATTCTGAATCTCACTTTTCCTGATACAAAATCAAGTAATATTGATGTCACAGGGTTAGAGTCCGGTTTGTATTTTATTATATTCGAAGGAGATCTATTATTTGGCAAAAGAAGTTTTGTCAAGGAGTAATTCCAACTTCTGAAATAATTCATACTTCTTTATTATACTTAGAAAAGCACCGGCATGTAAGCCTTACCTTTGGGCCATGAGTTTTACAGTAGTTATAGTTGGCAGGCCGAATGTCGGAAAGTCAACATTGTTTAATAAATTGACTAGTACAGAAGAGGCCATCGTTGACTCGACGGCTGGTGTTACACGTGATAGAAAATATGGAATTGCCGAATGGCTCAATCATAGTTTTATAGTTATTGATACCGGCGGTATTGCGCAAGAAACCGAAGAAGGATTTGATGTAGAAATAAAAAGTCAAGTGAGTGTTGCAATCAATGAAGCATCCCTTGTGCTTTTTCTCGTTGATGGACGAGAAGGTCTTACCGATAGTGATAAGGAAATCGGACGGCAATTACGAAAAGTGAATAAACCAATCTTAGTCGTCTGCAATAAAGTTGACACTGCTGACAAAGAATATCTTGCTGGTGAGTTTTATGGTCTTGGCTTTGATAAAGACATTTACCCGATAAGCGCCAATAATGGATATGGTACCGGTGAAATGCTTGATCATCTCGTTAGTCATATTGAGGAATCCGGTGAGCATGTCGATAGTGAATTCCCCAAAATTGCAATTGTTGGCAGGCCTAATGTTGGGAAATCTTCCTTACTGAATGCACTAACCGGTGAAGAGAGAAGTATTGTTTCTGAAGTATCTGGCACTACACGGGATATAGTAAACACGACTTTTAAACTTTTTAATCAAGAAATTGAACTTATCGACACTGCAGGGCTTCGTAAAAAAAGATCTATCGATAATGATATAGAATTTTATTCTTCAGTTCGGACTATCAAAGCTATCCGTCAATCGGATGCATGCCTGCTATTGATAGATGCTGTTGAAGGCATCACACAACAAGATCTTTCAATATTTAGAGAAATCGAAGAAGCTAATAAAGGCGTGGTGCTTCTTGTAAATAAATGGGATCTTGTAGAAAAGGACCACAAATCAGTCCTTGAATATACCGAGGAAATCAAGAATAAACTCGCGCCATATACTGATGTTCCAATCTTTTTTACTTCAACAATTAGTAAACAAAGAATTCTAAAGGCCTTAGAAAAAGTAGTAGATATTACTAAAAATAGAAATAGAAGAATTCCGACTTCAAAACTCAATGAAGTTTTACTTCCGTTGATTCAACAGTATCCACCACCGATTTTTAAAGGAAAAGAAGTAAAAATCAAATTTGTAACTCAACTGCCGACAAGATCGCCGGCCATTGCATTTTTCTGTAACTCACCTGCAAGTGTTAAAGATTCGTACCAAAGATTTCTCGAAAATAAGATTCGTGAAAACTGGGATTTCAGTGGAATTCCGGTGCGACTATATTTCAGACAGAAATAAATGAATGTGGTTTTCCTAATAATTGACAATTAGAATTTCAAAACAAGCGAAATTCCTGTTCTGAATTCTTTCCACCATGGTTGGCGGATTACTTTTTCCTCAGACAGGCCAAGTTTGTCGGCAAGAAAAACAAGAGTGTCTTTCAGTAAAAGAGGTTCATCCGTTAAAAGTTCAAGTTTTTTCTGATTGCTTTTTAGATACTCAACAAAAACTATTGGCATTTCTATTTTTTTATTTCCATCTGAGTTGTAAAAAACAACTTCTACAAAGTCTTTTTTCTTAAGAAGTTCTTCAAAACTCGTATTGTACCAAGCAAGTCTATATCCTGGTGTATCAATTGGATCAGGCATAGATGCTTTGATCGAATTGAAAATTAATGATGCCGGCATTGTTGTTTTTAATACTGAGAAAGAAAAGAATTTTTGTAATGGAAATTCAAGAGCATTGTTGTGCATGTAATTGTAAAGGGCTTTTTTTAGTCCGTCAGAATACTTTTCATGTTTGGCTCCGGTCGGATCAGTATGGTAAAGATCATTATTTGCAAAGCCTTTAAATTCAGGTCCGGTTTTTATCACCTTGTATTTTTCCGGATTCAAGCCCACCGGACTATGCGCTGTCATAGCAAATTGATGCCAATGCGCGGACTGAAGAAGTCCTTCTTTAAATAATTGTCTTACAACTTCTAAGGAATCAATAGTTTCCTGATCTGTTTGTGTCGGAAATCCATACATAAGATATGCATGAACCAAAATTCCGGAATTCTTAAATCCTTTGCACACGCGTGCTACTTGATCAATGGTTATTCCTTTTTCCATCAATTCAAGTAAACGCGTACTCGCAACTTCGAGTCCGCCAGTTACAGCGATGCATCCCGAGGCAGCAAGTAATTTGCAGAGATCAGGTGTAAATGTTTTTTCGAATCTGATGTTTGTCCACCATGAAACATTTAAATTTCTTCGCAGAATTTCAATTGCCAAATCGCGCATTGCAAGGGGAGGCGCCGCTTCATCAACAAAATGAAATCCGGTTTCTCCTGTTTCTTTGATAAGCTGTTCCATTTTATCTACCAATTCTTTCGCCGGCGATTGCTCGAATCTGCCGATGTAGTCAAGTGAAATATCACAGAAACTGCATTTTTTCCAATAACACCCATGTGCGATCGTCAATTTATTCCAACGGCCATCATTCCATAGTCGATGCATCGGATTCGGCATATCAATTACTGAAAGATATTCATCAAGTCGAAGTCCTTCATAAACAGGGGCGGGAAGTGTTTTGTGCCCGAAATCGCCACCCGGCAATGTGTTTACGAACTCCACAGTTTTTTCTTTTAGTCTAAAGGTTCGCTTCAGAAAAATATTTTTTTCAGGATCATTTAAATGATTTATTAAAGCTAGAAAAGGACCTTCGCCATCATCGAGCGTAATGTAATCGACATATTTAAAAACTCTCGGATCGCTTAAATCGCGTAATTCAGTATTTGCATAACCACCACCTAGAAAAATTTTTGTATTTGGATAATTTTGTTTTATCCATTGCCCGGCTTTAAGAGCACCATAAAGATTACCCGCAAACGGAACAGTGAAGCCAACAATTTTCGGAACTTTTTGATCGAAATATTTCTTAACCTTACCTAAGAGAATCGAATCGAAATAGTTTGTCGATTTTTCTAGCTCCTCTTCGATTGGATCAAACGAAGTTGCTGTGCGAGAAATTCGTTCGGCATATTTAGTAAATTCAAAATGAGGTCCGACGGTTACGAGAATTAGATCAGCAAGATCTTCGAGATACATTGTGCATTTGTAACGTGCTTTGTCTTGAACCCCAATATTTCCAAAGAACCACTCAAGATCGTCAACTGATTTAAATCGACTTCCTTCAGGCAGGTAATGTCCGTTTGCTATTCGATATCCAATCGTGTAATTTTTATTCTGTAGAAAATCGATGACTGTATCTACTGTCTGCTCATAACGCATTCTATTTTTTAAAATCGCAGCTAAATGAGGTTTTAATTTATAATCTTGCGATTCTATTCTATCAAACAAATCTGTAAGTCCATTTTTATTAAAAATTGAAAGCACTAGATCCAATCCTAGATCGCCTTGTCGCACTTCGAAACTTCGCGAAGAAAGAAAACCTTTTAGATAGGCTGTTGCAGGATAAGGAGTATTTAGCTGCGTAAGTGGTGGAATCAGCAACAGAATATCAGACATATTGACTCTATGAATTTGAGTTCAAATTAATTAATCTTTGAACGATATTGATTCTTTTCTAGGTTTTTGAAACTACTTAAAACTTTTGTAAAATGACTATCAAAAAGGAGGGCTACCATCAAAATACTGAAGCAGCAATTTCTTTTGTGCTTTTTGCCTTGCCCATGGTATAATAGTGAAGCACAGGAACGCCGGCATTTTTTAACTCAAGTGATTGTTGAATGCACCACTCAACTCCGATTTCTCTTACCGCTTCATCGGTTTTGGCTTTTTCGACTTCCTGCACAAGATCATCAGGGAGGTTGATATGAAAAAAATGTGGAATTACGTTGAGCTGACTTTTAGTTGAAAGTGGTTTTAATCCGGGAATAATCGGAACATTGATTCCTGCCTCACGGCACTCGTCAACATATCTAAGGAATGCACGGTTATCAAAAAACATTTGTGTCACTATATATTCTGCACCTGCGTCAATTTTTGCTTTTAAAAATCGAAGATCAGATTTTCTGTTTGGTGCTTCGAAATGTTTTTCAGGATATCCGGCAACACCAACACAGAAATTTGTTTTCTGTACATCGCGTAAATCTTTATCGAGGTAATTTCCTTGATTCATTTGGACAACTTGCTCTACAAGTTCATTTGCAAATGCATGTCCTTCTGTTTCGGGTTTAAATTTTCCTTCGCTTTTTATTGGATCTCCGCGCAAAACAAGCACGTTGTCTATACCAACAAAATTCAAATCTATCAATGCATCTTCTGTATCTTGTTTGCTAAATCCACCACAAATAATGTGAGGCACTGTATCCACCTGATATTTGTTCATGATAGCTGCGCAAATACCTACTGTACCGGGTCTTTTCTTTACAGTCTGCCTTTCCAAAAGACCGTTTCCGGCATCCTTAAATACATATTCCTCACGATGATATGTTACATCGACGAATGCAGGTTTAAATTCCATTAGTTGATCCATTGTTTCGAAGATGGAAGCAATATTTTGACCTTTAAGCGGGGGTAAAATTTCGATTGAGAAAAGAGTTGACTTAGCTTTCGAGATGTGATCTGTTACTTTCATAAAATTATAAATGCGATTTCAAAAATTCAATTCAATTAATAATTAAGGTTTGGGCTGAGCCATCTTTCAGCAAGTTCTACAGAAATATTTCTTCTTTTACTGTAGTTTTCAATTTGGTCTTTTCCAATTTTACCTAATCCAAAATATTTTGAATCAGGATGCCCGAAATAATAGCCGCTCACTGCTGCCGTTGGGTACATCGCAAGTGACTCAGTCAATTCCAAGCCAATATTTTCTTGAACTTTTAGAATTTCCCATATTGTTTTTTTCTCAAGATGGTCTGGGCATGCTGGGTAACCAGGGGCCGGACGAATTCCTTTGTATTTTTCTTCAATTATTTCTTGGTTGGATAACTTTTCATTGACAGAATGGCCCCAAAAATTCGTGCGAACTTGCTGATGAAGATATTCCGCAAAAGCTTCAGCCAAACGATCGGCAAGCGCTTTGGCAAGTATTGAGTTGTAATCATCGTGATTGTCTTCGTGAAATTTTATAATTTCCTCAAGGCCAAATCCTGTGCACACGGCAAAGAATCCAATATAATCCTGAATACCTAATGTGGCCGGAGCAACAAAATCTGCAAGTGCAAGATTCGAAGTATTATTAGCTTTTTTAGTTTGTTGTCTCAATGTAATAAAACGATATTTCTCTGAATCATAGTCCGATTCAACCAATATATCATCACCTTCAGAATTGGCTTTGAATACGCCAAAAACTCCTTTTGCTGTGAGTTTTTTATTCGTCACGATGTCGCTCAGCATTTGTCTTGCGTCAGCATATAAATCTGTGGCTTGTTCACCTACAACTTCATCTTCAAGAATCAATGGGAAACGTCCTGCGAGTTGCCATGTTTGAAAAAATGGTGTCCAATCGATGTATGGAACCAAGGTTTCCAAATCCATATTTTTTATTACTTCAATTCCAAGTTTTTTTGGTTTGATAATTATGCTAGAATCAAACTTCAAATGGCTTTTATTCTGACACGCTTGAACATAGCCCAAATAATTTTTGCCTGCTTGCTGAGAGGCATATTGCTCTCTTACTTTTTGATACTCTGCTTTTATTGAAACTCCAAAATCTATCCGCTGTTCTTTGCTTATAAGATTGCTTGCAACGGGTACAGCGCGGCTTGCATCCAACACATGAATTACTGAGCCCGAATAAACAGGATCAATTTTTACAGCAGTGTGGACCCTCGAAGTAGTAGCTCCTCCGATAAGCAATGGGATTTGAAGTCCTCTTCGTTCAAGTTCTTTTGCCACATAAATCATTTCATCGAGTGAAGGAGTAATAAGTCCCGATAAGCCTATCAGATCCACATTTTCTGTGATCGCTTTTTCAATGATTTTTTCTGCGGGAACCATCACACCCATATCGACCACCTCATAGTTATTGCAACCTAAAACGACAGATACAATGTTTTTTCCGATGTCATGCACATCACCTTTTACTGTGGCCATGAGTATTTTCCCGGCGCGCTGAGCTACAAATTCCTCACCATCAAGAAGAGCTGATTTTTTTTCGGCTTGAAGAAATGGCTCCAGATAAGCGACGGACTTTTTCATTACACGAGCACTTTTTACCACTTGTGGTAAGAACATTTTACCTGATCCGAATAAGTCTCCAACAACAGACATTCCACTCATAAGAGGACCTTCAATTACATATAACGGACGACCATACTTTAATCTTGCTTCTTCTGTGTCTTCATCAATAAAATCAACAATCCCTTTTACTAATGCGTGCTCCAAACGTTTTTCAACGTTTTGTTCTCTCCAAGCTAAATCTTCCTTTTTTTCTTTCTTTTCAGAAGAAACATTGCTGTCTGCAAATTGAAGAAGTTTCTCAGTCGCGTCGGCATTTCTATTAAGCAGAACGTCTTCTACAAGTGTCAAAAGTTCCTTGGGTATTTCGTCATACACCTCGAGCTGTGATGGATTGACAATACCCATATCCATTCCATGTTGTATTCCGTGATAAAGAAATGCAGAGTGCATCGCTTCTCTTACTTGATTGTTTCCTCTAAACGAGAAGGAAACATTGGAAACACCTCCGCTAACAAGCGCTCCTGGAAGATTTTCTTTTATCCACTTTGTTGCTTTATAATAGTTTAGGGCATTGTCTCTATGTTCTTCAATGCCTGTTCCAACGGGAAAAATATTTGGATCGAAGATGATGTCATGTGGATCGAACTTCGCTTTTTGCACAAGTATATCGTAAGCTCTTTTGCATATTCGTATTCTACTTTCGAATGAATCTGCTTGACCATTTTCATCAAAAGCCATGACGATAACGGCAGCTCCATATCTTTTTATTTTTTTTGCCTTGGCAATAAAATCTTCCTCTCCTTCTTTGAGTGAAATAGAATTTACAACAGGTTTTCCTTGTACACATTTTAATCCTGCTTCGATGATTTCCCATTTTGAGGAGTCGATCATAATTGGAATTTTCGAAATATCTGGTTCGCTTGCAATCAGATTCAAAAATCTTACCATAGCAGCTACTCCATCGATCATCGCTTCATCCATATTTATATCTAGAATCTGCGCACCACCTTCTACTTGCTCCTTTGCTATAGCTAATGCTTCATCATATTTATCTTCTTTGATGAGTGTTAGGAATTTTTTCGAACCGGTCACATTAGTTCGCTCTCCAACATTGATGAAGTTGGTTTCGTTTGTTGCAATCAATGGTTCAAGCCCGGAAAGTCGAATTCTGAACTTTTTTGTAAGTACGTTTTCTTCGTCGTCGTTGCTTAATACACTTTCTGTTAGATCGCTCATTTTCTTATAATCACTTTATTTTTTTTCTTCCAAAAAGGACTAAACCATTTCAGTTACTTTGCGAGGATTGCAGGTTTTTGAAACTTCCGCTATTGCTTTGATATGGTCAGGAGTTGTTCCACAGCAGCCTCCAAGAATATTTACAATACCTTTATCAAGATATTCTCTAATTAATGCGGCCATTTCATCAGGTGTTTGGTCGTAGTGGCCCATGGCATTGGGAAGTCCTGCATTCGGATATGCACTTATGTAACAACTTGCATTATCGCTGAGAATTTGAACATATTGGATCAGTTGTTCTGCACCCAACGCGCAGTTAAAACCAATGCTGAAAAGCGGAGCATGTGAAACAGAAATAAAAAATGCTTCGGGCGTTTGTCCTGACAAAGTTCTTCCACTTGCATCGGTTATAGTTCCACTGACCATGATCGGAAGTTCAATTTCTTTTTCGTCATATACTTCCATTACCGCATAAAGTGCTGCTTTTGCGTTTAGCGTGTCAAAAATTGTTTCTATGATAATAATATCAGAACCACCATCTATAAGACCACGAGTTTGTTCTTTGTATGCATCTACTAATTGGTCGTAATTGATTGCACGAAAACCAGGATCATTGACATCAGGTGAGAGAGATGCTGTTCTGTTGGTGGGACCAATTGCACCTGCCACAAACTTTGGTTGTTTGTCGTTTAGATAAGTTTTTTTATACGCCTCAACCGCCTTTCTTGCACAGCGAGCCGATTCAAAGTTTATTTCATACGCTAATGGTTCCATATCATAATCAGCCAACGAAATCTTTTGCGCATTAAAAGTATTAGTTTCAATAATGTCGGCACCAGCCTGTAAATATTGGAGATGAATTTGTTGAATGATATCAGGACGAGTAATACTCAGAATATCATTATTACCTTTTATTAGTTTGTGATGATCAGCAAAACGTTTGCTTCGGAAGTCTTCCTCGGTCAATTTGTATTTCTGAATCATAGTGCCCATTGCACCATCGAGAATCAGGATTTTTTGCTGCGCTAATTCACTTAGTTGTTCATTGATCATGTGAATCTTTTTATACAGATTAATGTTAAATTTTAAAACTTGATCAGAAAAAAACGCAGAGATAGAGTACAAGATCAATATGATCTCGCCTCATCTTTCCCTGAAGAATCAGGGGTGGAATTGGCACCCATCCATTTCATGGGTTGCCAAGACATCCAAGGGCCATTTCCCTCCGTCTTTCTTGATAAAGCGCGGCAAATATACATAATTATATCTTTTTATTTCATTGATTTTAGATGATTAACCTATATCAATCGGAGAAAACCATAGAACAGTGAATTTACTTCAAGTTCTTTTCTTAGTTTTACAGTCGTTAATAAATCAAAACCCCATCATTATGATTAAAAGATTGCTTCTTTGTTCTTCTATTCTTTTTGTATTCGAAGCCACTTGTCAGATTTTTCCGCATGCTCTGACGGTCTCAAATCAAACTTACGCTGATATTTCCTCAGGAACCTCCGCCAATATCTTAAACGAGGTTTGGGACGATCCAAATTGGGATATTCCGGTTGGGTTTGACTTTATGTACAGCGGCATTAATTACAATCAAATTAGTTTTGGTGGATTGTTCGGCCTTGGAGGTGAAATCCTTCTAGGTGCCTACGCGGATGGTGAAATAAGACAGTCCTTTGCTGTTTATGCTGAGGATTTGGTTGATGCGGGCACTAACACAAAAGCTGCAACTCCTTTGAGTGAAATTACCTATTCGACTGCGGGTGTTGTCGGGAGTAGAATTTTTAAGTTGCAATGGAAAGATTGTGCTTTTTATCCACAAGCTGACGGGCCATCGGTTGTTCGTGTTGATTTTCAGCTATGGTTATACGAAGCATCTAATAACTTTGAATTCAGATACGGACCGTATAGCAACCCGAATGACGAGATAGGTGCCGGGCTGAATGGCTTGTTAATTGGAATTGGGAAAAATGTAAATATTCAGACAGGAGAGTGTGACACATTTTGGGCATTCATCGGTGATGAAGCCACACCTGAGGTAACAGGTTTCCCAGGCATATTCGAACTCACCACAACAAGTCTTATGGACCTATCTCCTATTGATGGTCGCGTATACTCGTTCGCGCAGCTCAACAATGTTGCAGTAGCTGAATTAACATCAACTAACAGTTTTGACATCGTCTCAAGTTTAGTACAAAATAATTTACAGGTGATTTACTTTGGCAATCAAACTGCAATATTGGACATTTATTCCTTAGAGGGATCTCTTGTTAATTCTGAAAGAATTAACAACGGCCAGAGCAATATCAATATCTCAGGATTTTCTTCTGGATATTACGTTGCTTCGGTAAAAACAGTAAGCGGAACATTAACTAAGAAGTTTTTCGTTCGATAGAATTTTTCTATAAAAACAACATTTAAATTGCGGTATAACAAAAAAATGGCAGAGATCTTCTCTGCCTTTATACATTTGCGCCCTTGTTAAAAATTAAATTTACAAAATAACATGTCATATCTTTTTACATCTGAGTCAGTTTCGGAGGGCCATCCGGACAAGGTTGCAGATCAGATTTCTGATGCCTTGATTGATAATTTTCTAGCTTACGATCCATCATCTAAAGTGGCTTGTGAAACGCTTGTTACGACCGGCCAAGTAATTCTTGCGGGTGAGGTTAAATCGGAGGCGTACCTCGATGTTCAGGCCATCGCTCGTGATGTTATTCAAAAAATTGGATATACCAAAAGCGAATACATGTTCGAAGCAAATTCATGCGGAGTTTTGAGTGCTATTCACGAACAATCTCAGGACATCAACCAAGGTGTTGAAAGAAAAAAACCTGAGGAGCAAGGTGCCGGTGATCAAGGTATGATGTTCGGTTATGCCAGCAGCGAAACAGACAATTTCATGCCACTTCCCTTGGAGCTTGCGCATTTATTGCTGCGCGAATTGGCTGATATAAGGAGAGAAGCTGCAAAGTCTGCTTCGAAGCCAATGCAATACCTAAGACCAGATGCTAAAAGTCAGGTTACTATTGAGTACGATGATAACAACGTTCCAGTTAGAATTGATGCTATCGTTATCTCCACTCAACATGACGACTTCGCCAAAGACGCAGTAATGTTAAAGAAGATCAAAGAGGATATCGTGAATATTTTGATTCCACGTATTAAGAAAAAACTGCCTAAGCGTGTTCAAGGTCTGTTCACAGATAAAATTAAATATCTGATTAATCCTACGGGCAAGTTTGTAATCGGTGGACCACATGGAGATACCGGTCTTACAGGCAGAAAAATTATCGTTGATACATACGGTGGAAAAGGCGCTCACGGTGGTGGAGCATTTTCAGGAAAAGATCCTTCGAAAGTTGACCGCTCAGCAGCATATGCTACACGGCACATTGCAAAGCACCTTGTAGCTGCGGGCGTGTGTTCAGAAGTACTAGTGCAGGTTGCCTACGCAATTGGTGTTGCACAGCCTGTTGGATTGTATGTAAATACATATGGTAGTTCAAAAGTTAAAATGACTGATGGACAAATCTCAGCTAAGATTTTCAAAATGTCTGAATTTGATTTGCGTCCTTACTTCATCGAAAAGCGTTTTAATCTTCGGACTCCTATTTACTCTGAAACTGCGGCTTACGGTCACATGGGCAGAGAGAGCAAAATTGTTGAAAAGATCTTCAACAAAGGAAAACGCAATGAATTAAAAATGACCGTTAAGTTGTTCCCATGGGAAGAACTAAATGCTCTTGATGCTACTAAAAAAGCATTTGGTATTAAATAATTATAATTTAGTTAGTTATTACAAACAAGCCGGCATTCGTCGGCTTGTTTGTTTATTGCACTTGAGTATATTCGTAGATATGAGTATTAAGAAAAGTGAGAGGTTCAATTCAACACTTGCAATTTTGTTGTTGCAATTGTGCGCTCTTTGCTCTTTTGCCCAGCAAGAACTCCCAAAAGTTTCTGACCCCAACGATGATTGGGAAAAAAAAATGTTGCGTGCAAACGATTTCCCGAAACGCCTAGAAAGCATCACGTGTCTTAAGGTTGCCGTTCACTGGGAATCAATGGGACCTAATGTATTGCCTGAAGAACTCAACCCCGGAGGAAGTGCAATTCCTGCATACAGCGTTAATAGAGGTAATGGAACAGGAAGAATAAATTATCTCTACATCCATCCCAAGGAAAAAAATAAAGTGTGGGCATGTTCACCAACCGGAGGACTTTGGTTTTCAAGAAACAATGGCTACCGGTGGCAGTTGGGAGGTACCGATCAATTGCCAATTAGCGGCGTTTCAAGTGTTGCCGTGAATCTCAAAAAACCAAAACAGTGGGTGTTGTCAACAGGCGATGGCGACGATCAATTTATGCGCACCGATGGCATTTGGCGAACAACAAATTCGGGTCGCACATACGAAAAACTAAATGGTGGTGATCCATCAACGGCATTACCTATCGGAAATGAATTGGAAGAGGAAGGCCCTACATTTATAGGTGAAGTTGTTTGCAGTCCATATAATTTTAATTATCTGATGGTAGCAAGTAGCAATGGATTTTGGATTTGTGAAAACGCATCGAAACGTATTGAAAAAAAGTGGAAACGAATTGCAGAAGGAAAATTCTATGACATCGAATACATACCGTCCGCAATTCGCGAACAAGATATCATCGCATGCTCAGGTGAAAAACTTGTAGTTAGTTATGACGCGGGTTCTACATGGGAAATGATGCCGAATCCCGAATATCCCAACCCCGATAAGTATCCGTTTTTAAGAATGAGTATAGAATTCTCTGCTGCACTTCCCAATTTTCTTTATGTTGCTGTAACGTGCAGTGAGCGTGCAACATCAAGTCAGAAAGGTGAGGGCACTTTGCAATTGTTCGATCTAAAAGCAAGAAGATGGGAATACGTAAAATCATTTCGAGAAGGAGTGGATAATGTTATTCCAACTCGAGCGAGGGCATTTACAGTTTCTCCCATTGATCCCAATGTTGTGTTGTGCGCCAATGTGATGCCTATTCACAGAAGTAGTAACGGAGGTCATACATTTTCGAAGATCGAAAAAAATCAGATGCACGATGATATCCATCATATTCAATTTTCGCATGATGGCAAAACAGTATGGGCTTCGCACGATGGAGGAGTGAGCATAAGCAGGGATGGAGGATTGCATTGGAAAAATCGCGATCACGGAATAGGTGCGGCGAATATTTTCGGATTGTCAGTTGCACAATCAAAAAACAAAAAAGTTGCTTTTGGTGGTTACGACACTGGAGGCAATTTACTCAGTAATCAAAAATGGTTTCATACCAATTGGGGAGATGGATTTGAGACCATCATTCATCCCGAAGATGAAAATATCATTTTTACAACAATGCAGAATGGAATGATATTCCGCTCCAAGGATGGCAATCAGTTTGAACAAGTTCAAGTACCGAACTCAAAAACGGAGTGGCATACATGGATACGAATGCATCCAACATTTCACAATACTATTTTTTGTGCAGGAAAAAAACTGGCACGTTCCTCTAATCTAGGCGATAAATGGGAATATATTCTAGATGTTTCCAAAGTGGATAGCACCATGTACAATGCATATCGCTTTTATTTGAGCAAAGAGCACCCCAATGAGATGTATGCATATTTGATTGATACAAAAAAAATGATCAATCCTGCAATTTACAAAACAACGAATTTGTTAGAGACAGATGCCACCGCAGTGAAATGGCAAAAAGTTGCAGACGTGCCTGTTGAAGGTTGGATAATGAATATTTGTATTGACCCCAATAACAGCGATAAATTCTGGTTGCTATACAACCGGCTCGAAACCGACAAAAAAATATTTTACTTTGATGGTGAGAAATACATTGACCACTCAGACGGAATGGGCAATTCCAAATGCGAGTCAATGGTGCTGGATGCGACGCAAAAAAGAATATATGTCGGTGGCAGCAGTGGAATATTTACAAAAAAAACCTCTGACAAGGAGTGGATTTTACTTACAGGATTGCCAGGTACATATATCAAATCGCTTGACATTAATTATGTCACAAAAAA
>Ga0105048_10008753_pt1 | contig 16178 bp, 16 predicted proteins | sample MAT05_FD_78382 | JGI IMG/M metagenome (GOLD analysis project Ga0105048, IMG submission 78382) | Freshwater microbial communities from Lake Fryxell liftoff mats and glacier meltwater in Antarctica - MAT-05 | ecosystem: Environmental > Aquatic > Freshwater > Ice > Liftoff microbial mat | place...
GCGTGCCGGCTGAGTTGTTGATGGCAGATGAAAAATCAAACCGCGTGTCGTTGGCTGCGCCGCCCGACATGTTCAGGTAAATCGAGACAGAGGTGGTGTATTCCTGGAACACCGTGGGGACGGCGTTGCCGGCACCGTAGTTGTACCCGCCCCAACGCGAGAATGAGCCGCCTGTGTTGACCGCATGAAAGCTGCCATTGGCGGAGGTGATTCCACCGGTGCCCGAGGCGACCCGGTTGGCGGTCCAGTCCGAAACGTTAGTCTCAAAGCCGTTGGAATAGAGCACGGTATCGGCCTGAGCTGCGGCGGCCAGCATGAGGGCGCAACCTGCGGCGAGTGAGGACATTACGGAAAAACGGCGGGCGGTGTGGTGGGTCATGAAGGTCCTTGAGCTGCGAAGTGAGTGGCGACAACGCCCTACAACCTCGAATCATCCCGAAGGGGGTAGGCGCGGTTGCGTATCTGCATTATGAGGAGATTTGGGGGTCGCACAACTGAAAATGGTCGGTTATTTACAGATGAATTGAAACTCACGTTCGCGGCCTCCCCCAAATCGCCCATACTCCCAGAACGATGCCGGTTGACCCATCCGGCCGCAATCTCAGATCGCGTACTCCCGTCGCCCGTTCTATCCTTCACATTATGCCCGAACTGTCTTCCTCCCCCCCCGCCCCCCCCGCTGCGGCGTCGCGAATCCTCATCACTGGTGGCCGCGTGATGGATCCGGCGAGCGGGCTCGAGCAAGACGCCGACATCGCCGTGGTGGACGGTCGCATCGCTGACATCAAGCCGCGGCTCTCGCGAGCCGGTGCGACCCGTGTCATCGATGCCGAGGGGTGCCTGGTTGTCCCGGGCCTCATCGATCCGCACGTGCACTTGCGCGAACCCGGCAACGAACGGGCTGAAACGATCGCAACGGGCACTGCCGCCGCCGTGGCCGGTGGTTTCACGAGCGTTTCGTGCATGCCCAACACCACGCCCGCGCTTGACAATGACTCGATGATGGAGCTCATCTACACCCGGGCCGCGAAAACCGGACTGTGCCGCGTCTTCCCGGTCGGTGCCGTCAGCAAGGGCCGGCACGGCAACGAACTTGCTGAGATTCAGCTCATGGCCAAGTGCGGGGCGGTTGGCTTCTCTGACGACGGCGACTGCGTCGCCAGCGCGGGCCTCATGCTCCGCGCGCTTGCGACGGTGAAGGTCGCCGGCGGGGGCAAACTTGCCATCATGCAGCATTGTCAGGAACCGACGCTGACCCGCGGCAGCGTGATGCACTCGGGCGAACTCGCGACCAGGCTCGGTCTCACCGGCTGGCCCCGCGTTGCTGAGGAAGTCGTCATTGAGCGCGACATCCTTCTGAATCGCGGGATTGGCTGCCCCTACCACGTGCAGCACCTTTCGTCGGGCGGTTCGGTTGAGATCATCCGGCGGGCCCGGGCGGAGCAGCAGCCCGTGAGCGCCGAGGCCTCGCCCCACCATTTGCTGTTGACGCACGAGGCGATCCTGAACGGCGGCGGCTACGACACGAACGCCAAAATGAACCCGCCCTTGCGCGAGACGAGCGACATCAAGGCCATCAAGCTCGGCATCGCCGACGGCACCATCACCGTGCTCGCCACCGACCACGCGCCGCACCCGATGGGTGACAAAGAGCTCGAGTTCGAAGCGGCTTCGTTCGGCATCGTCGGGCTTGAGACCGCCCTTGCGCTGCATATCGAAGCCCTTATCACGCCCGGCGTGATCGGGTGGATGAAGCTCATCGAGATGATGACTATCGCGCCGGCCAAACTCTGCGGGCTCGATGCCTTAGGCCTGGGGATGCTTCGCGTTGGCGGCCCGGCTGACATCACGATCATCGATCCCTCACAGCGATGGACCATCACGCGCGACGAACTTGCTGGCCGCTCGCGCAATACCCCCTTCGTTGGCCGCAAGGTGCAGGGCCGCGCGGTCGCCACCGTGGTTGGCGGCACAGTGCGTCTGGATCGCCGCCGCCGGGAAATCCCTGTCAGCCAGCCGCAGCTCAAACTGCGTCCGGCCCCCGTTGAACTGCCCATCTGAGTGAACCCTGCGCTCGCGGCGGGCGAAGTATCATTGAACGTTCAATCTCTTCTTTGACAAGGACTCCCCATGAACCGCCTCGCACTTTCGACCCTTCTCTGTTGCTCACTCTTCACCTCCGGCTGCAACTCGTCAAGCAACGCCCCGGCTCAGCAGGCCGTTAAGGCCGGCGCGGAATACGACGAGTCCAAGTGCGGAGAGGTGAAACCCGGTGTCATCACGAGTGCCAACAAGTACTGCGTGGTCATGCTCGCTGACCCGGTCGACCCGAACCTCAGTGTGGACTACAAGGGCCAGAAGGTTGGCTTCTGCTGCCCGGGCTGCACGAAGAAGTGGGACAAAATGAACGACACGCAGAAAGACGCTGCGCTCGCGGCCGCGATCGCCAAGAAGTAAAAACCAGCGGGCTTTTCCGCGCTCGTCAAGCACAAACGCCTCTGGCGGCCAAGTGGCCGGTAGAGGCGTTTTTTCGAATGTGTTCGCGGTCGCGGCCGTCGGCGGCCGGGTCAGGGTCAGGGTCAGGGATCGATGATTCCTTCGCGGATTGCGTATCGCGAGAGCGCGACGCGGTCGTGCAGCCCGAGCTTGTGCATGATGTTCGACACGTGCCGGTCGACCGTTCGCGGGCTCAGTTCCAGCTCGGCCGCCACTTCCTTCTTGCTGCCGCCGCTCGCGACACGGCTGAGCACTTCGACCTCGCGCGTCGTCAGTTGTCGTTGGCCTGTCGCCACCGCCGGGGTGGCGATTGGCTCGCCCAGCAGATCCGAGGGAGTCGCGCTGGCCGAGTAGAACTTGCGTCCGAGCGCCTCGATGGCGGGCGCCCCGGCGACATCCACAGCACTCTCGTCGCGCAGATATCGCTCGGGCAGCCCGCGCTTGCGCAGCCACGCCCGATTCGCCGCAGCGAGCTTTGACGATGCGTCATAGACCGCGACGGGCCGATGCGAATCGTTCAGGACGAGCGCCAGCAGCGACTCCGCGGCCTCCAGCCGCAACTGAACCCGCCGCCGCTCGATGGCGTTGGCAAGTAACCGGACCAGCATGTGGCGGTTCATGTGCGACTTGGGAAGAAAATCGTCGGCCCCTGCGTCGATGGCGCCCCGGACGACCTCGATGGCCTCGCGAGCGCTCAGAACCGCGATCGGAACGCGTGGCCCAACCGCCGCCCGCATGGCCCGAAGCGTGTCGAGCCCCTTGATGTCGGTGAGTGTCAAATCCAGTAGCACGACCGACGCTTGGATCGCGAGCGGGATCGCCGCTCCCAGGGTGGCGAAACACGAAACCTCGTACTCGGGCACTCGATCGCTACCAGAGCTGCCAATCTCGTCGAACTTCGGGGACTCTGCCAACCAGCTCTGGAGCAGCCTGATGACGGCGGGATCGTCGTCGACCACTACCACTCGCATGGGCGTGCTGAACATATCGAGTTCCAATTCGGACTATCCAGCGGAGTTTCGTGGGCGTCGGCTGCTGCACATTACCCACAGGGACTCAGCAACCACGCTATCAAGCGGATGTCATCAGCAGATCATGCTCTTCTACCGTTGTGCTCCGAGCCAAGATGCGTCCGCTAACACAATTTGGCACAAAATGATGCTTTATACCCATATGCTTACTGCGCGGCATCGGTAGGAGATGACGGAGTCGGCGTGCGAGCAAGCCTTCGCCATTTCGATTAGGCACTTCCGAGCACAATAAAGCCTGCTGACACACACATCCCAACCAGCGACAGCCACCAAAACCAAGGCCGCTTGATCAACAGCGAGATCGCCGTGAGGGCAATGGCGATCTGAGCCGCCGTCGACCCCGCCGCGAACTTGGCTGCGCGGGCACGGTGGTCTTTGCCTGATGCTTGGTTCGTCTCTGCGTCGACCTTGATCTCCGCCTGCTCGGCCTTGTATCGGGTCACCCGGGCCGCATCGTCGGGCACAGCGGGTTGGCTCATCGCCTGCATCATCTCCATCTTGCTCTCGAGCACATTGAGCTTCATGCTCTTGGCTTGGTAGAGGCTCCAGCCGTTGGACGCGTCAATCTGATCGATCATGGCCTCTGTGGTGTGGCGGGTTGAAAGCAGTGCCCCGATCGACGCGAGGGCGGCCAGAATCGCCGCCGTGACGGCCGCGGCGTTGGTCCACGGCAAAGAGGGCGACGGCGCAGGCGCGGGAACCGATCCGGGTGATTTGATCATGTCACAATGATACCGAACCCGCCTGCCGTGCGTCCGCATCGCCGCGCGGTTCAGCCACTAACATGATGCATGAACCCACAGCCCCTGGCAGCAAGCACGCTGGTCCTGCTCCTGCTTGGCGGTCTCGCCCCCGTGTGGCAGGTCTGTGCTCAGCCGCCGGCGCCCCAGTTCGCCATGCAGAGCAACTGGTTTCGCACCGGGATGCGATATGCGCAGCTTTTGGACGACTCGGGGAACACGAAATAGGCAGCGCGGGTCCGCAAGCAGACCGGTGTTGGTGAATAAAGCCGCCGACGCGCACTTGCTGCGCTGCGCCGGGCGGCCGTGGCCACTCACATCGAATCCCACACGCAAAGCCACCATAAGGCGACCAGCGCGCACCCCCCAAGTAGGGAAGTCCCCCGTGAAGACGGTCCGTCTATGACGACCATTCCGTCTGCGCCGCTCGAAGCCTCGCGCCGAGTGCCCGAAACCCTCCGAGAATCATCCCTTCACGGCATCTTTGCGTAATGATGTATGCACGAGTCGATCGTCCGCGAAGTGAGCAGTGTCGCTCATTCGGACAGCCGACGAGAATCCGAAGCGCCTCTGCGGGCCACACCCGCCGGAGGACGAGCGCCGAAGCAAAAGCGACCCGAAGGCCGGTTATTGGCCCGAGATGTCACTCGCGCCCACGCGTCGAATCGAAGAAGGGGGCTCAGAATCATGTTGACCGCTACCACCAATCGTCCGTCACTCCGCCGTCCCGTTCGCGTCAGCGCCGTTGCGTCTAACTCATCGCCCGCCGTTCGCTGGGGCCGGGTTGTGGAGGCGCGCCGTCGCCTGGTCAATGGCGACCTTGATCGTGCGGCCTGCCTCGATGTTGCGCTCGACAAGATGATCCACCGCGCCTGCGCCGACTTGATGATCGATCGCTGACGCCGACCACGAGGGCCTGTCGTCACCGATTCAGACGGAGGGGGAGCGCGGGGCTATGGAGGGCCCCGCCTCCGAAGCGCCGGAGAGAGACCGATACGCGTCCACGGACCACCAACACAACGCCGCTGGCGCCATGAGTGGCCGACACCGGCCGCCGGTTTTACTTCACTTCACGCTTGTTTGTCAGCAGCCAGACCGGCAGCTCGGTATCGCGATACGCGCTGTCCCACGAGTTGTGGTTGGCCTCGGGGAAGTAGGTGGCTTTGACCTGTGCGCCGGCCTTTTCTGCTGCGGCCACGAGCGCTCGCGTCAGCTCCGGCTTGACGACATCGTCCTTTTCGCCGTGGAATGCCCAGATCGGCAAGCCCTTGATGGAGCTCTCGCCCAAGACTTTCACAGGATCGCCGTAGCCGCACACCGGCGCGAGCGCCGCGAAGAGTTCAGGATGCCGGGCACCGATCGCCCACGTTCCCGCGCCGCCCTGCGAGAGCCCCGAGAGATACACGCGCGATTCGTCGATGGCGAACTCCGCCCGCGTCTCCGAGAGCGCGCTCAGCGCCAGGTCCTCAAACTCCGACCACTGCTTCTCTTCATCGGGCTTTTGCGGGAAGATCACGATGAACGGCCATCGCTCATGCTGAAGGAGCGCCGCCGACCCGAGCCCTACCACCGCCTGTTTCTGTCCGTCGGTTCCACATTCGCCCTTGCCGTGCAGAAACAGAATGCACGGCGACGGCTTGGCGGGGTCATAGTCGCGCGGCACATAGACCGCATACTTACTCATGGTGTCGCCCGTCGCGAGCGAGCGGAAGAGCAGGCCGGTCTGGATTCTCGATGATGTCACGCGGGTCTCTCCTGATGCTTGACCAAGCCGCGCGGTTGAAGCGCATCCGCCGACCGCCGTGAGGATGCACAATGCCGTTAAGATGAGCGAGACACCTCGAATAAACGCCGCCATAGAGCGATCTTTCTTACGGCCCACTCGCAGCAAGCGGCCACTGCCGCCGGCGGGCCGCATTGTTATTTGGCCGGACCAAGAAGGAATGCACCAACCAGAATGTCGCCGATCCCGATCAAGGCCGCGCCGGCGATCAGTCCGGCGCAGATCGGTTCGTGCGTCTCAACAAAGACCCGTTTGATGAACGTCCCGTTTGACTTCACGCCACCGTACACCTTCTGCATCACCCAGAAGAAGAGCGCACCCATGAACATCCAGAGCGTTGAATCCGGCGGGAGCACAATACCCAGGCCAAAGGCCACCGGGGCAAACGGGAACTTGCCCTTGGTGAACACCCGCACAAGTTCAAACACCACGCCGATCACGGCCGCAATCGCCATCACCGTCAGCGCGCTGGGGTGAATGATCGCCGTCAAGCCCGCATTGCCGGTAAGCCCTTGAATGAACTCGCTGATACCTTTCCATTGGAGGGCCGCCGTGAACGTGAACTGGTCTGTAACCAGCGTCTCCTGGATATTGTCGCCCGCCTTATAGGAGTTCATGAACAGGAGATAAAACAGCGGTGTCGAAGCACACCCTCCGGCAACGATGCCGATGATGTGCCCCCATACCTGATGCCGGGGCTTGCCGCCGAGCATGTACCCTGGTTTGATGTCCATCAGCAGGTTGCTGGCGTTGCTCGCCACCTCGCTCGTCATGCACGCCGTCATCAGGTTTGTCGGCGCATGGGCTTTGTCCAGCACGCCGAAGGTAAACTGAGTGATCTTCGAGAGGGAGCCGGTGGGCGTGATGCTCGTGGCGGCCGTTGCGTTGGCGGCGATGAGTGTGAGCACGATGGTCAGCAGAATCGCCAGAGCGCCAAGGTCCCACCGCACACCAAACCATTCGTTCGCCATCCACACCCCAACCGTGCCCACGATCGGAATCCCGATCCACGAATACCTCAGCGGCACCTCGATGTGCGCGAGCACGTCATGGCCCGCCTCCTTCTTGCCGAACAGACCGGCAAAGGCCGAGATGATCACCTTGGGCTTGGCGAAGAACGCCGTCATGCTGGCGCACACCAACATCGCCACGCCCGGCCAGAGCAGCCAGCCGGTGAGAATATCGCGGAACGAAAATTTGTCCGCCGCGGTCAGCACCACGCCCTTTCTGAGAATCCATCCGCTGTCCAGCGCGATCGGTGCCGCAATCACATACGCCGCAATCATGCCTGCAAACATGTTCACCGCGTAGCGGATGTTCATCAGGCCGCCAGCGCCGAACATCGCCAGGTCAAGGGTTGGCGAAAGGCCGAGTTTGCGGATATCAATACCGTTTAGCGTCGGCAACGTCCAGCCGTGAGACAACACCCGCTCGTAGTACCAACTATCAAGGTGGTCACTCAGCCAGCGAATTGTTTCAAGCCCCAGAAGTTTGCCCTGCAAAAGCGTCTGATACGCCTCGCCCGAGATGAACTTCAGAAAACCGGCAAACAGCGCCGCCGCTGCCAGCACCTTGGCCTTAAAGATACCCACACTCGCATCGCCCGAATAGAGCGTGTCGAGCACCACGCCGCACGCCGCGCCTTCGGGGAACGGTGCCTGCTCGTCATTGATGAAACGCCGCTTGAGCGGGAACGCCACCAGCACGCCCAGGACCGAAAGCACCACGTTGAAGAGCAGCATTTGCCACCACGGCATGACGGTGTTTGTCACCATCATGTACGCCGCAATGCCCGAGATAAGCGGAGCCGTCATGTAGCCGGCCGCGGTCGCCACGCTCTGCGAGGCGTTGTTCTCAAGGATCGTCATGTCCTTGGACCCGAAGGCCGACATCACCTTGAAGGCCGCGAACGCCAGGATGACGCTCGTGAGGCCCACGCCCAGCGTCCAGCCCGTCTTGGCGCCGATATAAAGATTCGTCGCGCTCAGCACGCCGCCGAGCAGGAATCCCGTGGCCGCCGATCGGAGCGTCAACTGCGGCATGTTGCCGCGATAGACCTTCTCCAGCCACCAGCGATCCTTCTGCTCGCGGGTCCACGTCCGAATCTGTTCGTCGGTCAGGGTTGGAATAGCCATAGCCGCGAAAGCGTACGCGCCAGGCCCCAGAGCGCTCGCCCAGCGTGGAACAAAAAAAGCCCAGAATCAAGGCGCGACTGAAACGGTAAAAACCCCGACCGGTCCATCAAGTTCTGTCCGGCATCCGGCACCGGCTACTTGACGCGGTCCGAATACCCGCGTAGTCTGAGGGGGCACTTCACGTCAAAGGAACAAAAACATGAGTTACCTGCAAACCGGAATCCGTGCCACGCTGGTTTTGGTGATTGCCAGCACCGCCTACGCACAGGTTGCCCTTCCGCCATCGTGCACGGTTTGCCTCGACACCCGCTGCGCCACCGTACCGCTGGTTGGCGGCCCCTGCACTGATGGCGATGTTTGTTGCTGCTGCAACACCTCCGCTGGACTGACCTGCACTTGCCAGACTGACTCGCACTGCTTGGCGACAACCGGCTGCAAGAGCGAAGACTAATGACGCGTCGCAGGCCCAATCGTCCCCTGGTACTCGGCATCGTTGCGGCGCTTGGCGCGGTTGCCGTCGCGACCATGGCAACGTACTCCATCTTTGGCCGTGTCGACGTGCGTGAGCAACGCGCGGCGGCGCGGGCGGATGCGCGCAAGAGTATGGTTGCGAATGCCGCAGCGGCGTTCGCAACGCTTCCGATGGAGGACGTGCGCCACGGCGCGAATGTCGAATCACTCAGGCGGCAACTGGCGGACTCGACAGTCGTGACCGACGGCGAAACGACGATCAGCCCGGCTGAACTCTCAGAACTCTGGAGCGCGGCAGCAGAAGTGCTCCACGTTATTTTCGTGAACCAGGACCTCGACACATACCTCGCGTGGCGGCGATCAGGAGGATACGAACTGCACACCGATGAGCATCTCAAGGATGTCATCGGCGTGGGCCTTTATTACAAGTTCTACCTCGGCAAGGATCTCCCCAAAGAAACCTCCGTCGGTGAGGCATTCAAGGATTTGTGGCAGCAGACGCACGCCGGGAACGCACCCCAGGCGAAGGTTGTTGGCATCGCCAGTGGCGCCCGGGGTCTGGCCGCAAGCGTCGGCACGCTCCAGCCGTCAAGGGCGATCCGTTCCGGCAACTTTGGCGGGCTCGGCCGGGAAATATGGGTAGGAGATGTTGCCTCGACTTCCCCGAGCTGGTTTGTTGACCGCAGCAAGGCGGCTTCGACGCAGCCGATTGTGTACGCAGATGTGGGCGCGATTATGGAGTTTCAGAACGGGACGCGCCGCCCCGTTGTCCTCACCTTCTATCGCGAAGCAGCACAAAAGAAATGGCGGCTCCAGTTTATCAATCAGTATAACTATCGGCACAGCGATTGCGGTGTCCTGATCTACTGAGTCGGCAGAGGGCGACACGTATGCGATTACCGACCTTCCAAACATGCGTCCGGATTGGTGTCGGGGCGGTCCTGCTTTACGCCGCGGGGCGCAAGGTAATTGATTCCACCGGCCTGCACTTTGCTCTTTCGTATGTGCTGGGCACTGGCGAGGCGCTGTCCCATGGGCTTTGCGTCGCGACGATCTTTGTGGAGGCCCTTGTCGGCTTCGTTCTGGTGTTTGGGCTGAGACCCCGGATCACTTTGCTCGTGGCCGCGCTGTTGTTTGCTGCTTTCGGAGCGTTCCTTCTGCGGCTCGGGCTTGACCCGAGCGCGCCCGGGTGCGGGTGCCTCGGGGAGGTATTCGCAGCCACGCGACAAACCCAGGCATACATCGGAGCAGTGTTCGATGGGTCCGTGGCCCTGCTCTGCTGGTCGGCGAGGGCAGGGGCGTACTCTGCGCCTACGGCGCGCGCTTCGGAGGCCGCCGGGGGAGGGACGCTCGCGGCACAAGCGCGCCGCGGCTTCACACTGATCGAACTCATGGTCGCGATCGTCATCCTGGCGGTTCTCCTTGCCCTCTCCCTCCCAGCGCTAATGCCGTCACGGCAGGCCGCGCGGCAAGCGGTTTCGCTGGCACTCTGCCGCGATCTCGCGGCTGGCACGTTCGCCTATGGCACCGACTTCCGGGAGAATTTTCCGTTCTTTGCAACGCCGGGCGATCCAAATGGACCGGCGCGCATCCGCGACTTTGAGTTTCCCGGTGGCGGGTACTTCGGCGTGCAGGCGTGGCACTGGGCAAGTTTGGTTGTCCCGGACTACTGCGACGTGCCGTTGTCCGCCCTTGAACCCGAAGGCGTTCGGAACCTTCTGGAGAATGAGATGGGTTGGCCGTCGTACATCATTCGCTCGGGGTACTTCCTCAGTCGGACGACGTTCGCCGACCCGAAGTTCTTCTCGCTGCAGACGCCCGAGAACCCCGCGCAATTTCTTCGCGCCCAGGCGTGGCGCACGCTTGCCCATCCGAGCAGGAAGGGCATAATTACGGATAGGATGTGGAGGTCGTGGAATAGGACTCGCAGCCATCTGCGCCACGTCGTGCCAGTCGCCTTCGGTGATGGCAGCGCAAGGGGGTTCGACTTTAGCGCTCCGACGCGTGGAACGGGCTTCTCCTCACCTCCCTTTATTATTTCAAGCCCGATCGAGACAACTGTCGATGGATTGGCCGGTGCCGACGAGTAGCCGTGTGCTGCGCGCTCGTCCAAGTCATCCGATGTCGGGCGGCCTTTGCGGCCGGGGGCGAACTTCGCGGTGGCGATCGATCAGAACGGCGTGCTGAATCTCTGCTGGCAGACCCGCGGCCCCACCGGCACGGGGTGTGCCCATAGTTTGGGGCAGTTGCTGAACGGAAGATCACCGTCCAATCCGGGTACCACTGGGCAATCGACTGTGAACAGGTCATGATCCGCACGACGGCGAACCACTCGTGGGCCATCCAGACACCCACCGCCCCGACGATCGGAATACCGACGGCGGAAATCCACAGCGGCACCTCGATGTGCTTGAGTGGGTCGGCTTCCGGATTAGCTGATTTGCGGGCGAAAACGCCTTTGAACGCGCTGATGAACATCTGGGGCTTGGCGAAGAGTGAAACCATGCTGGCACAAACCAGCATGGCCACGCCGGGCCACAAGGCCCAGGTGTTCAAGACCTGTCCGCGGTTGAATTCTGAGACGACCTCGATCTTCTTGCCCGAGGCGTCGGTCACGATCGCGTTCTCGATCTTCAGCGGCGTGGCCACCGCGCCACCGTCCGCGGCCGTCACGCCGGTTGCAGTTGCCGTGAGCATGACGGGTCCGTCACTCGATTTTTTTGTACGAGATGCCCCCGGGCGTTGTGGCCAGGTTCGCCGCGATCGTGAGCGGGTACGCCAATGTTTCATTCTTGAACGTCACCGGAGCGCCGCCCGAAGCCACCAGCATGGGCGGCGTAAAGACCTTGCCCTTTGAGCTGATCACATCGCCGCGGTTGATGATCGGGGGCGCCACGACGGCCCACATAAATACCATGCCGATGAACATGTTGGTGCCGTAGCGGATGTTCATCAGGCCACCGGCCCCGAACATCTCCAGATTGATCGTTGGATTCAGGTCGAGTTTGCGAACATCAATCCCCTGAATCGACGGGAGGTTGACGCCGACCCACCCCAGCACTTTCTCGACCGGGTGCTCGCTCAGCCATCGAATCGTTGAGAGTCCGAGCAACCGCCCCTGGATGAGCGTGTGATACGACTCACCGGTAACGAACTTGATCGTGCCGGCGAACACCGCCGCCACGATGAGGGCCCGGGCCTTGAAGAGGCCGATGGCCGCGGCGGACGTGTAGAGCGTGTCGAGCAGCACGCCGCAGGCACGCCCTTCGGGGAAGGGCTGCTGCTCGTCGTTGATGAACCGCCGCTTCATGGGGAACGCCACGAGCACGCCCAGGATCGACAGCACCACGTTGAACACAAGAGCTGGTTCCACGGAATGAGGGCGTTCTTCACCATCATGTACGCGGCCAGCCCCGACACCAGCGGCCCGGTCATGTAGCCCGCGGCCGTCGCGATGCTCTGCATCGCGTTGTTCTCAAGAATGGTAAAGTCCTTGGCCCCAAGCTTGCTCAGGGCCTTGAACATGGCAAACGCCAGAATGACGCTTGTGAGCCCGACGCCGAGCGTTCAGCCCGTCTTGGCGCCGATGTACAAGTTCGTGGCCGAAAGCAACCCCCCCAGGATGAACCCGGTTATGGCCGACCGCAGCGTGAGCTGCGGCATACTGCCTCGGTACACGTTGGCAAGCCACCACCGATCCTTCTCGATCGGCGACATGCTCTGAACTTGGGCGTCGGTAAGTTGTGGAATAGCCATGAGCCGCGAAGCGTACGGCGCGACCGGGCATTTCTACCACCAGCTTGTTCGGCAAATACTACGGGTAGTCAGGGCTTTCACCCCATCAGACCGATCGCGGTGGCCGTCATCGCGATGAGCGCCTTGATGAGCGATTCTCCGGCAATCAGGCCCGACGCGACTGCGATGCCGTAGGAATCCGCGCTCTTCTTGTGCAGAAGTTCCCAGATCCATCCAACCAGCGCGCCGACCATGAACCCGATCGCGCTGCTGAACGGAATGACCCACGCCAAGCCAAGACCCATAGCCGAGGGCACGAACTTCTTGTACTTCTGGGGCAGGAACCGCTCGATGATCGGCAACAGCACACCAACCAAGGCACCGATGAGAATCGCCCATTTGGCCGAGTCGGGCAACTGTCCGATGCCCTTGGTGAGCACCCGAGCCACGGCCTCCCACTGCCGGGTGCCGGGCGCGGCAAACTTTTCGAGCGCCTCCTTGTTTGGCACCATCAAGAACCAGAATGGCACGACCGCGAGCGTTCCAAAGAACACACCGACAAACTGCGCCAGGAACTGCTTCCGCGGGTTCGCACCGAGCAAATACCCGCTCTTGAGATCCGTCAGCAGGTCGGCCGCGGAGCTCGCGCTGTTGGCCGCCACACCGGCGGCGGCGAGGTTGGGGACAATCTGCCCCTTGTGCAGCACGGCGAACATGAGCTGCATCACCTTGCCCATCGCGCCGATCGGGGTCGTGTCGGTCTCGCCCGTCGCCCGGCACGCCACCAAGGACAGGAAGAACGAAACAAAGATGGCGATCAGGCCGGCGTACCAACTGATATGGAAACCGATCATCTGCACCGCCAGCATGGCGATCGTGATCGGGATCATGCCCATCACCATCCACGAGGTCGGCACCTCAATGGCCGCAAGCGCGTTCGAATCGGCCACATCGGCCCGGCTCTTGCCCAGCCCAATGAATGCCCGCGCCACTGTCTTCCACTGGAGCGCAATCGCCGTCAAGCTCGCAAACACCATCACTGCCGTGCCGCCCCACAGCGACCATGTTGTAAACCGCAGGACGGTGCCGCCCGCGTTCAAATCGATGTTGCGGACGGTGTCTTTCACGTACGCGGCTTTGTCATACACCCACGCGCCGTTCTGCTGCACCCATCCCGCGCCGGCGATCGTCAGGTCCTGCTCCACCAAATACGGCCCGACCACCCAGTAAAGCAGTGCCGAACCGGCAAACATCGACAAGCAGACCCGCATCCGCGTGATGATGCCTGCCGCGATCAGCAGCATGCTCGGTTCAAAGCCGAACGCGGCGGGAGGAACGCCGTGGAACTTGGCAAAGCCGTCGTGCGGCACCATCTCCGGAAGCCGGATGTTGATGCCGATCGACTTCAGTTTGTCAAAGAAATAGGTGTCGAGAAACTTCAGTGTGCCGGCACCGGTGTTCAAAATGCCCACCAATGCCCCTACACCGATACCCACCACTAAGACGTACGCCTTGCGGATCGACTCCGCCGACTTGCTGTATAAAGAGTGAAGCGTCTCCGCCGCGGCGATGCCGCTGGGGAACCGGAGCTGCTCATGGTTGATCATCTGCCGCTTGAGCGGAATGGCCAGGAACACGCCCATCAAGCCAGTGCAGAACGTGAACGCCACCACCACCCAGATCGGCTGAATATCCCAGTTCTTGACGTCAAACGCGGTCTGGCCTTCAGCCGGCTCGGCCAGAAGCAAGAGCGCCCCGAACATGGTCGCCAGTGTCGAACCGGTCGAATACCCGGCCGCCGAAGCCGTGGACTGCATGCAGTTATTTTCAAGAATCGACATCTCGCTCAGCGAGCCGCCGCTGATCGCTCGCATGCCGTTCCAGATCACGTACGACATCACGCACGCCGTGATGGCCACGCCGAATGCCCAGCCGATGGCCAGCGTGGTATACAGATTTGATGCCGCCATGAGCATGCCGAGCAGGCCGCCCATGACCACCGCTCTCAGCGTCAACTGCGGCATCTTGTCGCCGCGATACACGTTCTTCAGCCACCATGCGTCCTTCTCCTCGGGCGTCATCGTCGCTACTTGCTCGGGGGTGAGCATCGGGAGCCCGGACACGACAGGTTGAGCTGAATCGCTTTCAAGGTTGGCCATAAGGAACAGAAGATAGCCGAATTGCCCCCTCAATGCACTCCGCGACTTCCGCTATCCATCGGTTCCCCGTCGTCCCTGTCCCTCATCCGCACCTGCCCCGTGCTCCCTCAGGCCGGCACCTTCCACGCCTCCACCGCCTGGGCCGCCGCACCCCGCAGATCGCGTGTACCCCGCACGTCCGTCACCACACACCCCGGCCATCCGCCGGTAGCGAGCCCGACTGCATATTCAAACACCCGAAGCTGCCCGCTTCCGGCCCCCACCCGCTCCACGCTGGTAGCATCACTCAGTCGGGCACAGGCAAGTCGCCCACCCAGCGTCGAGACCAGCTTGAGGGGATTCCCCCCTGCCAGCAACACCGCCGCCGGGTCGAGCCCTACGCCGATCGGCCCGCCACGAACCAGGCCGGAATCGCCGGCGGCACTCGCTGTCTCTCCGCCAGACGTCAAGCCAACCTCGCCGCTCCCAAACGGATACGTGCAGTCGGCGATCCGCACCCCGCACGTGTCGGCCCGCGCCGCCAGCGCCGCCCGCACGGCCGGGGCGCACGCCGTCCCAAGGGTCAGGCAAACCGACGGGATCGCACTCGTCGAGGCGTTCGCGCCGCCCTCGCCCATCAGCGTCCGCACGTCGGCTGCAAACTCAATCGCATCGCTCGCGGCCGCCGCGGCTCGATCCATGTGCGCCTGATCGCCAAAGTGGGCCGCCGGAATCCACAGGTCTACGCCCGAACACCCCACCCCCGCGCGCTTGAGCGCTGCCGCCACATCGCGCCGCGCGCTGCGCGACAGTTCTCGTGGCCGCATCCCCGGCATCATCGCGCTCAAATGCACGGCCGCAAAACCGGTTGACCCTGCCCACGCCAGCGCCGGCCGGAATCCTTCCGCTCCCGCTTCAAAGAGCGATTCGGTCCCAGCCAAGGCAATCGAAAGTGGTGCAAACATCGTGGTAGTTACCCGGGTCGTCACGTTCGTCCATCAACCAGTCGCCGCAGGTCCCAGAGTCCGTGCTGCCGCTGCCATTCCCGCCGCGGCCAGACCCAACCCGCCGACGTTGCTCACCAACACATACACCGCTGCCGCCCCCAGCCGCTGCTGGCTGATAAGCGTGAGCGTTTCAAACCCAAACGACGAGAACGTCGTAAACCCTCCCAGCAAGCCCACCCCAAGAAAGAGAAACGCACGCTCGCTCAACACCGCCCGCGGCCCCAGCCACCCTGCCAGCACACCAATCAGCAGGCAACCGACGAGGTTCACGCACAGCGTTCCGAGCGGAAAGTCCGCCGAATGCGGCTTGATCGCCAGCACCATGCCATACCGCACGCCCGCCCCGATCGCCCCGCCAAGTGCCACAAGCAAGAGTGCGTTCATGACCAAGCGTATCAGCACCATCGCCACCTTCAGCATCTCACGGCTGAAGCCGAGTCGCGCGCCACGCCCCACCGGTAAAGCCGGGCACGCCGTCCACGGTCGCCGCTGTCAGCATCCGCTCCCAAACCGCTCGGTCATGAAGCCGGTTGGGGTGTCCAAGCCACAACTCGACACGCTGGGCCCAGAGCCGAAACCCGCCCCAGTGCGGTGGCCGCGGCACCACCACGCTCGCGTCCTTCTCCAGATCAACCCCCGGCC
>Ga0105048_10008760_pt1 | contig 16172 bp, 12 predicted proteins | sample MAT05_FD_78382 | JGI IMG/M metagenome (GOLD analysis project Ga0105048, IMG submission 78382) | Freshwater microbial communities from Lake Fryxell liftoff mats and glacier meltwater in Antarctica - MAT-05 | ecosystem: Environmental > Aquatic > Freshwater > Ice > Liftoff microbial mat | place...
CGGTTGGTCGCGGCCCGAACACTGCGCTGGCCCGAACGCTGCGTCCGCTGCACGACCTTGCGCTGAACATGACCCGCCGGCGCACTGGAGGGATGAAAGTGTGGAGGGGCAGTCGGTGTGGTTGCAGCAGGCCTGGATGTGGACTTGCTGGTGGCGCGAGGCCTGGGCTGTGGCACAGCGGGCTGCGCCGCAGTCTGATGCGCCGCAGTCTGATGCGCCGCAGTCTGATGCGCAGGTGCAGCCGGTTTCTTTCGCGCTCTTGGAGTGGCGACCTTTGCTGCACCTTTCGACGTCGCCCTGGCCGATGCGCTGGTGGCGACGGGGGGCGTCTTCGATGTAGGGGATGTGGGTTTTGGGGCTTTCTTTGCGCTCACAATTCGCTGCTCAATACCGCCATTCGGTCCGACAACGGCACAAATCCAAAGTGCCGGTAAAATTTCTGGGCAATCGTGTTGCTGCTCAGCGTGTTCAAGGTGACTTCGGTCGCGCCCAACCGCACCAGTTGGTGCAACGCATCGGCAAACAGCCAATGGCCAATGCCGCGATGCTGCACGGTTGGGTGCACGGCCAGCCGCGTCACATGTCCGTAGGCCGATAGCGAGGCCAGCCCGCGCCCATCATCATTCAAGATGGAGCACTGATAGCCAACGATGCGGCCGTCGATTTCGGCCACGGCAACATAGCGCGCCTCACTCAGCGCCTGCCGCAACACATGTTTCGAATAGTGCCACGGCGATGCAAATGCCGCAAAGTCAAGGGTTTGCAATGCGTCCAACATGGGCTGATCAAGTTGACTGGGCTGCAACACCCGCAACAGCACACCGGCCAATGGCTGCACCGGCAACTCCGCCTGCCGCAAGGGTGTCAACGACAGCGACAGCGTGATCAGCTCGTCGCGCCGCTTAAAACCCAGATCGCGCAAGTTGAGCCCCAGCCAGCCCTGCGGCTCGGACAGGCACCACAGCTCGGTGATGCCCACGCGACGACAGCGCACCGCCACCTCACCCAGCACCTGCGCCAGCCGGGCCGATGGCGACTGCACCTCTGCCACGGCGCACCAGCGCAACCACGCCACCGGCGAAGCTGAATGATGCAGGTGAATGGTCTCGGCCAGGTCCATGTCTTTCACCGACATAGGCACGATCAATAGCGCCGCCGACAACGAGGCCGCCTGGGGAGCCACTTGGGATCGATTGGGGGCCGCATCGCCAACCGCAATCAAGGCATCGCTGGTGCGCCACGCTTCCAACGGCCACCAGTCCAGCCGGTCATAGACGCGCCGCTGGTTGGCCAGCTTGGCCAGCGCCAGCGGGGTGATCTCGTGAATGACCGTGGTCGCGCGGGCCGCGTCCTGCTGACGCGCCGCATCGGCGGAGTTGCCATGGGTGTTGTGTGGTTCTGCATCGTGCCGGATCACGGCGTGGATTATAGTGATGCCGTGAATGACGTGATTGCTCCGATTCAGTCCACCTTTCAGTTAACCTTGAGCCGCATGGCCTCAACCGGCGAAGCCATCGGGCACATCGACCGTGGCGAAGACCGTGGCTTGCTGGTGTTTGTGCCGTATGCACTGGCCGGCGAGCAGGTCGAGATCGAGATTGTGTTTCGCCGCAAAAATTTTGCGCGCGGCCGATTGATTCGTGTGCTGCAATCCGCGCCAGAGCGGGTTACGCCACCGTGTGTCTACTACGGCAATTGTGGCGGTTGCGAGTGGCAGCATATTGATTACACAACGCAGCTAAAACTCAAAACCGAACATGTGCAGGAGCAACTGGTGCGGGTGGGCAAGCTGACGGCGCCGGCCGTGCGGGACTGCATCCCCAGCCCGCGTGTCTACAACTATCGCAATCACATTCAAATGATTACCTCGGACAGCGGCCGATTGGGCTTCTATGCCGAGGGCTCCCATCGGGTGATTGAGATTGAGCAGTGCCTGATTGCAGATGAAGCCATCAACACGCTCATCGCGCAGAAACACGAGGTGGACACGCCGATGGCCTTGCGCGTCGGCGTGAACACGGGTGAGCGCAGCTACATCGCCGAGCCACTTGAAGATGCGCCGCTGGCCCATGTGCCGCCGATCCACGAGCGCATTGGCAACTACACCTACACGCTCGCGGCCCAATCCTTCTTTCAGGTGAACAGCCACGTGGCCGCGCTGCTGGTCGATGAAGTCATGCGCGCACTCGATTTGCAGGGAACCGAGCGCGTGCTGGATTTGTATTGTGGCGTCGGCCTATTTACCCTGCCGATCAGTGACAAAGCCAAAGAGGTGATCGGCATCGAATCCAGCCCGGTGGCTGTCAAAGATGCACAGATCAATGTGCGCGGTCACGAGAACGTGAGCGTGCTCACGGCCGATGTGCGGCTGGCACTGACGCACTGGCCGCGCATCACCAAGGCACATTGGGACGCGATTGTGCTGGACCCGCCCCGCGCCGGCGTGGAGCATGAGGCGTTGGAGCGCGTGGCCGAATTGCGCGCGCCCAAAATCGTGTATGTCTCGTGCGACCCGGCCACGTTATCCCGCGACATCAAAGTATTGACCAACCACGGCTACACGCTGGACTACGCGCAGCCGCTCGATATGTTCCCTCAGACGCATCATGTGGAGACGGTGGCCGTGTTGACGCTCAGTTCTCCGCCAGTCTGAAAATTCGACCTGGCCAGCCGTGCGATGAACTACATTCCCGATCGAGACGGCAAACCCTTCATGATGACGCTGGAACGGGCTGGCGAGTGGGACTTCACCGTGACGCCGTTCCCCTTTCCCAGCACCCGCTTCGAGCGCCACACGGTAGGCCGGCGCGTGCCCAAACGCACCTTTGCAGGCCACGACGACTTTCGGGCCGCCTGGTATTCAGCCGAACCCGTGATATTGCCGTATGCGTGTGTAGCCTAGCCGATAAGATTTTGGACAGAATGACAAACTGAACAGAATGGGACACGGCCTTTCTATTCCTTTTGATGTGTATTCTGTCATTCTGTCCAAAATCCCCGCATCATCATCCCCTACGAATTTTGTAGGGATTGATTCTGTCTAAATTTGTGAATTCATCATGACCCATAGACTCAAAGACAAAGTGGTGCTGTTGACCGGCGCGGGCAGCATCGGCCCGGGTTGGGGCAATGGCAAAGCAGCAGCGGTGTTGTTTGCCCGCGAAGGTGCGACTGTATTTGCGGCCGATATCAACCTGGCTGCGGCCGAGGAAACCTGTGAACTGATTCGTGCTGAGGGCGGCACATGCGCGGCGCTGGCGGCGAACGTGGCTGATGCCGGCAGCACAGCACATCTGGTGGCCGCGTGTCTGGCCCAGTTTGGCCGCATTGATGTGTTGCACAACAACGTGGGCATTGTCGAGACCGGCGGGCCGGTGGAGCTGAGCGAGGCGGGCTGGGACCGCAGCATGGATGTGAATGCCAAGAGCATCTTCCTGATGTGCAAACACGTGTTGCCGCATATGGTCGAACGCGGCAGCGGTGCCATCGTCAACATCGCCTCGGTCGGCGGCATGCGCTGGATCGGCGTGCCCTACATCGGCTACGCAGCCAGCAAGGCGGCGGTGTTGCAAATGACGCAGTCGATCGCGCTGCAATATGCGCGCGCTGGCATTCGCTGCAACGCGGTGGTGCCGGGGTTTCTGGACACACCGCTGGTGCAAAAAAGCATGGCCCAGTCATACGCCTCACCCGATGAGAAAGACGCCGTGCGAGCCGCGCGCGACAAGCTATGTCCGATGGGCCATCAGGGCGATGCCTGGGATGTGGCCTACGCCGCGTTATTTCTGGCCAGCGACGAGGCCAAATACATCACCGGCGCACACCTCATGGTGGACGGTGGTTTAAGCGCGACCTCCGTGACGTTGTAAGCGGGTGATGCGTTAGATGTCGTAGAGACAGGCCATCTGCCCCTGCAAAGATTTTCAATTAGAGTTCAGCCCCATGACGTTACTTGCCACCCAAAAGCCGGTGATTTTTGCCGGTGAAAACCACATGATCACGCTGTATCAGCCAGGCACACAAACCGCGACCATCTCGGCCAGTTGCTGGCGATGCACCTACTCCAAACAGGGCGAAGGCTTTGTGCTATTTGTGTGGCACAACCCGGTAGCCAGCTCGCTGCGCACCCTGCCGCCGGATGTGGTCTATTCTGACAACGCGGCCATGGCACGTCTGGTGGCGACCAAATTTGGCCAGTATTTCGAGGGCTTTCGCGGCCGGGATGTGGCCGAGCGCGAACCCCAGCCAGCGCGCTTTGTGCAACAGGCCGGCGGCCAGCGGCTGCACCGTATCGCCTGCACAGCCGCAGACATGACGATCGAACTGGTTTGGCAGGATGTGCTGGATGCTGGTCTGGAGATTTTCTACAACACCAGCGGCCCCCTGCCCTACGATGTCTCTGCCGTGATCTGCCACTGCGCGCAGGGCAGTATTCTGGTGAACGGCAAACCAGCCGCAGGTGAAGTGCATCGGCCCGCAGGCGAAACCTACAGTTCCGCATTTCTAGCGTTTTCAGAGACATGGGTTGCGGCTGAGGCCCAATAGGCCTTCAGAACGCATAGAATGCGGCCATGACTCATCTCATTACCACGCTCGGCCCCAAACATGCCGACGAAGTCGATGCAATTTTGCCGCACGAGCATGTGTTTGTAGATTTGCGCACGCCTGATCAACCCGGCTATGCCCAGGCCGAGGCCGAAGATGTAATTCGGCTCATGCAGCCGGAACTCATGCAACTCAAAGCGTTAGGCGTTGGTGCACTGGTGGAATGCACGCCGGTGGGTGTAGGCCGTCGGGCCGATCTGCTGGAGGCCGTGTCTCGCGCGACTCAATTTCCATTGGTGGTGCCGACCGGCATCTACCGCGAGCCCTGGGTGCCGCAGTGGGCGTTGGACGCCAGCGAGGACGCCTTGCTGGACTGGATGCTGGGCGAGTTGCAAGGCACCATCGAAGGCAGTGGGGTGCAGGCGGCGTGGGTGAAGCTGAGCGCGGGTGACAACGGCATCACGCCGGTCGAAGCAAAGATTTTGCGCGCCGCTGCCCGAGCGGCCGTCCAGGTCAATGCTGTCATCGGTAGCCACACGATCAAGGGCCGGGTTGTTCACGATCAGCTCAACGTCATCGAGCAGATGGGCTATACCCCGCATCGCTTCATCGCCATTCACGCCAGTGCCGAGGAGGACTTTGCGCTGAACCTGTCAGTGGCCGGGCGCGGTGCCTGGATTGAATACGACTGGATTGGAATTCAGCCGGATGAGTTGGTGATTGATCGCGTTTTGCGCATGTTGGATGCCGGCTATGCCAACCAACTTTTGCTCAGCCAGGATCGTGGCTGGTTCGATCCGGCCCAGCCCGGCGGTGGCACCCCCAAGCCGTTTACATATTTGCACAAGGTGTTTTTGCCCAAGCTGGAAGCGGCCGGTGTGGATGCGGCGACGCTTCACCAGATCACGCATGTGAATCCGTTTAATGCGTTTGCGCGCTAGAGCACAAAATCTAAATATCAGACATCTAGGAAGACGTCTGACATTTCAAGACCCATGTCTTACGAAAATGTTTTGCGCATCTTGAATGAGCGCGGCATCGCCTATACGCTGGAGATCACGCTGGCCGATGTGGTGGGTGTGACCGATGCCACACGAGTCTCAATTTGTAAAGACATTTAGCAGATCGGATTTTGGACAGAATGACAGAATTAACAAAATGGGAATGGGTTTCGAAAACCTTCTTGTGTCTATTCTGTCATTCTGTCCAAAATCCCCAACTCCATTCTGTACAGATTGCCCAATTTTTAACGATTGATTCTGCTCATCCTCTAAATTTTTACAACCATGCAAACTGCTTTCGATCCCTGGACTCAGGTCAAAACGATTCATGGCCTCGCGGCCGACGAAGTGATCTCGGCGCTGCAAAAAGAAGTGCGGCGCGGCAATGCCGAGAATGCTTGCTTACTCGCCTACGAGATGATCAAAACCAGCCCCGAGCTGGAGCGCAAGCTCTGGGATCGGCTGTGTGTGATCTCGGTCGAGGACATCGGCTTTGGCAATGTGAATGCGCCGGTGCTGGTGCACACGCTGTGGCAGATGGCCCAGCGCTACAACTACGGCGAGGGTGATCGTGGCCTGTTTCCCATCCAGGCGGTGCGGGTTTTATGCGCGAGCCAGAAGGACCGCAGCACCGACGAGATGATCAACACCTTCAGCCGCACAGACGCGCAACCCACCATTCCCGATTACGCCCTCGACATGCACACCGCGCGCGGCCAGGCCATGGGCCGGGATTTCAGGCACTTCCTCAATGAAGGCGCGCGCATCAACCCGGAGATGCCTGATCGCGATGCCTCGTATTTGCACAAGTTATTGGCAGCCATTGACTGAAGACTCAAGACTCAAGACTCTAGAGTCTAGAGTCTTCAGTCTTCAGTCTTCAGTCTTGAGTCTTCAGTCTTGAGTCTTGAGTCTTGAATCCAAAACGCGATGAAATCAATTTGTGTCTATTGCGGCTCCAGCAGCGGCGCGCAACCCATCTACATCGAACAGGCGAGGTTGCTCGGCACCTGCATGGCCCAGGCCGGCCTCGCGCTGGTGTATGGCGGCGCCAGTGTCGGCTTGATGGGTGCGGTGGCCGATGCAGCGCTGGCAGCCGGCGGCAACGTGATTGGGGTGATGCCGACGTCGCTGATTGAGAAAGAGATCGACCACAAAGGACTGAGCGAACTGCACGTCGTCTCGAACATGCACACGCGCAAGGCGAAGATGGCCGAGCTGAGCGATGGCTTCATTGCCATGCCAGGCGGCGCCGGCACGCTGGAGGAGTTCTTCGAGATGTGGACGTGGAGCCAGCTCGGCTACCACCTGAAGCCATGCGGCCTGCTGAATGTGGCCGGCTACTTCGATGGGCTCATCACATTTATGCGGCACACCGTCGAGGAAAAGTTTGTCAAAGCCGAGCACGTGGACATGGTGCTGGTGGAGACTGAGCCGCAGGCGTTGCTGCAACGGCTCGCGGACTACAAGCCCATTTTTGTGCCGAAATGGGTGGATCGCGTCGCGACAGAAGCGTAGAAGAGGCGGCTGGCAACTGGCGATTAGCGGCTAGTTGCCAGCCGCCAGCCGCTAAAAGCCAGCCGCCTCTTCTACGCTTCGGCTCACTCGTCCTGACGCAGATGCGGGAAGAGGATGACTTCGCGCACGGTGTCTTTGCCGGCGAATAACATGGCCAGACGGTCGATGCCGATGCCCATGCCGCCGCAGGTTGGCATGCCGTACATCAAGGCGCGCACGTAGTCTTCGTCCACCGGGTTGGCCTCATCGCCCTCGGCGTTCATGCTTTCATCACGAAAGCGTTGATATTGATCGATGGGATCGTTCAACTCGCTGAAGGCATTGCACAATTCCATGCCGGCGGCAAAACCCTCAAAGCGCTCGACTGTGTTCGGGTCGCCGGCCTTGCTTTTGGCAAACGGCGAAATGTCGCGCGGGTATTCGTAGAGAAACGTGGGGTGAATCAGGTTCTTCTCCACGTAATCGCCCATCAACCCGTCCACCAGCTTGCCCCACGTTTTGGCATTGGGTGAATACGCCAGACCGGCCGCCTTGATCGCCTTTTGCAACGACTCGACAGTTGGATACTGGGTGTAATCGATGTCGGTGTATTCGAGAATGGCCTCGCGCAACGTCTTGCGATGCCACGGCTCCAACATGCTGATGCGGTGGCCGCGCCACTCGATCATGCCGTTGCTATCCTTCGCGACGCGTTGAGCGATGTGCTGGACCATGCGCTCGGTCAGGTCCATGATGCTGTACATGTCCATGTAGGCGGCGTACAGCTCCAGCATGGTGAACTCGGGGTTGTGCTTGAAGCTCACCCCTTCGTTGCGAAAATCGCGGCCGATCTCGTAGACGCGTTCGATGTTGCCGACGATCAGCCGTTTCAGATACAGCTCAAACGAGATACGCAAATACAGGTCCTGATCGAGCTGGTTGTGATGGGTGATGAACGGTTTGGCTGCCGCACCGCCGTAGAGCGCCTGAAGCACCGGCGTTTCCACTTCCAGGAAATTCTCGCCGTCCAAAAAATCGCGAATGCTTTTGATGAGGCTGGCGCGCACCCGAAACACGTTGCGAATATCGGGGTTCACCGCCAGATCGGCATAGCGCTGGCGATAGCGCAGCTCCGGCGAGCTGAAGGCGCTGTGGCGGATCACGCTGCCGTCGGGCTGCTTTTCTTCCTTGGCAATCGGCAACGGGCTAATGGACTTGCTGAGCAGGTTCCATGCCGTGATGCGCAGGCTGGGTTCGCCGGTCTTGGTGATAAAGAGCGGGCCGCGCGCTTCGATGAAATCGCCTAGATCGAGGTCTTTGAAAAGCGCAAACGATTCGGCTGAAATCGAGTCCTCGCCGATGCGGGCATAGAACTGAATTTTGCCGCTGCCGTCTTCGACCTGGATAAAGCTGGCCTTGCCCATGACCCGGCGGGTGACAATGCGGCCCATGATGGCAACGGGACCCGTTTCAAGATGGTTCTCGGGCTGTGGTGGAGTGGCAGGTTCAAACTTGAGCAGTTGAGCCCGCTGGAGGGCTTCGGCCGCCATCACCCGTTCATGGATAAATGCGGCGCGCGAGGGATAGGGGTCGATGCCGGCCTGGCGCAGACGATCCAATTTGGCCAGCCGCTCGCGTTCTACTTCGGTGTATTCCATACAGACAACAGATATCAGACATCAGACACCAGATAACAGTAATCTGGTGTCTGTCATCTGATATCTGTCATCCGGTTAGTTCTTCTTGGCTGCTGCAATGCGGTCCTGGGCTTTCTTGACCTTCTGGGCGCGCTGCATGGCCACGGCAAAGGGGCTGATCACTTCATCGGGGCCGGAGGACAATGAGAAGTCTTCGGTCTCCATGCCGTCGAGGGTTAGATCAATCTGCTTGCGCTGGGTATCAACCTTGGCGATGTGCACGGTCACCTGCTCACCCACAGTCACCATGGTGCTCATATTGACAAAGCCGCCACCGAGCGATGAGGTACGGATAAGACCCTCGCGCTCTGCGCCGATATCAACATAGGCGCCATTGCGCTCGATGCGCGTGACGCGGCCGGTGTGCTGCTCACCCTTGCGGATGCGCTCCCACGGCACAATCGCCGGCTCAATCATGGTGAGGCCGATACGACGCTTATCCTGGTTGACTTCGATCACCCACACAATGGGGATCAAATCGCCAACCTTGGGGCGGTCGCCTTTCGGCATCAGGTTAAACGGGACAAGGCCATGCTTGGGACCGTCGATATCCACAAAAGCGCCGAAGCTCTCTACGGCCACAACCTTGACGTCGTTCAGTTGGCGACCCACTTCGAGGTTATCCCAGTCGAAGACAGGTGGTTTGATCATCGTCAGGTCGATGCGTTTGCGTGCTGCATTGATTCGTGCAGCGTAAACATCAACCTCGTCCCCCGGCTTGAGGAAATCAGCAACACGGGTGACGGGTTTATCACTCACCATTTGTGAGATGTGGATAAACCCCTCGACACCAATGCCGATGTCCACAAACGCGCCGCCGAGATCGGTGCGCGCGACCTTGCCCTTAAAGTGTTCGCGCAACTTCACCGCATCCAGTGGATTGGCGGGTGCGCTCGCATCTGTGCGCTCTGCCACAGCCGGTGTTTGCACCTCGGCGGATGCCGGTGTTTCGGCTACCGCTTCCGGCGCGGCCTCAGGCGTGGTTTCGACCGCAATTTCACCAGACGGCATTTCGCTGGTTGAAACTTCAGCCACCTCGCTTTCAGCAGGCAGGGCTACAGCTTCTTGGGTATTCATAGTTTCGTCATTCACGGGGCAACTCCTTAATTAAAGCCCAAAGATTTTAACTGACGCACTAGCATATGTAAAGGTTTCGAATCGGCATTTCCTGCGATTTTGTGAGAGAAGACTGAGTGCATCGTGAATCGGAACTTGTTTTGCAGGCAGAATGATCTACAGATTAAGTATTGCATGACTCATTCGTAATTCAATTGTTTTGCGGTCTTTTCACGGTCCTGTTGCGGCCTAAAACTCCTGGTGGTGCACAGTGGTGCATCGTTTATCGCCATCGCAGAAAAAACACCCACGTCACCGGTTACACCGGTGACGTGGGTGATCGCAAGAGAGAGATTAAGATTTGGCGTTACTTGAAGATCAATGGCAGATACAAATTCTGGCTCAACAATGAGCCGGGAATTATCGGCCCAATCTCTTCTTGATGGCCATCGGCATACACGACCTGAAGCCAATATGCAGATGCAGCGCCGGCAGCGTCCTCGTAGCTGTACGTGCCATGCAGCGCCGGTGCACCCGTCAATTCCACGGTGTTGGCCAGCACCGCACTCGTCTGGTCGCCGTTCTGGCTGCGCCACACCTCGAAGCGGGTAATCGGCGCGGTGCGATGCGTGCTCCAGGTCAGCCGTGCCCCTGTGGCTACTGCAATCGTATGCGTCTGAATGCCCACCGGCACCACCGACGGCATCGTCTCACCCATCACAATCTCAGTCGTGTTGAGGGTGCGATTGCAGTTAGTGACAGCGCCGGCCCCGAAGTTATCCATGATCGTGTTTGGTCCATTCACCACCCACACTCCTGCTCGGCCGGGTTTGGCCGTATCCAGCCACGAGCTCACATTGATGGAGGCAATGACAATGCCATTGCGATACATCTCAACGAGACCACCGGTGTAGATGCGGCCGCCAAATACATCGCCCGCTTGCAGGTTTAACACATAGTTCGGGCCATGCTGCTGCCAGCTCTGCCCCGGTGAATAGGTCCAGATCTGAGCCATGTGACCGGCCGGGTAGTAATACAGCATCAGCGCGCCATCGCTCCAGTTGGGGCCCTGCGCCTTGAGCACCAGATCCAGTTCACTGGCGTTGGCATCAACCGCGTTCATCGTAACAAATGCCTCTTGCGCCGTTCCAAAGGGCGTGTTCCACACCAGGTAGGGCTCGCCGGTATTGACCCGCAATTGCTGGTTCGACACGTAGAAGCCATTGCCTGGATTGGACCAGGCGGCACTCAGCGGGCCATTGGGTGACGCAAAGGCATCGAGCACGCCATTCTGTGGGAATGCGCAGGTATTGCCTGTCGTGGTCGGTGTCGTGGTTGGCGTGGCCGTGGACGTGGCAACCACCGTGGGCGTTTGAGTGGGTGAAGGGGTTGAGATGGCCGTGGGTGTGTTAGTGGGAGTCGTTGTTGGAGATGAGGTCGAAGTCGATGTCGGCGTCGGCGTCGATGACTGTGTGGCTGTTGATGTGGGAGGTAATGGCGTCAACGTCGGGGTTGCCGTCGCCGTCGGTGGTTGGGTCGGATTGTCTGTTGGCATCGCTGTTCCAGTCGCAGTCGATGTTGGCAGTGATGTCGAACTATCGGTCGGTGCCGAGGTTGCAGTCGATGTTGGTGTTGGCTGCGCAGGCGGGGTTGTCGGCGTCGACGAAGGCGTAGGTGTGCTTGTTGGCGTCGCTGTTGAGGTTGGCAACGGCGTGGGCATCGGCGGCGTTGTAGCGGTGGGTGTGGCCATGGCGGTCGCCGTGGCCGTTGACGGGATGGGTGTATTGGTCTTGGTCGGTGATGCTGTCGCCGTAGGTGTGCGAGTTGCAATACCGGTCGCTGTTGCGGTCGGCGTGCGGGTCGGTGTTGATGTTTTCGTCGCTGTCGGCGTGCGCGTGGGCGTGCGGGTGGCCGTCGGCGTGCGCGTTGCCGTAGGGGTTCTTGTCGCCGTGGCGGTCAATGTCGTGGTTGCCGTTGCAGGCACTGGGGTCAATGTGGCCGTGGGGGTGCTGGTGGCAGTGCCGGTCGGCACCACCGATGCAGAGACGGCGTAGGCCGACAATGGCGCATTGGGATAGAACACGCCCTTCGACCAACTCGACGGCAAAATAGTCAGGTTGCCCTGCGCGCTGGCCTGAGACTTTCCACCCACGGATGCATCCCGAAATCGCGGAGTGCCGCCGCTGGCCGGGCCGAGCACGGCGATCCAATATTTGCCACCTGCTGACACGTTGGCTGCCGGCATATCGACCGCGTTCCACTGGCCGGCCACCGGGTTGTTCAGGGTCACCTGGGACAACAAATCGGCGGGGTTGTCATCACGCGAGTTGGCGTAGATGCCCAACACGATTTTGTTGGCGGCATTGCCGGTGTCCACATACAGGTAGATTCGGCCAATCGTGCCGCTGGCGTTGGCCAGATACTGAAAAGCCTGGGCCGTGCCGGGTGGCACATAGTCCGGGTTATCGCCAATGGTCTCTTCGCCCAACAGCGCATTCGATGACGCGGTGGTCCAGGTGCGGTCGGCCGTAATCGCCTCATTGCCTGCGGCATCGACCGAGTGAATGCGGTAGTGATAGACCGTGCTGGCCAGCAACCCCATGACAAGTTGACTGTGACTGGTGACCAGTGCGGCATCCAACGAGGTGCTTTCGCTATACGGCAGCGTGATCCCATATTCGATCCAGCTGGTGGCCAGCTCATTGGTGGTCCAGTTGAGGGTGGCGCGCGAGGCTTGAATGTTGGCGGTGGCTATGCCACTAATCACAGGCGGCGTGCTGTCGCCGCTGGAGTTGATGACCGTGATGTTGCGCGCGGCCGAAGTGCCCACATTGCCGACCGCGTCCACCGCCTGAGCGGTCAGGGTGCGTGGGCCGACCGGCGTTGTCGCGGTATTCCACTGAATCGAATACGGGGCCGATGAGTCCACGCCAATCGAGTTCCCATCGATATAGAACTGCACGCTGGACACGCCCACGTTGTCGGAGGCATTGGCCGAAACAGTCACGGTGCCAGACACCATCGTCCCGGCCGCCGGCGCAGTCAGGCCAACCGTGGGAGCCTGTGTGTCGTTGGAGGAGGTGCCGCTGATCTGGATGATTTTGGCCACCGACGGCACGCCATTGCCGTTGATGATGAACAGCATATAAAAGCCGGGTGGTGCCAGATTCGAGTTAGCCGGCGTTTGCACATTCAGGCTACCGCTGGCGCTGGTAAAGGTCAGCGGCACATAGCGCTGATCCATATCCAAACCATGCGTGTTGGAAGCCAGCCGAACCATCGCGACCGATTGAATCGAAGCTGCATCGGGCGTTTGCACGGTGACGGCGTTGTTGTAAACCACAGATGAGGGAGCCGCTATGATGGACGGACGCGCGCCGTTAAACAAATACGGCGGTGAGTAAATCTCGGCGGTCAGGTAATCGACCGCCGGTGCAGCCCGGCCACCCCCTGCCACCAGCACGCGACCATCCGGCAGCAACACCGCCGTGGAGTGATACATGCGCAGATCGCGCATCGCGGCCACAGTCGTCCAGGTTTCGGTGTTAGGGTCCCAAATTTCGGCATTGCGCACACCCTGGATGGACACCAGATTGTATTCGGTCGAGCCGCCCACAGCGAACACCTTGCCATCGGGCAACACCACCAGGTTGTGCTGAAAGCGCTTGAAGGCCATGCGCGCAGTCTGCCGCCACGACGGTGAACTCTGGTTCATGTCGATGACGGCGCTGATGTTGTCGACCTCGCCATTCGAGCTGCCGGCCAGCAAAATCTTGCCGGGCCGATACATGGCCGCAGTGCCGGAAGGTGCAGGCGCAACCCCACCCCGCTCCGTAAATTGTTGGGTGGTCAGATCCAGCGTATAAGTCTTGCCGTCCAACGGCGAGATGGTGAAGATTTTGCCGTTCGGCAACAGGTATGAAAGCGGATACTCGCTCAGGTTCAGGCGCGCCGAGTTGGCCATGGTGGTCCAGGTGCCGAAGCTGGGATTGAAGATCTCTGGAATATCGGCATTCAAACCCGGCGTCTGGTCGCCGCCCAACACGATCACCCGGCCATCGCCCAACGTCACCAGCGTGGGATACCAGCGCTCATATTGCATGTTGGGCATGCTCGTCCACGAACTGGTGGCGGCGTTAAAAATATCAGTATCCCTGATGCCGGTGCCAGCGGTGACAAAGCCGCCCACCACCAGCAACCGGCCATCGGCCAACTGAGCCTGGCCCGAGCAAAAAATGGCCGAGAACTGATTCGTGACGCCGGTGAATTGCTGACTCACCGGGTCCCACAACCGGGCCGAGCTGGTGCGGCTGGTTTCCCAGGCATCCCAGACCAGCACCTCGCCTGTGTTGAGCACGGAGGCATGCACCGCCACCAACGGCCAGTTCATCGCCGGCGACCATTGGCCCTGTGCCATGGACGACGCGCTGCTGGTGGTGAATTGCGAATCACTCGACACGGCCAGCAAGCCATTGCTGCCGCGGCTTTTAACCCGAAAGTGATAGGTCGTGTTCGCCGTCAGACCAGTGAGCAATTGCGAGTGCGCCAAAACCTGCGTGCTGCTGAGCACGGTCTGCGAGCCGTAGCCGGTGGTCAGGCCATATTCAATCTGGGTGTCGCCGGGCACATCGGTAATCCAACTGACGGTGGCGTAGGTTTGGGCGATGTTGCTGACCGAGATGCCAAACAAATTGGGCGGCATCTGCGGGTCAGTCGCCGGCGTGCTCAAGGTAAAGTCGCCCGAGACGGCCTCATTGCCGAAAGAATCGCGGCTGATGACGCGGTAGTGATAGGTGGAGCTGGCCGTCAAGCCCGTCAACGTTTGCGTTCGCGTGGTCACCAACGCCCCATCCAATGAGCTTAACGAGCCATAGGCCAGGGTCGGCCCATATTCCACTTGCGAGGTGGCCGGCTCGTTGGTGATCCAGGCCACTTTGGCACTGGTGGTGAGCAGGGTGTTCGCGTTCACACCCGAGATGACCGGTGGAGCCGTGTCTGGCGCAGCGAAGGGGCTGTCGGCCACCCAGGCGGGGCTGTTGATCAACGTTCCGTTGTTGCTGCTACCCGAGGCGTCAGCAGTGGTATTACCGCTGCCCTCATCGAGATGCCACAGACCAACGGTGTTTGCATCGGCCGTAAACGGCACAATCGGCACAATGAAGAAGTTGATGTAGCGGATGGCATTGGACACCCGCACTTCATCGATGCGACCCTTGAAGAAGTCGTTCAGCACCAGCGCGCTGCCGATGCGCAACGGCTGCGTGTTCGTGTCGATGTTGCCGGTGATCTGGGTTTGCGCCACACGAGCGCCGTTGACGAACAGCCGCATGTTGCTGCCGTCATACGAGCCGGCGATGTGCACCCACCCGCCCAAAGTCTGTTCCGGCGAAACCAGCGTGTAGGGGCCGCCACCGGCCACCAGATAGAACTGCACCTCGAAGCCGGCTCCATGCGGCGCAATGCCCAGCTCGTAGTTTTGTTTGCTGACCACAACCTGAAACCCCGTAACCGCGGTGGGTTTGACCCACGCCTCAATGGTGAGGTTAAGTGGAATATTCAGGCTGGCCGAGTGCGGCACTTGCACGTAGCTGTTGGTGCCGTTGAAATCGAGCGAGGTCGGTAATGCATCAGCAGCGGCCATGGCCGCCCGAAGCGCGTTCTGGTCATTCCAGTGCAAACCATGCCGCGACAGATTTTGTTGAATGCGACCGGCATCGGCTCCGGTCAGTTGCGCGACCGCAACGACGATACTGAGAATAACTTTGACGTGCGACGAAATGCGCACGTGCCCGAACATTGGCATGCGACGTTGTGTAACCATGTCTGTCCTCCCCTCCGAGAACTACGCGTGATGAGCGGCTCGTCTCCGTCCCAATTTGGGTTACGCCGAAGTCAGAGCAAAGAGCATTGATGAGCGATGGGTCAAACTGTTCTAGTTGAGCAGACTATTTGACTCTTGGCACATTATCAGCCAAATAGAAGAATTGGCAATCCTCACATAATCTTGCAATAACCTCCCAATACACATTCTGTATTCGATTGACTTGTCAAACTTTTCTCGGTCTAAATGAGTATCTGTCTGACAGACACGGTGAAGAACATAGTCACTTGCGAATCAATATCTCATTCAATATATTTTCATCGGGCACATTAGAACAACTACACGGCTATCTTCTTATTGCAGTATTTTGCGGGGATTTTTGTGCTTTTCTGGAAATTTGTGCGCCGTAAAGTCCAACTGAATTTGTTGATTTCTCACTGAAGTGAACGCCGCACCCACTCGGTTTTTGGGTGGGCGCGTGCTACACTCGCGGCGAAGGATCCTCACAAACATGCTTCGAAGTGATATTCGCCTGGCTTTGCCGTCGAAGGGACG
>Ga0105048_10008762_pt1 | contig 16170 bp, 16 predicted proteins | sample MAT05_FD_78382 | JGI IMG/M metagenome (GOLD analysis project Ga0105048, IMG submission 78382) | Freshwater microbial communities from Lake Fryxell liftoff mats and glacier meltwater in Antarctica - MAT-05 | ecosystem: Environmental > Aquatic > Freshwater > Ice > Liftoff microbial mat | place...
CTCATTGATGAAGTTGGGGAAAATGAACAGCACCCCTTAGCCTCCTTGATGGATATTATTGGCATTTTAATTGAATATTATGAAAACGAACAGATACCTGAGATTGAAGTATGAGGAATTATTTTGCTGTAAATAAATTTTTTTCCGGCTTTTTGATACTTGGTACCAGCCAGTTCGGCTCGGCTCTGCTTACCGATCAAATTCCTCTAATTTAGATTGGCGGTTGAGGAAACAAAGCAAGGGCAAACTTGGAGTTAAAACAATTAGCTACGAATTTACCTCCAAGGAAATTGGGTTGGAGTTCAAGATACAATTATCAAAGATAAAAACAATAGAAAAGATGCTGAAAGAATTTAACGTAGTTATTGAAAAAGACTCAGATGGTTACTTTGTGGCTTCCATACCTAACTTAAAAGGTTGCCATACCCAAGCAAAATCTCTGGATATCTTGATGGAGCGTATTCAAGAAGCAGCAATGCTTTGTATAGAACTTGAAGATAGTAATAGTGACCCCCTAGAATTTGTAGGGATTCAGAAAATTGCCATAAGAATATGAGCAAGATTCCTAGTTTAACTGGGCGTGAAGTAATTAAAGCTTTACAAAAGGTTGATTTTGCCGTTGTTAGAGTTAAGGGTAGTCACCATATCCTTTTGCACCCCGATGGAAGGCGAACTGTCATTCCTGTTCATGCTGGTGAAAATATTGGAGTAGGCTTACTATCACAAATCCTCCGAGACTGCCAGTTAACTAAAGACCAATTTAGGAGCTTGCTTTAGGAATAACCAGCCTAAAGTTGACGTGGTAATCGGGGCATAGATAACATCATTGTTCTTTAGAGGAACTATACTAAGTATGTTGTGACAACTGGTAAAGTCTATGACAACTAAGGAAAAACTACTCGAAGAAATCGAACAAAGCCCCGAACTTTTACTCCAAGAAGTTCTTAGTTTTCTGCTGTTCACCAAAAGTACCCGCTACTCCCAACCCCAGAAACCCATCTGGCAAGTTGCCCAAGAACTCATGGCAGATGCTCCCCCCGACATAGTTGACCAACTACCAACAGACGGCGCATCACAGCATGATCACTACATCTATGGCACACCCAAAAGCTAATCATGGAAGCAATCTTTGCTGATACCTTCTACTGGATCGCCCTCCTAAACCCAAAAGATACTTGGCATCCAAAAGTTATTGAAGTCAGTCAAGAAATCTCTAATTCACCACTGGTAATCACTGATGGAGTTATTGATGAAATATTTGCTTATTATTCTAAAAGGGGCGATTTTCTGCGTAGCAAAGTTTCCGAACTCTATAAAAACATTCTCAAAGACTCGAATATTCAAGTTGTTTCCTACACAGCAGAACTACGAGAAAAAGGCACTAAACTTTATGAACAGCGTCCTGATAAAGGATATAGTTTAACTGACTGCATCTCCATGATTGTCATGAAAGAAATGAATATTTCCCAAGTCCTAACTAACGATAAACACTTTACTCAAGAGGGATTCATTATACTTTTTCCCTAATTAATATAGCGAGTATGATCGAAACTCAGAAACTATGGCAACCCCTTGCCCAACAATTAGTAATTCCCCTCGTAGGTGCGGTATAGGCTGAAGGTAAGGAGGAAGATTGATATGCTGGAAACGCTGTTATCACCGCAAAATCTGACTACGGAAACATGGGTGTGGGCAACTTGGGAAGAATTTTTGGCGGCTTGCGATCGCCTAGACTATCCTACTGAAGAGAAAGCCCGATGTTACTACGATACAGGCTGGATGAGGATAGAACTTAGGGGAATTGGCTCAGCCCATGGCCAGAATAATTCAATTTTGGCTGCCGTGGTCATGCTCTATGGAACCCTGAGAAATATTCCCCAGATTGGGTTTACCAATGGCAGTTTTCGGAAAGTGGGAGAACGAGAGTGTCAACCAGATTTGGCTTACTACCTTGGGGAAGGGATCCAACGTCCGCCGAAGAATAACCAGCCAGTGGATATTGATATCTATGGTGCGCCGACTCTGGCGATCGAGATTTCTTCTACCACCCTCAATGATGATTTAGGGCAAAAGCGATTACTGTATGAGCGCTTAGGGGTACGAGAATACTGGGTAGTGGATGGGCAAAATGCGATCGTGATTGCCTTTGCCGTGGCAGAGGGAGGCAGTCGGCAAATTCAGGTATCACAAGTGTTACCGGAACTGGCCATAAACACCATTGAAGAAGCATTACGCCAGAGCCAGACGGCTGATGATACAGAGATTAATCGTTGGCTAATCCAGCAGTTTCAATCTCCTTAAATCCCCTGGGAGTTGCACCGAAGCGATCGCTCAAGCTTTAGAAACTCTGGGATTAATCTATTCTCGACCCCTAAATTAATCTATGCTAAAACTGGATAACTAGGTAGTATTAAGCCTCGGATTGCTGTTGTTTATGTAGCTCCAAATAATGGTAGAGATATTCATTAATCATGCCGTGGATAAATAAATCTCTGGCGGCTTTAAAAGAGCTGTTAGGTGCTAAAGGATGGCGGTTAGAGATAATATGATTCCAGTCATAATCTCCCATAACTTTACTGACGTATAACCCAAAGTTTTCATCAAATTGCAAAGATATTACTGCCCTAGCAAACTCATCACTGGTAAGGCAAAGAGAATAGAATACTTTGAAGAGTTCGATCGCAGATTCTAAATCTAATATCTTACAAAATCCCTGCTGGAAATTCTTAATATCTAAATTTATATGCTGGATACTATCGTAGGTAATTCCTCGTTCCTGTAAATCTTGGAGCCAATGAGGATTCGCTGCTTGGGCTTCGTGGTAATCGATCACAAAGTTGTACAAAATCAAATCGTGTTCCCAGAAAGCATTATGAACTAAATCATCTACATTTTGGGGGTACAAATCAGCTCTAGGAATAGTGCGATCGGGCCCATTATCAATCAAGAAATTAATAATATCAGAACCGATATTAAGATGCCGCACAATCAAATAACACGCCTCTGGACGGACAAAATGTTTCAAGAAAAAAGCAGCAGATTTATGCATTAAACCATAGGCGCGAAACTGAAAAGGAAGTAATCGCTTGAGGATCATAATCACGCCCAAGGAAATATTGGCAATAATCTTGATAGGGATTAATAAATAGTTCCTTGTCCAACTTTGTAAATCCCTAATCATGTAAGTTTTAGATAGGGGGCTTACAGGGATCGCACGATCGAGATAGAGAGTATCCCAAATGCTAGGGTTGGCACGATCGCGCGGCAGTTGTTGATACAAATCTTCGGGCTTAGAATGAGGCTTAGAATGAGGTTTATGCCTAGCCTTACTGGTGGAGATATCAACAGCTAAATTAGATATTTCTGAGGTATTTTCTGTGGCATTGCTAGGGGTGTTAGAAATATTCGTCATTATTTAATTTCCTCCAGTTGCATTTGGTATAAACGGGCAGTTACTTGAGCGGTTCTGACGATGCGATCGGCGATCGCTGGAGTCATCCATTCTGCATTTAAGATAGCATTTAACTTGCCAATATGCGCCTCATCATTAGCTCCATGGTAAGCCATGAAAGAAACTTGCTCGCTAGTCAAACCCAAACAAGATTTAATTTGTTCCGCCCATTTAGCTGCCAAATTATTGCCTAAACCTTCAATAATAAACATACTCCCTACTAAATCTACGGGATTTTCTTGGGAAGCCTGATGAAAAATAAATGCTGATAGAGCCTCAGAACCAATATTTTTCTCGGCACTAACAATTTCTTCTAAATTACCACCTACTGCTACATAATTGCGCTCCAACATTTGATAGTCTCGGTGTTCATCTTGGGCGTGACCGATAAAAGTCGATCGCAACCTAAAGTCGATCATATTAGAGGCAGCACGGGCGATCCATCTTGCTCCTTCTACTACTTGAGGACGGAGATTTTTGAGGAGAGCTTGATAATCTTCTAGAGTAAATTCGCCCCGATTCAGGCGATAAATAATTGGCACAGATTGTAATTTCCTCTCAAATTCTAACCAAACTAAGGCTAGTTTTCGTAACAAGTCAGCGGAAGTAGTTGCGGCAGTGGTTGTTGATTGATCTAGATTTTCTAGGGTATGTTGATCTAGCTGATCTACTTGAGAATCAGAACTAACTATCTCTAAAATTGGTTCTATCATAAGCTGAGTTTTAGGATTAATTGAGTTTGGGATAGATACAATTGAAGATTGATTTGGGGCGATCGCCCTAGAGTTTTGAGAGGAATTACCCACCACTGTTAACATCATATAAGCTGTTGTAAATCTACCACTTTCGGGAACAAAACAAAATACTTTTTGCCCCGGTTGCAGTTTGCCAGAATTAAAAATTTCTTCTAGCATTAAATAAATAGAAGCACAGCCTGTATTGCCTCTAGTGTAGAGATTGGTAAACCATTTTTCTTCTGGGATCATGCACCCAGCTTTATCGAGAAGTTCTACAATTTGACTGCGGAAAAAATGCGAAGAATAATGACAAAGAAGCCAATCAATTTCCGTAGGTTTGACTCTACCTATTTCAATTAACCTTAACCAACCTTCTACACCCAACTTAATTACTTGATCTAAAAGTCGGATATTCTGCCTAAGATTCATCGCTCCCTCTGCTGCTGCCGTGGCGTAGTCGGGATAATCTAACCAACTTTTTTGGGCAGTTTCTGGGGGAGTTCCGGCGTACATACAAACAGGGTAAGCATTGGCATGGGAGACTAATTCGATCCACTCTACTTTCAGGCTAATTCCTTGATGATTAGGATGATTTTGGACTAGAAAAGCTCCGGCTCCATCCGAAAGCATCCAACGCAGAAATTCTGTATCGAAAGGTAATTGCTTGCCAGCTTTAATTGCTGTTTCTGCCTCAAATTTAGTACTCTTGAAAAGGCGAGAAGAAAACTCTGAAGCCACCGCGATCGCATTTCTTCTTTTTCCTAATTCTACTTGCGAAGCTGCATAATTTAACGCCGTAACTCCGGCACAACAAACTCCATAATTAGAACTAGTTTCTAGGGGTGGCAATTCTGGTAATTCTCCATGCACCATGCTGGCAAATCCGGGCAGAAGTAAATCTCCCCAACTAGTAGCACAGGCAAGCAGATCAATAGTTGCCGGATCGAATTTAGTTTGATTACTAGTTTTATCTAGGGCATCCCGAATAGCCAAGGCAGCCATTTGACTGTTTTGATAAATAGTATTTTGCTGCTCATCGATCGCATAATAACGCTGCTGAATTCCGTTACTTTTGAGGATACGTTGCTTTACCTTAGAAGGCCGATTATTAATTTTGCCAAGGTAATCTTCCATGCGATCGTTACTAACAGGTTCACCGGGCAGAAATTTACCAATACTGTTGATATAAACTGGGTACATAGGTTTAGAGTTAAGTAATTAATAAATGCTCCGAAATCATCTCTTAGTTAGGCAGATTCAAAAACTGTCTAATTAGTCTGATTAGATAGATTGCTGTCTAGCGTTGTGAATCTGTACTTAGTCTAGCTACAACCTCCCTAGTAGTTGACTTGATCGTGTGCCAGTTAACAGATTGGTTTTGGGTCAATTCTCAAACTGTCCATTTCTAAAACCATCTGTAGCGATAATATATATGCTAAAGGTTTAATAAAGCTCAAAACATTATGAATAAACAAATTACTTTGCGGGCAGGATTAGAAAAATATTATCTTAATAATCCCGAATTTGCTCAAAACCAAGATATTTGGGTTGGCAATTTTCGTGTGCCTTGGCGCGATCTGCAACGCCATGATGTCATGCATATTATTACTGGATACAGTACGGATTTAGATCAAGAATTAAAACTAATAGGGTTTTTGCTAACTGCCTTAACTTGGCGAAGACCTTGGTATTATTATGCTCAAAGTTTTGTAGTATTTTTAGAACTCTTGGGTAAATCTCTGCGGGGCAAATCTTTTGGAGCAGTTTACTATCAACCATTAAGTGTTTGTCGACTTTATTTCCAAGGTGTTCGCCAAGGATTAACTACTAAGAAAAAGATCAATGCTTATATTGATCCCCAAAGCGTAATGGATCGCTACGTCCAAGACTTAAGAGCGGAATACGGTCTTAGTAATGCTGGGGCATGGGATTAGAAAGTTTATTGGGTAAAATTTGGTAAAATTATAATTACTGCAATTACTATAATTAATTAGCTTTCCTTAGCATCACCTCTTGATCAAGAGCTTAAAGCATAACCAATGACCAATTCCTCTATAGTTCCAGAAAACCTAGCAACTCCGCCGCCAGAGAATGATTGGCGGTTATTTTTGCGACTGGTTCCCTACGCCAAGCGGAGTCAGAGGATATTCTTAGCCTCGATCGCCCTTTTAATTCCCCTCTCAATTTCTGGCGCGATCCAGCCGCTGCTCATTGGGGAAGCCATTTCTCTAATTCGGAAAGAAGATCAAATCTGGCAGTTTCTCCAAGGAAAACCCCTTTCTGAGGCTTTGAATATCCTAGTAATTTTATTGCTAGTGACCATTGTTATTCGTTTAGCTCTTGTAGCCCTTCAAGGATACTTAGTTCAGAAAGTTGGACAAAAGATGACAGCGGATATCCGCGAAGATTTATTTGATCATGTAACCAGCTTATCGATGACCTTTTTCGATCGCACTCCAGTAGGCAGATTAATCACCCGTTTAACTAGTGATGTGGAAGCCTTGGGAGATGTGTTTTCTACGGGTGCGATCGGTATTGTAGGCGATGTTTTATCCATCATTGTGGTGGCCATTACCATGTTTTTGCTGCAATGGCAGTTAGCTTTAATGTTGATCCTAATGCTGGTTCCTATTACAGCTTTAATTATTTATTTTCAACAACAATATCGCAAGGCAAACTATAAAGCCAGAGACGAATTGGCGGTACTTAATTCCATGCTTCAGGAGAATATCTTTGGAATTAATGTTGTGCAATTATTTCGCCGAGAGCAGTTTAATTCTGAGCTATTTCGCACGACCAATAATAAGTATATAAAAGAAGTCGATCGCACTATTTTCTACGACTCAGCAGTATCTGCAACCTTAGAGTGGATCGCTTTAGTAGCTATTGCGGCAGTGCTTTGGTTGGGGGGAATCCTGATTTTACAAAACAACTTGAGTTTTGGGATTCTTGCTGCCTTCATTCTCTATGCTCAACGCTTATTTGATCCCCTGCGGAGATTTGCAGAAAAGTTTACCATGCTCCAAGCTGGATTCACTGCTGTAGAGAGAATTAGTAACCTCATGAACGAGCCGATTGGGATTAGCGATCGCCACGCCTATCCTAGTAATTATGAATTTCCAATCACCAAAGGAGAAATTAGATTTGAGCATGTATATTTTGCCTACAAAAATGGTGAGAATGTCCTCCAAGATTTAGATTTTACTATTCAGCCCGGAGAGAAAATTGCCTTAGTTGGGCCAACAGGAGCAGGGAAGAGTTCTATTATTAGATTACTCTGTCGTCTCTACGAACCTACCCAAGGCAGAATATTACTAGATGGCGTAGATATTCGAGAGTTACCCCAAGTGGAATTACGCCGTTACTTAGGAATTATTTTGCAAGATGGCTTTCTCTTTGCCGGGGATGTAAAAAGTAATATTACCCTAGGAGAAAGTTATTCTCAAACAGAAATAGAAGCCGCTGCCAAAGCTACAAATGTCCATAAATTTATTCAACAATTGCCCCAAGGTTATGACACCCAATTACGCGAACGAGGGACTAACCTTTCGGGAGGACAAAAGCAATTATTAGCCTTTGCTAGAGCTGCGATCCGCGATCCCCAAATTCTAGTTTTAGATGAAGCAACGGCAAATCTGGATGTAGGAACCGAGGCTCTCATTCAAGATGCCCTCGATCGCCTCTTAGTCAACCGTACCGCGATCATCATTGCCCACCGCCTATCAACCATCAAAAATGTAGACAAAATCTTCGTCATCAAACGGGGGCAGCTAGTAGAATCTGGCAGCCACGATACTCTCCTAGAGCAGGATGGGTTGTATGCTAGTTTGTACAAATTACAAAGACTAGATACTACGAAATAAAAGATACTTTCCCTTGACGGCTAATGTATAGCTTAAAAAAGGGGGCAGGGGGGATCGAGAGGCTAGAAAGTAGTCTAGCTAAGCTTGTGTGTACTCCGTAGCCCCTGATGGAGATATCTTGATTTCCAAATACTAAATTCTGAAAATCAGACATTACTAATCAGAACTAATCAGATATTACTAGGCATGGATAACCAAGAAACAGCGGCGTGGGCAAGCACAATTCTTCAACAACTACTGGATCAACAATCCCTAGAAATTAAGCAAGCAGAAGATTTGATGGGGGGCTGGCTGCGGGAGGAAATTCCTCCAGTTCTATCGGGGGCGATCCTAGCAGCAATTCAAGCGAAGGGAGTCTCCGCCACCGAGTTAGCAGGGATGGGGCAAGCCTTACTGGGGAATGCCCAGAGCATTAGCCCTGCCAATTTACCCCACTTAATTGATACCTGTGGCACTGGGGGTGATGGAGCTTCTACCTTTAATATTTCCACGGCAGTCGCCTTTGTGGCAGCAGCAGCGGGGATTCCCGTCGCCAAACATGGTAATAGGTCAGCTTCTAGTAAAGTTGGTTCCGCAGATGTTCTAGAAGCAGTGGGAATTACTTTATCTGCTCCTCCCGAGAAAGTCCGAGCCGCCTTGACAGAAGTGGGAATCACCTTTCTTTTCGCTCCGGGATGGCATCCAGCGATGAAGGCAGTGGCTCCTCTCCGGCGGACTCTCAAAGTTCGGACTGTGTTTAATCTTCTCGGCCCCTTGGTAAATCCTCTCCGTCCTACAGGACAAGTGATGGGGGTATTTAATGCCAAATTATTAGGTACGATCGCCACAGCCTTGCAAACCCTAGGCAGCCAACGGGCGATCGTCCTCCACAGTCGAGAAGGCATGGATGAAGCCGGATTAGCTAATCTCACCGATCTGGCAGTATTATCTCAAGGGCAAATACAAGTGACGACTATCAATCCCCAAGAATTAGGGATTACCTCCGCACCCCTTAGCGCCCTCCAAGGTGGAGAAGTGGCAGATAACCATGCTATCCTCCAAGCAGTATTGCAGGGCAAAGCCACTCAACCCCAGCTAGATGTAGTAGCTCTCAATGCTGCCTTAGCTCTAGTCGTGGGGGAGAAAGTCCCTGATTATGCAACGGGTCTAATTCTCGCTAGAGAAATTTTGGCTAGTGGTGCAGGGTGGACAAAATTAGAACAGTTAGCTAAATTTTTGGATTCCTAACCATACTTATCCCAAATCTGGTTATACAGCTTTTTTTCAGACAGATGGGGTACAAACAATGCTTAGTGTGATAGGAGTTTGATGGGATAGGAGCTTGATGTGGTGGGCGATCGCTGCCTTTTGAGAAAATCTTGTATCTAGTGATAATTAATTGTCAAACCGCTGGTAATATAGAAAAGCACTGTTTTTCTGGTTTAGAAAAACAGGCTGTAAATTTTATAGGTAATGTTAATGAGGTTAAAATGGCAAAGCGCCGTAATCTAAAGAAAGAAAAGGCGCAACGTAATCAAGCCTACGCTCGGAAATTTCGTAAGCGCAAGAATCTAGGTCGTTTTACTAAGAATCGGCGATTTAGCAAGCCGCCAAGAGAAGACGGTCAAGAGGATGATTCCGATGCAGATTCCCTGAATCGCGATTATTTCGCCCCCTAGGCTAGATATGTTTAATTAGTTTAATTAAATTTTATTTGAAAACTAGTTCTGCCTTTTGGTGAGCTAGTTTTTTATGGCTTGTTATTTACTTACAGCAGATTGCAATCTAGTAAGCTACAATCTTGATCTTTAAGTCTTCCTTTGCCAGGGGAGATTTAAAGTGTTTTTTCTACTTATCTGAACACAAATTGCTGTAACAATGTTTTCCTAAAACTTTGTAGCTAGCTATAAAGATCAGTTTGGGAATGTTGGCTAATATCAGCATTGCTCTCTTTGCCATCAATGTAGGTATCTTTAGTGAGGTCATTTACTGCCAATACTTGCGATCGCTTACCTTCATAGCTGCCGTCTTTAACTACTGTAAGGCCACTACTAAGACGAATTTGAATTTTAGGCCCAGAGCTGGCAAGCCGAATAACCATGCCATCATCAACTCCCATCTGCATAATTCTTTTTCCGTCTATATAGGTACCATTCGCCCCCAAATTGACAATTTCCCACTCAGAACCATCGAACCTCAATTCCACATGATGGCGAGATACTACTGCACTGTAGAGAATAACTTCGTTATCGGTAGAGCGACCTATCCGAATAACTGACTGGGGTCCAAAAGTCCAATTTTGTACCGGAACCGATTGTAAAGGATGCAATAAAGTGATAGTAATCAAGGGTCTGCCATGAGTCAGTTTAGTTACTTTAGATTGATCTTAGGGGCTAAAGGGCTTCTTTTGTTCTATTTCTTCAATTTAAGGACTACAGGGTACTAAAAACCTTTATTTTCAGGTGCGTCTTAGGAAAGTTGAAATAGGAAAGTAAGCTTATCACCTTTGCCAAGGCTAATGCGATCGCCCGGACGTAAACGACAACGATTACCCGGCAGTAGAGGATTATGGTTGACATAAGTACCATTAGAACTGCCCATGTCTTCTAGATAGTAAATTCCTGCTTCTACTCGCAGATCAGCATGAACTCGTGAAGCAATTTCCGACTCCGGGAACCCTGAGATATCAATATCTGGGGGAATTTGATCGTTGGGTTTACCAATATGAATAACCGTTAAATTAGGTAGTTCGATCGTAGTCCCCGTGGGTGTATGGAGCAGGCTTGCCATCTGAACTTGTAACTGAGTCTTGTTGCTTGAAGTCGTAACAGTATTTGGCAAGGGGAGGGGAAGTACAGGTGCAGTCATAGGTTCGCTAGCAGAGAAACTATCTGGCTCAGGCAACACCTCGGCAACTCTAGATACAGGTTCCACAGCAAGTAGGGGATCAGGAGTCACTAATTCTGGAACATCAGGAACTAGGTTCATTAGCGGGCTAGGATCGGGAATATTCCCACCCAAATCCGCACTAGATTTCAGATTAAATCCACACTGCCCGCAAAAAGTGGCATCAGTTTGCACCGCTGCCCCACAATTAGGGCAACTAGTGGCAATGGGCAGGGGAGTGAAGCAAGCCTCGCACTGAGTGGCTCCTTCGGGGTTGGGATGGCTGCAATTAGGGCAAACAATCATAGGTTTTGCTCTGAACTAAAAAAAATACTAACTTTGCGAAAGACGCTTTACAGATGCTCCTGCCAATAAGTCATGGGCTTCAGCCAAAATCTGGGGAATTTTATCGGCATGGGGACTATGGAACAGACAAGGCTGTAAGTCTAATTCCTTTACTTGAGAGGCGTTACCACCGGGAAACCAATGACCGCCGTTAGTTAAAAGATTGTACCGCATTTTGGCATAATCCCACATGTCGTAGGCAAGGGCTAGATTCCTCAGCCAGAGAATTGCAGAAATATTAATCCCTAAGGGAGTTTCTTCTAGGCTGGGTAAGCCAACCTGCCAAGTTTTGCACCAGTCTTCTCCTAATTCTTCCCTAGCTGCTTCGTCCCATCTGGACATAATAGGAGGCAATAGCTCCGAAGCCTGCTCTAAATAATCTAGGGTCAGGAGGTGTTCATCAAAGTCTTCAGGTTTAGCCGCCCCTACGCTGAGGGTATGGACTTGGGGATAACTAAGACAGAATAAATCATTGAAAACCAAGGGACTAAGGGGCTGACAGATTTCTCTTAGTTTGGGAGATGGGCTGTAAAGCATTCCTCCTTTGTTGGCAGGGCTGATGATAAATATCCCCATATCACGCTCAGTAGCTGCGGCGATCGCCCCCCAGTTAGCCTGATTAATGTAGTACCAATGGAGATTCACATAATCAAATTGGTTACTTTGAATTATCTCTAAGATCACCTCTAAAGGAGCATGGGTTGAAAAGCCAATAAATTTTACCTTTCCTTCTTGCTGGAGTTTTTTTGCCTCCTCAAGACACCCACCGGGGCGGAGCGTATATTCCATCAACTCCCTATTATTAATACCGTGGATTCCTAATAGATCGACATAATCTAGCTGGAGGTAATTAAAGGAAGTATTAAACTCCTTTCTAAATTCTGCTGCCGTAGGATAGGGGGCAATTTTAGTCTGGACAATCATTTCTTGCCGGGGCAAATGAGGGAGAATTTGTCCTAGCTGCATTTCTGAAGTGCCATAACCTCTCGCAGTTTCAATATGGTTAATACCAAGTTCTAGGGATCTTTTAATGGTGGCTTCTAGATTGTCCTGATTATCTGGAGGAATATCTGTTCTTGGCACATCTTGCCATTTGTATTGATATCTCATGCCCCCACAGGAAAATACGGGCATCTGTAATTCTGTGCGTCCAAATCTACGATATTGCATTGATATAGTTGGGGAGTAGAGTTGAGGTTATGGAATACCAGAACTTAGGGGTTTTGGTCATCTTGACTAGGGGAATGGGAACTATTGCTAGGCTCTATTTTAGTAATTTCATTCAGATCAAGATTTTGGGAAGGATTGCCTTTGACAAGAATTTTACCAAGTCCCCAAGCTAAACCAAAGGTAGCCATGGTTCCCAGGAGTCCGGCTAGGGGAGTGGCGATCGCTTCTGGTGCGCCCCGGAAACTGTACTCTTCAAAAATAGTTGCAAAAGGTAGTTGCTTTGCTGCCACTTGATTGTCTTTAGCAGCTTTTTCTTCAAACTTTTGATCCTGGGCAACTCGGTCTAAGCCATCAGGATTTTTGCTGGCTAAGGGTGACAAAAACCCTGCTATCAGTAGAGATGAACCCAATCCCACTAAGATTAAGGAGCGACCACGTAATTTAATTTCTGAAGAACTCATATTTTTAATTATTTTTAATTATTTGCTGTCCTAATTTCAGAAGCTGCCTAGATTTGTATTTTAACCTCCTAGCCATATGCTTGCAGATAAATTGCTATTAATTTTAAGAATGTGATTTTTTTGGGGATAGGGTTTTAGAAATGTTCTTGGGGCGTGAGTTATCTGTGATGGGTATGGTTATGCCAAAAAAATGAGGAGAGGAAATGAGTCTAATCCTTTTGCTATAATATCCATGAAAGCCTGATTTTTTCTAGTGATTTCAGGATCATAGCTTTACTATATATTACCAAAGTAGAGATATAACTTATAGTTTTCTAAGGGGGCGATCGCTATATCCCGTTAGGTGTATTGCAATAAGTCTTAACAGAAATTCTCAGCAAATCAGTTTACGCTAAAAAAAATCAGTTAACTGTAAAAAATCCTACAGTGATCAAGCAGTTATAGGTCTGTTATAGATCGGCAATTAAGACAAGAACCCCACACAAAAAATTTATAGGACGGAACTTTAGCATGAGTAGTCATCTAGCCATCAAACTTAAAGAAGGAACGAAAAAATCCCACTCCATGGCAGAAAACGTGGGATTTGTAAAATGTTTCCTCAAGGGAGTTGTAGAAAAAAAATCCTACCGCAAATTAGTTGCCAACCTCTACTTTGTCTATTCAGCCATGGAAGAAGAAATGGAGAAGCACCGCCAGCATCCGATTATCGGCAAAATTTACTTTGCTCAATTGAACCGGAAACAAAGCCTAGAGAAAGATTTGGAATTCTATTATGGTGCTAACTGGCGTGAGGAAGTTGCTCCTTCGGTTGCAGCTAAAAACTATATTGCCAGAATCAAAGAAGTTTCCGCTACTACCCCAGAATTTCTGGTTGCCCATGCCTATACTCGGTACTTAGGAGATTTGTCTGGGGGGCAAATCCTCAAAGGGATTGCTGAACGCGCCATGAACCTCACAGATGGAGAGGGAACTGCTTTCTACGAGTTTCCCGAAATTTCTGATGAGAAGGAGTTCAAGGCTAATTATCGCCAAGCGATGGATGATTTGCCTATTGATGAAGCTACGGCCGATCGCATTGTGGAAGAAGCTAATGATGCCTTCGGGATGAACATGAAAATGTTTATGGAGTTGGAAGGAAACCTAATCAAGGCGATCGGGCAAATGGTTTTCAATTCCCTCACCCGCAAACGCAACCAAAGTAGTACCGAATTGGCAACAGCTGAGTAATTCTCAATTTCTTTCATTCACATCCCTAGGGGCGCAAGGCTTTGCGCCCTATTTTTTGCGTAGATACTTAGTAGATACTTAAGAGGGGAGATCAATCCGTAATTCTTGCTTTTCAGCTATTCTTATTCCGAACTCACGTTACATAGACTTTTGTTGATGGGTCTGAAAATCTTGATGAACTTGGTGGTAGAGAGTGTGGTCATCTCCCTTAAACCCCAGCACACTGTAGAGCCGCACTGCCCCCGATCGCCCCTTCACCTCCTGCTCTCCCATAAAAATCACATCAATTTCTTCTGCAACTAGGTCATAAACCGATTGAGTAATTAACAGATCCGTCATGTATTGCTTAGTTAAACTTTCTACCCGACTTGCCACATTCACTGCATCCCCAATCACGGCATACTCCCGCCGCCGCTTAGAGCCGATATCTCCCGCAATCAGTTCCCCGTAGTTGATGCCAATTCCGTTAAACAATGGCTCCTGACCATGCTGCCGCCATTCCTGACGCAGGTTCGCTAAGGTAGCCCGCATTCCCAACGCCGCCCCGATCGCATTCCGCACATCATTTACCGGCCCTTGAGAAACCGGAGAACCAAACTCTGCCATCACCGCATCCCCAATAAACTTATCCACCGTTCCCCCCGCCGCCAAGATCGCTTCTACCATGCCATCCAGATAAACATTTAACTGCTCCACCAAAGGTTCTGGCTCTAGGTGCGAGGAGAGAGTCGTAAAGCCCCGGATATCTGAGAACAGGATCGCGGCTTTGATTTTTCTCCCCTTTAAGAGAGCATTGTAATCATTGGGAGATTTAAGGATTTCTTGGACGATCGGAGCGGCCACGTAGCGCTCAAGGGTACTGCGGAAGCGGCGTTTCTCCACTTGGTCTTGAACTACTCCCGTGGTGAAGTAAGAAAAACCGCTGATAATCATCCCTAAGAAAGGAGCGGCCGCTGGAATAAAAAGACCAAAGTAGGTAAAAATTCCATAGCTGGAAATCAACCAGAATATCCCACAACCCAGAGCCAACAAGAGGCGATCGTTCGTTCGTTTAGCTCCTACAACCAAACCTATCCCTAGGGAACCCACCGCCAAAAAGACAAATAATCCCCGCCCCCAGAGATTAGGTATTCCCTGATTGATCGCTCGATAATCTTTCAGGGTAGCGATCGCATTAGCATGAATTTCTACCCCCGGCATGGAAACACTAAAGGGAGTGGGCAGAACATCTTTGAGAATTTCTGCTGTAGTACCGATCAAAACTATTTTGCCCCGAAATTGCTCTTTGTAGGCTTCCCATTTGTTGGGGGCAAGGACACTAAAAGGTAGGGTGGTGAAAGTTCTGGGGGGGCCGTAGTAGTTGATATCAGATTTTTCGGAGTCTACATAATATACATCAGCAGCGGTTAGGGTCGCTTCGGCAAGGGATGGTAGCTCTGGCAACCCCAAGGGACGGAGAACCTGTCGGCGATAATTGCTGGCTAATCGATGAATCCGACCATCTGCTTCTGGAGCGGGATAGTTGACAAAGCCTAGTTTAGCCCCAGCAGCTTGTAAGGTAGGGTTGGGCTTGGAGAGAGAAATAGTTAAGCCTTGGGGAGAAATACTTTCATCGTAGGCTGTCCCTAACACGACTTTAGAAGCATACTTTTTGAGGGTTTCGGCAAATTTTTGATCGTCCTTAACTCCATAACTACTAGGTAGATCAAACAGGAGGTCTAAGGTAACAGATTTTGCCCCCGCCGCCATAAGTTGCTCGATCGCCCGGCTATAGGTGACTCGCTGCCAAGGAAAATTCTCCATGGGCTTGAGGTAATCTCGCATGGCTGGCAAATCTCGATAGACCTCCGCCGCCCCAATAGATTCATCATCAATAGCCAGAATAATAATTTCTGCTGGTGGAGCTACCCGTCCTCGGAGATTAAAAAATAGAGTCTGGGTATGGCGATCGAGCCATTGCTGGGGTGGTGGCTCCACAAAAGTTAATAAGGCAGGGGCGATCGAACAAAAAGCTAAGGAAATATAGCCCCCCAAGCGCAACCCCCATCGAC
>Ga0105048_10008766_pt1 | contig 16168 bp, 8 predicted proteins | sample MAT05_FD_78382 | JGI IMG/M metagenome (GOLD analysis project Ga0105048, IMG submission 78382) | Freshwater microbial communities from Lake Fryxell liftoff mats and glacier meltwater in Antarctica - MAT-05 | ecosystem: Environmental > Aquatic > Freshwater > Ice > Liftoff microbial mat | place...
ATGGCGCACGACGGATCTCATCAACCCGCGAACACGCTGGGGAACCGCACGTATATCGGTTTGCTAATCGCCCAGTTCCTGGCCGCATTCAACGATCAGGCCATTCACGCGTCGGCGATGTTTTTCGCCATCAACACGCAGACGCTCACCGAAGAATCGGCTATCTCGCTGATGCCGATCCTCTTCTACGCCCCCTGGGCCATCTTTTGCACCCTCGCCGGCTATATGGCTGATCGGTACAGCAAGCGTGCCTCGCTCGTCTTCTGGAAGTTCGCCGAGATTGCCATCACCGCTCTCGCCTTGCTCGGCTTCTGGCTCGGCACACACGGCCACCCTCAAACCGGGTCGTGGATTGTGCTTTCAACGGTTTTTCTAATGGGAACACACTCGGCCTTCTTCGTGCCCGCCAAGTATGGCGTAATGCCGGAAATCCTACAGCCGCATCTTCTCTCGAAGGGCAATGGACTACTTGAATCACTGTCGTTCCTGGCTGTCATTCTCGGCACCGTCTCGGGTGGCGTACTGTCGTTTCTTTTCCTCCGGCAAGAATACATCATTGGTTTTATCCTGCTTGGTTTGGCGGTGATCGGTTCGATCGCCAGCCTGCTCATTCATCGGATGCCGGCCGCCAATCCGGGGTTGAAATTCCCGCCTTACCTCTATCAACCTCTCTATCGCAGTTTGAAGATGCTGTTTAGCTCCAAGGCGCTCATCTTCGCGGTCATCGGCATCGCCTTCTTCACCTTCGTCGTCGCCTTCATGCGGGCGACGGTTTACATGCTCGGTGAAAGTCAAAACCCTCGCTGGGATGAGCTTCGCACCAGCGTGATCGTCGGCACCGTGGCGCTTGGCATAGGTCTCGGCAGCCCGCTCGCGGGTTGGCTCTCCGGTCGCAAGGTGGAATTGGGCCTGATTCCGATTGGGGCACTCGGCATGGTAACTGGTTGTGTCTTGGCGGCACTTCTGCTCGACCTCATCCCTGGGCTTGTCGCCAGCACCATCATTATTGGCTTCAGCACCGGTTTCTTCCTCGTGCCGCTCTTCACGCTGTTGCAGCATCGGGCTCCGAAGACGAGCAAAGGCGACATGATCGCCACCAGTAACTTCATAAACGTTACGGGGGCGATCACGGCGTCGGCCCTCTTTTTCTTCCTGGTGTTCTTGGCCAAGAAAGTGGAATTCATCGAACCCGTTCCAGTTCAGGACGGATTCGCCCGTGGCGAACTGGAGGCCCTCCACGTCGAACGCGGCCGACCAGTCTATTTCGTCGTGAAGAACGAAGCGGGATTGGTGACTGGCGGCCACCTGCCTGATCTCAACGCCCCGCCGCCTGGTGTCTTCGATCAGATCTTCGGCGGAAATAAGCCGAAGGATGGCTCGAATCCGATCGCCCTGCATGTTCATCGCGGCATTGAAAGGGGAGCGGCGGTCATCGTTAGCCGCTCTGAACTCCGCGGCGTTGAACATTTTGACATCCGCACGCACGACGAAGCATTGCAACCGTCTTATGACGCCCAGCACCTACCGCGGTTTCTCTTTCTGGGCGCGGGACTGATGACGTTTCTGACACTCCTGATCCTCTGGTGGCGGTTGCCTGATCTGTTCAAGCGATCTCGTTGGGTCTTGAAGGGTATGTTCCGCGAGCACATTGGCATTATCGGCGTCGAACATTTACCGGCGACGGGGCCGGTAGTCCTGACGACTACAAGTAGCGATCCGGACGATCACTCGGCCATCCAGTCAGCTACTGATCGCTGGACGCGATTCTTTGCCTTCGATCATGATGCCGCCGCTGTACATCAGTTACGCAAGGGAAATATCGTGGGCGTCGTCATTGATGGGCAAAAGGGGGAGGAATTGTTAAGGCGAGTTGCTGAGCAGTTGCCAATTACTGTCATCCACGCTCGGATCGAGAAAGATGGCGGCGGGAAGCGGATCGTGTTTGAGGAAAACCCAGCGATGACCGTCGCTGGGCACTGAAGCTGATCGATCAATACTTCTTCAAGAAATCGCCGGTGAACTGTTTCGGGTCGAAGCTGGGGTTCAGCTTGATGTCGCGGAACCAGTAGTAGGCGATCAGTTCGTCTTTGGCTTTCAACACGGAACCGACCTGGAACCAGGTCTCGGCATCAATGTAAAGGGTGATCTCGGTGAGGCCGTCTTCTTCCGGCGGATCACAGAGACGGCGAAGGACATGGCAATCGCGGTTGCCTGCTTCGACAACACTCTTCTGGAGGCCAAGATACTCGGTGCGCAGGTAGCCGACTTTTTCGCGCAACCCCTTCCAGGTCTTATAAGTTCGCTCGGTGCCGCAGCGCAGGCCGAACTCGGTGACGAGATACCGAGTCATCGCTTTGACATCGGCGGCGTCGATAGCACGCTCAACGAAGCCAAAAAACTTGGCCGCCTTCGCCCGTGGGCGGATCAGGATCTCGCCTTTATGCTGGCCGGCAACATAGAGACTGGCAATCGCCTGCGGGTCGCCGCCTTCTTTCCAATTCATCATCACGCTGAACGGTTCTTCCTTGTAGAAGCACTCAATCACCTCGGGACCGTTGAGCTTGCCGTTGATGCGCTCCTGCTTTGCGAGGGTGCAGGTGTAACTCGTGACGGTTTCACGGTATTTGACAAGCGACTGCCGAAGCAATTCCACCACGTCGGTTCGGGCCAAGAGCTCGATATCATCAAAGGGGGTAATGGCCGCGCCGGCGATCACGCCGCGTATCGCATCGTCGATCGGGTTGAACACCGGATTCTCCATCGTGGGGTCAAAAGGAGTTTCAGGTTGACCGTTTCCAGCCAGCTCGCCGTTTGTCCACCAACCCTGAATCTTCCAAAGGTAGATTGGTGCGAACAATAGGAGTAGGCAAAGTGGAATGATAAGTCGCTTCCAGCGCATTAAAAGTCCCTCTTGGAATAACTCAAATCACCGTCAGTCTAAACCACGTCGGCGAAAAGGGCAAGGCAGGTAAAGCGTCGTTGGTGATTCGCATGAACAACAGTTGTATCGACGTCAGTTGAAGGTCGCTTCAGTTCGACTCAGCGGAATCCGATAAGCCTGGAAAGAAACTTTTATGCTCGCTGGATGTGGAAGGTATGGGCCGCACAACTATACTCGCACTCTTGTTCAACGCAACGCTCATTTTCCCCGTCGCGACGTCGGAATCGAAACCGCTTTTGGTGATCGTCGATGGCGCGGGAGATTACAAAGGCTGTTCGACCGCGATCGCGAACGCCGTCGAAGCAAATGAGCTTGACGTGGCAATCGAAGTCTTTCCATGGTCGCACGGGCGCGGGAAGGTCCTTCAGGACCAAACGGACGTCAAGCACTCTCAAGCGAAGGGGAAGGAACTGGCCGAGTACCTACTCGCCAAAAAGAAAGAGGTGCCCGAGCGGCCGTTGATTTTAATCTGCCATAGTGCGGGTTCGGCCGTCTGCCTCACGGCCTCGATTCTATTGCCGGCTGATTTTCTGCAACGGCACATCTTGCTCGCTCCTTCGGTGTCTCCCCAATACGACATTCAGGCGGCGCTGCGATCATCTCGAAACGGCCTCGACGTTTTCTGTAGCAAACAGGATTGCTTGGTCCTCGGCTTGGCGATCCGGGTATTCCGTTCGGCTGACGAACAGCATGACCGTCGAGCGGCTGGTCGGCATGGTTTTGAACTAACGACTTCAAAAGTGAACGCGGCGTTGCTGGCACGGCTGAATCAGCGATTCTGGTCGCCGGAGGATGAGAAGCTGGGGCACGACGGCAAGCATACCGGCATGTTTGCCGACGCCTGGATCGAGAAGAATCTCTTCCCACTCTGCAAACTAAAGAACGTCGACGGGCGTTGAACCGCTCCGAAACCGTTCATGTCTTACCTTCCGCACAACCGATAAAGTAGGTAAGGTGTCGGCAGCCATTCAAGGACAGGAGAGACGGGATGCGTAGACCTTGGCTGGCTGGGTTGCTCGGCTTGCTAGCGGGGTTGCCGCTGGTTCGCTCACAGGAGCCATTACCAACCTTGGAACTCACGGCTCTCCGGGCCAAGGAGAAGGCCGCGCCGACTGAGCGTCCTGAATCGTTGCCACAAATTGATTCCCGTTACGACATTCCGCCGCTGCTTGTACCTCAACGTGAACCGTTCCATTTACGTCCACCCGCGATCGATCGCACCACGCCGCGCTCGGATTACGACCCTGCCCGCCACTTTCTGCCCGATCGCAATCCCGGCGAACGTCATCCACCCTGTCCCTGCCTTCCATTAGGCCGCTTCTGGCTAAGCAATACATACTTCGTCGGCAAAACGCGTGACGAACCGATATCTCCGCTGGCCACATCTGGCGGCACGGGAGTCATCGGAACTAAAGGAACCTCGGCTCTGCATGATGAAGATCACCTTGACCACCCGTTCCGTTCTGGATTTCGTCTCGATGGCGGTGCCTGGCTCGATCATTGCCAGAATTGGGGAATTGATGCCTCGTTCTTCCTGACCGAGGCAACACGAGTGCGGTTCGACGCGGCTTCCAACGGCGACGTGCTTCTGGCCAGGCCGTACACGAGCTTCCCTTCGGGAGCGCCGAACGCGGAAATTTTGGCTGGGCCGGGTGTGGGTCGCGGTTCGATTTCTGTCACTTCACCCCTGACCTTTCTGGGGACCGACGTCAACGGCCGTCGCACGCTCTTTTGTGAGGATCACTACAGACTCGACTTGCTGGCGGGGTATCGCTTTATCCGCCTATCGGAACGGCTTGACTTGTACAGCGATAGCACGTCTCTCAGCGGCAATGGCCGATATGAGGAAGATCATTTCCGCACGTTGAATCTGTTCAACGGCGGGCAGGTCGGCGTGACCGGTGAATTTCGATTCGACCGGGTCTATTTGTCCGGCGTTGCCAAGATCGCCTTCGGCATGACGTCGAGCCGGCTCGAGATCGATGGCCTGACCCGCACACAAACGGGCGGAGTCACCACCCAAACGCCCGGCGGTCTGTTCACCGGTCCCGCCAACCGCGGCGTCTCCACCAACCAGAACTTCGCCGTCGCCCCGGAAGCTCTCTTAAAAGTCGGCTACCAGTGGAACGATCACTGGCGGACATTCGTCGGCTACAACTTCGTCTACATCAGCGACGTCGCCCGAACGGGCCAGGCGCTCGATACCAGCATCGGCACGACGAATAACGGCGTGGTTCACCCGCTCCGGCGTGGGGCCTACACCGATTTCTGGATGCATGGAATTAGCGTGGGCCTAGAAACACGGTACTAACAGTCGACATCCCGCTTCGCAATAGCTATAGTTTCGGTTACCTCTCTTTCGTCAATCATCCTGGGGATGACGTCAATGTTTCGCACCCTGATTTGCGCGCCGCTGTTGGCGTCTGGACTGTTTCTGCTTGGATGTAGCTCGCCGACACCGCCGGTCGTCGACGCGCCGCCGGCGACCGTCAGTGTCTGCATGCCGTACACGACGAGAAAAGAAGTCAATAGCGAGAAATTCCTGGCCACGCTCGAAGCCGATCGATCGATCGATGTTCGTTGCCGGGTCACCGGCTATTTGAAGGAAATTCGCTTCACGCCGGGTGACGAGGTAAGCGTCGGCGACGTACTCTTCGTCATCGACAAAAGTCCCTTTATTGCGGCTCTCGAACTGGCTCAGGCAGAGGTCAAAGTTTCTGAGGCAGACGTCTCGCTTGCCCTGAAGGAACGGGCTCGCATCGAGAAGTTGCTGAACTCCAAATCTTCCGGCGCTGTATCCCTCGAAGACCGCGACAAGGCGGTTGCGCAGGTCGATGTCTCGCAAGCAAGAGAGAAAGCCAACCGAGCGAAGGAGAAGCAGGCTGAGATCAATCTCGGTTATTGTGAAGTAAAAGCGGAACTCGGCGGCAAGATCTCGCGTAATCTGTCTCAAGTGGGCAACATCGTGGTGGCCGACAACACCTTGCTCGCGACGATCGTGGATCCCACGAAATTGAATGCCTATTTCGACGTCGATCAATCGTCGGTCCAGAATTACCGGCGTGTGGTGGGCGACGAAGATCCCAAGAAAAAGAAGGATGAACTCGAAATTGTTCTGGGACTTGAGAAAGACGAGAAAGAGTTCCCCTACAAGGGCAAAATTGATTACGCCGCCAATACGCTGAATCCAACGACGGGCGCACTCACGGTTCGCGGCGTCTTTCTGAAAGCGGATACGCCGAAAGGGCTGCCTGCGCTGGAACCTGGTTATCTGGCCCGCATCCGCGTCAATATCGGCAAGTCGTTTACGCCTGTTCTGATACCCGATCGCGCCATTGGCACCGACCTCGGGCAGAAGTATGTGTTTATTGTCAACGATCAGAAAAAAGTCGAGAGCCGCAAGGTCGAGCTGGGCAATCTCTTTGACGACGGCCTGCGCGCTATTACGCAAGGGCTGACCGGTGAGGAACGCGTGATCGTCAACGGATTGCAGCGTGTCCGGCAAGGCGCCACGGTCGAGCCCGAACTCGTTGACCCCATCACCGAACTGCCGCTGGAAAAGAAGGAAACAACAGCGCCCAAGAAGAAGTGATCGTCCTCGCTTTCGGCACTGACATCCACACTCCGAGACTCACCCGTGATTTCGCATTTCTTTATCGATCGCCCGATTTTCGCTTCTTGCCTGTCGATTGTCATCGTTCTGTGCGGCTCCATCGCCTATACAACGCTGCCTGTGGCCCAGTATCCGGATATTACACCGCCCACAGTGCAGATCTCCGCCACCTGGCCCGGGGCCAGTGCGGCCGACGTCGCCACCGGCGTTGCCATCCCCATTGAGCAGCAAGTCAACGGCGTCGAGAACATGCTTTACATGGAATCGCGCTGCACGAACGACGGTCAGATGAACTTGATCGTCACCTTCAAGGTGGGTACCGATCTCAACATGGCCCAGGTCCTTGTCCAGAATCGCGTGACGACGGCGATGGCCAAATTGCCCGAGGCGGTCAAGTCCTCGGGAGTAACCACCAACAAGCAATCGCCCTCAGTCCTCCTCGTGGTCAATTTTTTCTCGAAGTTGAAGCCTGGTCTGGAAGATAAGAAAGATCCGACAGAAGATGATTACATCCGCAACCAGGAGTATTTGAGCAACACGCTTAAAACGCAGGTAAAGGACGTGATCGCGCGTGTCGAGGGGGTCGGCAACATCTCGATCTTCGGCGAGCGCGAATTCAGCATTCGCATCAACCTGAACACGTCGAAGTTAGCCATGCGCAACCTGACGCCGGTCGACATCATCGCGGCCGTTCGCGAACAGAACCAACAGGTAGCCGCCGGACAGATCGGCCAACCGCCGGTCATCAAGAGCATTCACCTCGATTTTCAGAACAACATCAATGTCTTTGGTCGGCTCAAGAGCGTGGAGGATTTTGAAGACATCGTCGTCAAAACGACGCGTGACCCGGCCACGAACAGCGTTCGCATTGTCCGCTTGAAGGAAGTCGCGGAGGTAAAGCTCGGCTCGAAATCGTACGACACCGATTGCCAACTCTATTTGCACGACAAAGAGAAGGTAAAGAACCTGCCCAGCGTCGGCATGGCCATCTTCCAGCTACCAGGTTCGAATGCGATTGTCACGGCGGACAAAGTCAAAGCCGCCATGAAGAAGCTCAGCGAGTCGTTCGAAGACGGCGTCTATTATGACATTTACTATGACACCACTCCCTTTATTGACGAGTCGATCCACGAAGTCGAAAAATCTCTACGCGACGCCATCATCCTTGTCGCGATCGTCGTCCTCTTATTCTTGCAAACCTGGCGCGCGGCCCTGATCCCCTTGATCGCCGTGCCGGTTTCGATCATTGGCACCTTCGCCGTCATGGCCGCCATTGGTTTCAGCATCAACAACCTCACCCTCTTCGGGTTAGTGCTCGCTATCGGCATTGTCGTCGACGACGCCATTGTCGTTGTCGAAAACGTCGAGCATCACCTCGCCCACGGTCTGTCGCCGCGCGACGCCAGCCGCAAGGCGATGGAAGAGGTCTCTGGCCCGATTATCGCGGTCGCGCTCGTGCTATGCGCGGTGTTCGTACCATGCGCCTTCATCAGCGGCATCCAGGGCCAGTTCTTTAAACAGTTCGCTCTCACGATTGCCGTTTCCACGGTCATCTCGGCATTCAACTCGCTCACGCTCAGCCCGGCATTGTGCGCCATTCTGCTGAAGCCGAAAGGCGCCCGACCGGACCTATTCCAGCGGATCTTGAACGCCACGATCGGACGCGTTTTCTCCGCGTTCAACAGAGCGTTTGATTGGTCGACAGGCCGATATACCCGCGGTGTCAAGCTTCTCCTGCGCGGCAGCTTGATTACTCTGCTCGTTTATGTCGGCCTGCTTGTCTTGACCGGGTACGCTTTTACTCACGTGCCGACGGGGTTCATCCCCTCTCAGGATAAGGGCTACTTGATTGCCGACATGCAACTGCCGGACGCGGCCGCGCTCGGCCGCACCCAGACTTTGGCCGACGAGTTCGCTCGCCTGGCGGAGGATACTCCAGGGGTCGGTCAAGTCATCAGCATCCCCGGCCAGTCGTTCGTGACCGGATCGTTCAATCCTAACACCGCCACGTTCTTTATCGTGTTCAACTCGTTTCACGATCGTCATGGGAAGGATCAATACGCGGATTCCATCGCCATGGCGATCCGCAAGAAAGCCGCCGCCATTCGCGGAGCACGCATTGGCGTCTTCGGTGCCCCGGCGGTGGACGGACTTGGCAACGCAGGCGGGTTTAAGATGCATGTGCAAGCCAAGCGTGATCTCGGTTATGGCACGCTCCAGGGGATGGGAGACAACGTCGCGCGGGCCGCCAACGCTCAACCCGGCCTCGTCGGCGTGTTCAGCAGCTTTCGCGCCAGCGCGCCGCAAATCCGACTTGAGATCGATCGCGTGAATGTGAAGTCGAAGAATATCGATTTGAGTGATTTGTTCCGCACGCTCGAAGCGACTCTCGGCGCCTATTACGTCAACGACGTCACTCTGTTTGAGAATAACTATCAGGTCAAGATCCAGGCGCAAGCCGACTTTCGCATGAAGGTCGAAGACATCGGTCAATTGCGCATCCGCAACCGCGACGGCGTTATGATCGCCCTCAATACCTTCGTGAAAGCAATCGACGACAGCGGCCCATCCATGATCACCCGCTTTAACATGTTCTCATCGACGCCCATCATGGGCGGCAACTTGCCGTCGCTGAGCTCCGGCCAGACCATCAGCATCATGGAGCAAGTTTGCAAGAAGGAGTTGCCGCCGTCGATGGGTTATGAGTGGACCGACCTGAGCTATCAGCAGGTCAATGCGGGCGACACCGCCATGTACGTGTTCGCCATCAGCGTCGTTCTGGTCTTCCTGGTGCTGGCGGCTCAGTATGAAAGCTGGTCGTTGCCGCTTTCGGTCATTTTGATTGTGCCTATGAGTTTGCTCTGCGCGGTGACGGGTGTGGCGATCGCTCACATGGACATCAACATCTTCACGCAGATTGGCCTGATTGTCTTGATCGGCCTGGCGAGTAAGAACGCCATCTTGATTGTCGAGTTCGCCAAGGAGAAGCGCAAGGAAGGGATGAGCGCCGTCGACGCCGCGGTCGAAGCCTGTCGCCTGCGCCTGCGGCCCATCATCATGACATCGTTCGCGTTCATCCTGGGCGTGTTGCCGCTGGTCATCTCGACTGGCGCCGGGGCGGAAATGCGTCGAACGCTCGGCACGGCCGTCTTCAGCGGCATGCTCGGCGTCACCTTCTTCGGCATCTTCCTGACGCCGGTGTTCTATTGCTTGCTGCAACGCGGGGTCAAGAACCCACCGCCCAAAACGGCGCCCGTGAGGCAATGGGATCGGCTTGATAGCTAACTCTGTTGAATCAGGAGTACTCTCCATGTTGCACCGAAGGTTCGTGATCGCGAGTTTTCTCGGCCTATGGGTGACTCCCACATTCGCAGCCGAACCGCCTGAGCGGGTGACGGCACTTTTGAAGCAGCTCGCCCTACCGCCACTGCCGGGCCATCGCAAAACTTCCGAACGCGAGTTGACCGAGGACGATCTTCTCAAAATGGGGAAAGTTCTGGAGAACTATCCCGATGACGAGCCGACACTCGACACGTTGTCCGAGTTGCCCGAGCGGTTCGCCAAAAAGTATCCCTTCCGGGCGGCGGTTGCCGAGGCGTACGTGGTTCTTAGAGTGCTCAAACCGACACGGTCGAATGAAATGTCGGCGCCGGTTACCGATCAGCGGAAGAAGCAAATCACCGACCGCGAACAGCGCGTGATCACCGATATTCAAAGCGATTTGGAAGAAATAAGAGAGAAGCTGGAGTCGTTCACCAAAAAACGTGATGCGGAAAAATCGAAACTCTGGCAAGTGCACTACGATTTTGTTAGTGCTCAGGCGCAACTGCGCCTGGTGGCGATCTTCGAATACAACCTCGCCCTTGGTGCGGTAAAGACCGACAAATTGCCGGAGATCAATCCGGCTAAGGAAAACGGCTGGCGGTTGGCAGCCATCGAGAAGTTGGATTCGCCTCGCGATCTTCGAGAGATGGCCGCGGCAGCGAAAATGACATTCGCCAAGGTAGTAACCGATCATCCCGGCACCCCCTGGGCCATGGCGGCCAAGCTCGCTGAAGACGAACTGATCGGCCTGGAATGGCGGCCGGCGAAATTGGGGGAGTGAACCGGAACGAGAGTGTGTAATCAGGCCGTGATCGTCTTCCAGTCCTGAGCGGGAACATAGCGGGACAAATGACCAACGTTGCTCGTCGCGACGACAAAAGATGGCACACCGAGTGTAAGCGCTTGTGCGGCTAAGATGACGTCCCCGTCAATGGCTTTCTCGGATGCTGTCGGCTTGCCCGCGTTCCGGGCGGCAGCCCAGAGTTCAGCCGCCATGAGCATTGCCGTCGTTGAAATGGGTTAATATTCGAGTTCTGAGGCGAGAGATTTAAGATTATGCACACTCGTTATCTTTCCGGCTCGAATGAGTTCACGGCGCACTTCGTAATCCGCGATTTCCGGAATTATAATTCGCACTCTGGCCGCGGTAAGGGTGTCTAACCACTCGAAGCACTTTGCCTTTCGTCGAAGCTGCGGCATTCAGTCGCTTTTCGAGGCCCGGAGGCAAAGATAGTTGTAAAGTCATCGCCTTCTCCTTTTCAGCTTGATGGCCTGAGTATATCACGAGCGGCAAGTTCTGTCGCCCCGTTTGATCGCGAAAAAAGACACCTTCCCATCCTGGTTTTATTGGCGAACGGCCCGCCAATCGGAGATAATTTCCTTCCCTCGCTTCGTTCTCACCCGGAGGTTTACTCGTGTCGCGTTCCATCCTGCTTCTGTTGGTGTTGATTCCTCAAGCGGCCGCGCGTGAGCCGATCCGGCTGGCGAACAATCCGGCCCTGACTCCCGATGGCAAGATGCTCGCGTTTGATCACCTCGGCGACATCTGGACCGTGCCAAGTACGGGCGGCGTCGCTCGGCCGTTGACGCACAACACGAGCAAGGATCTCTCACCCAAATTCTCGCCAGATGGCAAGGAAATCGCCTTCATCAGCGATCGGGAGGGGTCGGCCCAAGTCTACTTGATGCCGGCCGAGGGCGGCACGCCGCGCCAAATTACCTTCCACACTTCCGGGTACATGCTGCACGAATGGGCGCCCGACGGCAACCATGTTCTCGTGAGTGTCATGCGCGATCACGGCTGGAGCCGCCGGCAACCGGAACGCTTCTACCTCGTCAATGTTCGCGAGCGCAAGGGCGAGCAACTCCTCTTCGACGATTACGGCACCAACGGCTCGTTCTCGCCCGACGGGTCCAAGATTCTCTTCAATCGCGAAGGGCCAACCGACTGGTGGCGTAAAGGTTACACCGGCTCGCAGGCGTCGCAGGTCTGGACCTACGACCTCAAATCGAAACGATTCGAACCAATCCTGCTGGAAGAGATCGACCACCGCTGGCCGCTCTGGCAGGCCGACGGCAAGGGCATCTTCTTCTGCACCAACCGCAAGAACGGTCACGTGCTCGAACAGATGAGCTTGGAACCGCGCCCAATCTCAAGTCGGCCCGAACGCAAACCGATCAACGCCCGGACGATCGCGGCCTTCCCGGATGATTCGATCGTCTACCCCTGCATCTCCCGCGACGGTGCAACGATCGTGTTCCGCCATCTCTTCGATTTCTACCGGATGGAAAGCGGCCAGAAAGAACCCGCGAAGATCGCGATCTTCCGCGACGACGACCGACCGGTCGAGCGACTCGAGCGCCGCAGCCTCGACCGCGCCAGTGCCGTCTCATTCACGAACGACGGACTCGAAATCGCCTTCATCGCCGGCGGCGACCTCTGGGTGATGGACACCGAATTCCGCGAACCGAAGCGGGTCACGAACTCCGCGACGGAAGAACGATCGCCGCACTTTACCCCCGATGGTCAAGCGATCTACTTCATCGGCGACACCAACGGCAAGACCGACATCTGGAAGGCGACGCGCAGCGACCCGAAGAAAGGATGGTGGTTGAACTCGACTTTCAAACTGGAACCGGTGACGACCGACGGCGACGCCAAGAGCAACCTGAGCTTCAGCCCGGATGGATCGAGGATGGCGTATGGCCGTGGGCGAGGTGATCTGTGGGTTGCCAACGTTGACGGGTCCAAACTGGCTCGCGTGCTGGAATCGTGGAATCAATCGGCCTACGACTGGTCGCCCGACGGCCAGTGGCTCGTCTACGCGGTTTACGATAACGACTCGAACCGCGACGTCTGGATCAAGAAGATTGGCGGGATGCAGCCCGCGTATAACATTTCCCGGCATCCGTACAACGAGGGCGATCCCGTCTGGTCTCCCGACGGCCGTGTGATCGCCTTCACGGCGGCGCGGGAAGTAAAAGAAAACACTGACATTCATTTTGTTTACCTGCGTGCGGAGGACGACGAGAAGGATAGCCGCGATCGCAATTTCGAAAAAGCGATCGAGAAGATCCAGAAGGGCCGCACTCCGCCCATGATCAAGAAGCCGAGTGATGAAGCGCCCGAGCTAGCGCCGGAGCCGAAGGTGAAGGACGACAAGAAGATCGTCGCCCCGGTTAAGAAAACGCCGCCCGAGACGATCATCGATTTTGAAGGCCTCCACGAGCGCATCCGCCGGGCGTCGATTCCGAACACCAACGAATCGAACCTGTTCTGGTCGCCCGATTCGATGAAGCTCGCCTTCACCGCCTCGGTCGACGGTCAGCCCGGCACCTATACGATCGAACTGCCGGACAACCTGAAGCCGACGCAACTTTCCAGCCAAACCGGCACGTATGCTCGCTGGTTGAAGAATGGATCGATCGTCTGGCTGTCCGGCGGCGTGCCCGCCTCGATCTCCGGGAGTTCCACCGCGCCCACGCCATCTCCCCTCGTTCGCCCGCCGACAATTACTGGAACGCGAACGACCGGCGCGCCCGCCGGCGGTTACCGTTTCACCGCTTATCAGGAGGTCGACGTCGCCAAGAAGCACCAGGCCGTCTTCGACCAGTGCTGGAGCATCATGCGCGATCACTGGTACGACGAAAAACTTGGCAACCGCGACTGGAACGCCGTCCGCAACAAGTTCCTGCCCATCGCGGAAACGGCTGACCAGGAAACGCTGCAAACGGTCGTCTGGCTGATGCTCGGTGAACTGAACGGCTCGCACCTCGGCTTCTTCGCGGGGAGCACGACGCTGCCCACGCGCCGCCCGGGCCTGCCGCCGGAGGAGCCCGCCAGCGGCGAACACAAATGGACGGCCATGACGGCGCATCTGGGTGTTCGCTTCGATGAAACGCATAACGGCCCCGGTCTGAAGATTCGCGACGTGCTCCCCGAAGGTCCCGCCGACCAGAAAAAGAGCCGGTTGCTGCCCGGCGAGATCATCTTGAAGATTGACGAGACGGCGGTGGATCCATCCATGGACCTGACCACGGTTCTCAACGGCGTCCCGTCTCGTGATGTGTCGCTGCATGTGAAAGATGCCGCCGGCAAGGAACGCGACGTGGTCATCCGGCCGATCAACTTCACGATGGCCCGACAACTGGTTTACAAACACTGGTTGCGCGAGAATCGCAAAAGCGTCGAGAAACTCTCGAACGGCACACTTGGCTATCTGCACATTCGGGCCATGGACATGTCGAGTTTTCGCGAGTTCGAGGAGGAACTCTACAACGCCGGCTCCGGTAAGCAGGGCCTCGTCATCGACGTCCGCGAGAACGGCGGTGGCAGCACCACCGACCATCTTCTCACCGCGCTGACTCAGCCCCGTCATGCCATCGCCGTCCCGCGCGGCAGCAGCATGCAGGGCTATCCGCAAGACCGCACCGTTTACGCGACCTGGAACAAACCGATCATTGTGCTCTGTAATCAGAACTCTTTCAGCAACGCCGAGATCTTCAGCCACGCCATCAAGACGCTGAAGCGCGGCCATCTCGTCGGCGTGCCCACGGCCGGCGGCGTCATCAGCACGGGCGGGGTCGCCATCATGGATGTCGGCTTCATCCGGTTGCCCACGCGCGGCTGGTATTTACTTGATACCGGCGAGGATATGGAACTCAACGGCGCGGTGCCGCATCACGTCCTCTGGCCTCAACCGGGCGACACGCCCAAGGGCAAAGACGATCAGATCGCCAAGGCGGTCGAGGTGTTGTTGAAGGATGTGAAAGAGGCTGCGAACCAGCCGCAGCCGAAATTGAAGAAGGCGACTGAACGATAAACGAGGCGTGAACCGCGACGCGTAAGTTTAACTCTTCGCGTCGCTCACGCCTTCAGCAGCGGGCTCACTTTCTTGGCATGCCCGTTACCGCTGCCATTGCCTTCGTAGGTCCGGCAGGCCACATCGTCGCCGCGATCCCGCAAGGCAACTTGATAGAGCCGTTCGCCGGCGGGGGTCGGGTACTCGCCCGTGATACATGCCTGGCAGAGACGCTCAGCCGGGAGATCGATGCAGCGGGCCACTGCTTCGAGCGGTAGGTAGAGCAAACTATCAGCGCCGAGTTCCTTGGCCATGGCGTCTTGGTCGGCAGTCGTCGGCCGATTGCCTTTCATGAAGCGCGGCGCGAATAGCTCCTTCACGGTCGACATGTCGATACCGTAGAAGCAGGGCGCGATGATCGGCGGGCAGGCGACGCGGACGTGAATCTCTTTTGCCCCGCCGCGTTCGCGAAGGTGGTGCAGCAGCGATTGCATCGTCGTGCTGCGGACGATCGAATCTTCGACGAGCAAGACCCGCTTACCCTTCAGCACTTCACGGAGCGGCGTGTATTTGAGCCGAACGCGATCCCCGCGATTGTTACCTTCGATAAAGGTGCGGCCGATGGCCCGGTTCCGCATCAATCCTTCGAGACAAGGCAGCCCCAGGGCATGGGCCATGGCGTCGGCCGCGGCCTTGGCGGTGTCCGGCACCGGAACGACGATAGTCCCCTCATCGATCGGAACCCGATCCAGGGCCACTTCCTGAGCGGCCAATTCTTTCCCGAGAGCCGATCGCGACAGGTAGACGCTGCGATCGTCAAGCGAACTGGCGACGTTGGCGAAGTAGATCCATTCAAAAAAGCAATGAGCCGTCTTCTGTTTCGGGGCATAACGCTCGTGATGGATGACGCCATTCTGGATGACGATCATCTCGCCCGGTTCGAGATTCTTGATGTCTCGGAAACCAAGGTTCAAGAGAGGAACACTCTCGCTGGCGGCGGCGAACATGTTGTTTTCCTGAGCGAAACAGAGGGGGCGAAGTCCCTTCGGATCGCGCAGGATGACCATGTCGCCCATCGCATTGAGGAAGACGATGTTGTAAGCGCCGTCGAATTTCTCGGAGAGTTCGCGAAAAACTTTGACCAGGTCGGGGCGTTCATCGCCACGGAGTGCGTGAGCGATGAAGTGCATGATCACTTCGGTATCGTTCTCGCGGGTCAGGTGATAGTCAGAGAGAGAAAGAAGTTCGTCACGCAGTTCACGGAAGTTGGCCAACTGCCCGTTGAAGGCGAAGGCGAACCACTTCCATTTGCAACCGTGCCGGCGTTCAAACGGCTGGGCGTACGAACGCGTGTTGGCTCCGCAGGTGGCGTAGCGTGTATGGCCGATGACGGCCTCGCCCGCGAATTCCTTCATAATGTTGTCGAATTTGCCCTGGTGATTGAGCCGGAACGACTCGATGACCGTGCCGATTTCCTTGTGCGTTTCG
>Ga0105048_10008769_pt1 | contig 16166 bp, 11 predicted proteins | sample MAT05_FD_78382 | JGI IMG/M metagenome (GOLD analysis project Ga0105048, IMG submission 78382) | Freshwater microbial communities from Lake Fryxell liftoff mats and glacier meltwater in Antarctica - MAT-05 | ecosystem: Environmental > Aquatic > Freshwater > Ice > Liftoff microbial mat | place...
ATCAAACCGAATTGCAACTGATCGCCAATTGGACAAACTACAGCAATGGCTCTTAAGCCGGTACCCCCGCCGCCCGCCTAGAGCGAGGTGTCTGCATGCAAAGCAGCAGAAAGTCGTTAAGTGGAAAAAAGGCCACTAGCCCCCGTCAATACTGTGTAATTAGCTATAAAAATTATAGCAATTTGAAGACCTCTTCAGCCACCTGCACAGTCTCCGCAATATCCTCGTCGGTGTGCGCCGCACTCACAAAGCCCGCCTCGTACAGCGCCGGTGCCAGATACACCCCCCGCTCCAGCATGCCGTGGAACAGCGAGTTGAAGCGCTGGTTATCCGTCGTCATCACCTTGGCGTAGTTCTGCGGTAAGTTGTCAAACAAGAAAAACCCGAACATGCCGCCTTCGCTGTCCACACTGAAGGGCACGCCGGCCTTGTCAGCAACGCCTTTCAACCCAGCCATCAGTTTCTGCGTCTTCGCACCCAGCACTTCATAGAAGCCGGGTTTCTGGATCTCGCGCAGCGTGGCCAGTCCGCAGGCGGTGGCTACCGGGTTGCCGGATAGCGTTCCGGCTTGGTAGACCGGGCCCAGCGGCGCTAATAACTCCATAACGGCGCGTTTGCCTCCAAAAGCCGCCAGTGGCATGCCGCCGCCTATGACCTTGCCCAGCACCGTGATGTCAGGCGCAAAGCCGGGAATGGCTTTCGCATAGACACTTTGGGCGCCGCCCAAAGCAACGCGGAATCCGGTCATCACTTCGTCGAAGACAAACAGCGCGCCGTGCTGCGTGCAAAGCTCGCGGCAGCGCTGCATAAAGGGTACCGAGGCGCGCACAAAGTTCATGTTACCGGCAATCGGCTCGATCATGATGCAGGCCAGTTCAGCCCCATGCAGGGCGAAAGCTTCTTCCAGCTGCGGGATGTTGTTGTACTCCAGCACCAGCGTGTGCTGCACCACCTCGGCAGGCACACCCGCGCTGGTGGGGTTGCCAAATGTGGCAAGTCCGGAGCCAGCTTTGACCAACAGTGCATCGGCATGGCCGTGGTAACAGCCTTCAAACTTCAGAATCTTGCTGCGGCCGGTGGCACCGCGGGCCAAGCGGATAGCGCTCATGCCGGCTTCGGTGCCGCTGCTGACCAAGCGCACCATGTCCATGCTGGGCACCAGGCTCAGGATTTCTTCGGCCAACTCCACCTCGCGCTCGGTGGGCGCGCCGAAAGAGAAGCCTTCCAAAATAGCCCTTTGCACGGCCTCCACCACAGCGGGGTGGCCGTGTCCCAAAATCATCGGTCCCCACGAGCCGATGTAATCTATATAGCGCTTGCCGTTGGCGTCCCAGAAGTGGGCACCTTGGGCGCGGGACACAAAGCGCGGCGTGCCACCGACCGCTTTGAAGGCGCGCACCGGGGAATTGACGCCGCCAGGGATGACTTTTTGGGCGCGTTGGAACAGTTGCAGGTTGCGGTCAGTGTCGGGTGTCATTGGGGGAGATTTCAAAGGAAGATTCTTGGGGCTCTTGGTCGTCGGTTTCAGGGTGGCCCCAGAACAGACGGTCAGGCAACACATTGCCCATGCCAGGTCTAAAGCCGCTTTCCAGGCAGCGGTCCAGATAGCTCAAGGCTTCGGTGACAGATTCGGATAGTTCGGTCTCGCTGGCAATCAGCGCAGCCAGTGCAGCCGACAAGGTATCACCAGCGCCGGCAAAAATGGCTTCAAAACGCTCAAACTTATTGCTGCACAGTACGGCAGTGGGGCTGCACAGCACATTGTCGATGAACTGGTCGGGCAGGGGTACACCGGTGACAAGGGTGTAAGGCACACCAAAAGCATCGGCAGCGCGGGCAATATCTCGCGCGGTCGGGCTGCGCTCGGCGCTCCAGTCTGGTAACAGCCAGCGACTTAGTGTGCTGTGGTTTCCAACCAACACAGTCGTCAGCGGCAGCAACAGCTCGTTAAAGGCGTCTTGGTAGAGGTCAATCTGGTCTTCCTGCCACCAGGATAGATCTGGCATGTAGGCCACCAGCGGGATGTCAGAGTAGTCAGATGCCAGCTCTGCGATGGCGCTCAGGTTCTCGGGCGAGCCTACAAAACCAACCTTGATGACTTGCACCGGCACATCTTCGAGGATGGCGCGTGCCTGCTCGGTCACGGCTTCGTCGTCCATGCAAAAGTGGTCGTACACCTCTGCTGTGTCGCGGGCGTAGGCACCTGTAATGACGGGCAGTGCGTGCGCACCGACCGAGGCAATGGCAGTGATGTCCGCCGTGATGCCGCCAGCGCCGCTTGGGTCGTTGGCATTGAAAACCAGGACGCACGCGCTGGGTCCTTCGTCGTCGGATTCGATCTCGATGGTGGGGTCGGGGAGTGCCGTCATGCGGTGTCCTGTCTTAGGGTTTGTCAGCAGACAGAATGGCAGATTTTGGGTGGGCGGCAGGCGTTTTGCCAATGCTGCTTCTATACAATCCTTGCATTCTATTCCAAGGCCCTTTAAGCTGTGAACGATACTAAAACATGGATGTGCCTGATTTGCGGCTGGATATATGACGAGGCGGCTGGAGCCCCAGATCATGGTCTTGCTCCCGGTACCCATTGGGCTCAAGTGCCCATGAACTGGACGTGCCCGGAGTGCGGTGCGCGCAAAGAAGATTTTGAGATGGTACAGATTTGAAATTGCGATGCGATAACGAACGTAACATGTCGCCAACCACGCATTAAAAACCAGGAGCAAAGCCTTTTGAGTAACGCAGCATCCACCGTCAGAGTTCTGGTTATTGATGACAGCAACACCATTCGCCGAAGCGCGGAAATTTTCCTCAAGCAGGGCGGTCACGATGTGATGCTGGCAGAGGACGGTTTCGACGCATTGGCCAAGGTCAACGATTACCAGCCGCAACTCATATTTTGCGATATTCTCATGCCCCGCTTGGATGGCTATCAGACTTGCGCCATCATCAAGCGCAATCAGAAGTACTCTGGTGTGCCGGTTGTAATGTTATCGTCCAAGGACGGTGTTTTTGACAAAGCCCGTGGCCGCATGGTGGGTGCGCAGGATTATTTAACCAAACCTTTTACCAAAGATCAGTTGTTGCAAGCGGTGCGGCAATTTGGGACCGTTACGCAAGGAGCGAATTGATGGCAATACATAAAGTACTAATCGTTGACGATTCAAAAACTGAGATCATGTTTCTGACAGATCTGCTGCAAAAAAACGGTTACACCGTGCGCTCGGCAGAAAACGCGGATGAGGCATTCAAGCGTCTGACGGAAGAAAAACCGGACCTGATCCTTATGGACGTAGTGATGCCCGGTCAAAACGGTTTCCAGCTCACCCGAGCCATTAACCGCACGCCTGAATACACCGAAATCCCGATTTTTATCTGTACCAGCAAGAACTTGGAAACTGACAGGGTGTGGGGCATGCGCCAAGGCGCGCGTGACTACATCACCAAGCCGGTGGACGCCGCCGAGTTGTTCGCCAAGATCAAAGCATTGGGTTGATTTCGCTGTCCCATGGCAAATCGCGAAGCACTTAGAGAACTCCAGTCCCGGCTTGCCAGTCGTTTGCAAGCCGCTCGTACCGAAGGTATGTCCGTGGCGTGGCTTGCCCTGAAGGTTGGGGGCAAAAGCCTGTTGTTCCCGCTGGGGCAATCCGGCGAGATTTTTCCGTTGGCAAATTTACAGCCGGTACCCTATGCCCGCGACTGGTTTCGTGGCGTTATCAATATCCGCGGCGGTCTGTACGGTGTAGTTGATTTGGCGGCATTCATTGCTGTCGATACGGGCGTTGCCCGTGCTGAGCCGCCTTCGCAAGACTTGAGCGTTGTGACCCTCAATGTTGCGCTTGAGGTCAACTGTGCCTTGCAGGTCGACGGCTTGTTGGGCCTGCGTGGCGGCGATGCATTTGTGTCTTCGTCGGCTGCCGATCCCGGCGCGCCAGCGTACTTTGGAAACCAATTCATTGACTCGGCTGGCGAGCAATGGCAAGAAATCGATCTGCGTATCTTGTCCCAAACCCCTCAATTTTTGAGTATCAGCGCTTAGACCCCTCCCTAAGGTTTCACCATGTCCGTCGTCGATAAACTAAAAAACATTTTCACCAAAAAGCCATCGGAGTCCGAATTGGATTCGCGCCTGAGCCTTGCCATGCCAGAAGAGTTGTCGAGCGCGGCCGGGGGTGAAACGGTGCAAGAAGATGAGACTCCAATGGGGCTCAGGCTAGGTGGTGCGCCGATGAAAGAGGCGGTCGACGAGGTCGTGCAAAAGCAGGATGCCGGAGATCTTGTTCACATTCCAGGGCTGGGAAGTCGAACGGTCGTTCAGCAGCAGCGAACCTTGTTTGTATTGCTGGGAGTCGCGCTGGTGGTGTTGGCGGCCGTCACTTTTTATGCGTTGAACCAGTCGGACAAAGTTGCGCAGCAACTGGGTGCGACCGGTCAGGCGCTGATGCAGTCGCAACGGCTTGCCAAGTCCGTGTCCCAAGCTGTTGTGGGTAGTGCCCAGGCTTTTCCTGACGTGTCGGACAGTGCTGGTGTCTTGTCTAAAGCCACACGGGGTTTGCAAGATGGTGACAACGGGTTGCGCTTGAAGCCGCTGGGCGACGGCTTCGCCCGTGACCTAGAAAAGATTATGCCTTTGGTGGACCGTGCAGAGAAGAGTGCCAAAGCCGTGATGGGACAGCAGAAAATCCTGACGCAAATTGGTTCGGCACTGCGATTGATCAACCGCCAATCCTCCGATTTGCTGGAAATTGCCGAGGCAATCTTGGCGATGAAGCTGCAACAAAATGCTCCCTCGGTGGAAATTTCCGCAGTGGGCCAGTTGGTGATGCTGACGCAGCGCATTGGTAAGTCGTCCAATGAGTTCTTGACTGCTGAGGGTGTGAGCCCGGAGGCTGTTTTCCTATTGGGCAAGGACTTGAACACCTTCAAGGAAATTTCTCAAGGCCTGTTGTCTGGTAGCCAAGAATTGCGTTTGGTTGCCTCCAAGGATGCCGCCACCCGTGAACAGCTCGATGCATTGATCAAGATGTACGAAGAAACCCGGGTTCAGGCAAGTGCGATTTTGGGCAACTTGCAGGGTCTCGTTTCTGCACGCGAAGCGCAGGACGCGATTATTGCTGACAGCGAACCCCTGCGCCGCAATCTGGAAGAAGTGCAAGCTACCCTGTCCACTCAGACTGGTATTGGTGGTGGATCTCTGGCCGTCTTGATTTTGGCGGCAGCGTTCGCCTTGACTTGCGCGGGCGGATTGTCATATGTGCAGCTGCAAGACAGCCGCAGACGCCAAGTGGTCGCTGAAGACCAGCGATTGGAGGCTGAGCGCCAGGAGCACGAGGCAAAGCGTGTCAATGACGCCAATCAGGCTGCTATTTTGCGCTTGATGAACGAGTTGCAAACAGTGGCTGAAGGAGATTTGACCCAGGAAGCCACAGTCACCGAAGACATTACCGGTGCCATTGCAGACTCCGTGAACTACACGGTGGAAGAGTTGCGCTCGTTGGTGTCGAACGTACAGAACACGGCGGCACGGGTTGCGCAAACTACCGCCGATGTGGATGCCACGTCCACCGAACTGTTAGCAGCATCCAACGAGCAACTGCATGAGATTCGTGAAACAGGTCGTTCTGTTGTGGATATGGCGGGGCGCATTAACGAGGTGTCGACCCAGGCGCAGGAATCGGCGACGGTTGCGCGCCAATCGTTGCTCGCCGCAGAGTCAGGCCTGAAGGCCGTGCAGGATGCGATCGGCGGTATGAACTCCATTCGTGACCAGATCCAGGAAACCTCCAAGCGCATCAAGCGCCTCGGCGAATCGTCCCAGGAGATCGGTGAAATTACCGAGCTGATTTCTGACATTACCGAGCAGACCAACGTTTTGGCGTTGAACGCCGCTATCCAGGCAGCGTCTGCCGGTGAAGCGGGTCGCGGCTTCTCGGTGGTTGCGGAAGAGGTGCAACGGTTGGCGGAACGTTCGGCGGATGCGACGCGCCAGATTTCTGCGCTGGTGAAGGCGATTCAGACTGATACACAAGATGCTATTGGCGCTATGGAGCGCTCCACGCAGGGTGTGGTCGAGGGAGCCAAGCTGTCCGATAACGCGGGTACCGCGCTGACCGAAATTGACCGTGTTTCACGCCAAGTGGCTGATCTGATTGAACAGATTTCGAACTCCGCATCTCGCGAAGCCGGCTTGGCGAACGTGGTGGCCGAAAACATCCAGCACATTTTTGCTGTGACCGAGCAAACGGGTGAAGGAACCCGGGTTACAGCGACGCAGGTGCGTGAACTCTCGCGCATGGCAGAAGAATTGCGCCAGTCGGTGTCGCGTTTCAAGATTAGCTGATACCCCATACTTATCGCCCCATCAGAGTAGAGATCCCAGGAGAGCCCGAACACATGTCATCGAATTCTGCCGCTCCCGGCGACAATGAACTGGCGGTCAGTGATCTGGGCCCATTGGCTTGGGTGCTGGACGAACTTCGCAAGTCCCTGGACGGTGCGACCAAGGCGTTGCGCCGTTTTGTGCGCGACGCAGAGTTGGCCCGTGGGTCGAATCTGTCCGAGCTGGACGCCAGTCACTTGCGAATTGCGCGGCAGCAGTTACACCAAGCCGTTGGTGCGCTGGAGATGGTGGGTTTGAGCGCGCCTGCAAAAATGTTGCGTGCCATGGAAGGTCTGGCCCAAAAATTTGTGCAGCGCCCGGAGTTGTGCAGTGAAGATGCTGCCAACCGGGTGGAGCGTGCAAGCTTTGCGCTGACGGAATACCTGGAAGGCGTTCTAAAAGGCAAGACTGCATCGTCGGTGGCCTTGTTTCCGCAATACCGTGCAGTGCTGGAACTTGCCGGCGGTGAAAGCGGACACCCAGCCGATTTATGGCCGGCCGAATGGCGCTGGCTGAACGTAGCTTTGCAAGAGGGTATTGATCCCCAGACATTTACAACCAGTCTGCGTGGATTGATGGACCAAGCCGTACTGCGTGTGATGCGAACAGGTGATCGCAAGGCGGCCCGCCGCATGAGCGATTTGTGTGCAGGGCTTGCGGTAGGGCAATCGCAAATTGAACCCAGGACGTTTTGGGCCATCTGCTCAGCTTTTTTCGAAGGCGTGGCGCTGGGCTTGTGCCCCGATGACGTCTATACCAAGCGGGCTGCTTCGCGGGTGTTACGCCAGTACACCTCTCTCTCTAAAGGTGATCAGGCGATATCGGATCGCCTTGCCCATGACTTGGTTTTCTTCTGCTCACTTTCTGTGCCAGGAGCCGATCAGGCTGCTCCCGCCCTGAGAGCGGTTCGCCTTGCGTATGGCCTGGAACGCAGCAAGCCGGTGCAATACGAAACCGAGCAGTTTGGTCGTTTTGACCCTGCACTGATGGTGCTTGCCCGCAAGCGTATTGCGGCTGCAGCAGAAACCTGGTCAGCACTGGCCGGCGGCGATACCAATCGCCTGAAAGTTGTCAACGAGCAGTTTGCTGCGGTATCAGAATCCGTAATCAAATTGCATCCCGAGAGTGGCGAATTGAGTCGGGCGCTCACCCGTGCTATCGATAGCACCGTTCGGTCCGGTGCTGCGCCGGTTGCGCCGGTTGCGATGGAAGTTGCAACAGCCATTCTTTACCTAGAGGCAGCATACGACGATCTGGATCCCACAGAATCCAACATGGCAGAGCGCAGCGCACGGTTGGCCGTCCGCTTAGAGCATGTTAGCTCGGGTGGACAGCCGGAGCCCCTGGAATCGTGGATGGAGGAGTTGTACCGCCGGGTGAGCGATCGCCAGACCATGGGCAGCGTGGTTGACGAGTTGCGTACCACCTTGGGCGAAGTCGAGAAATCTCTGGACCAGTTTTTCAGGAATCCGCAGGACAAGGCGCCGTTGCGCGAAGTACCTAGCCAGTTGGCTCAGATGCGCGGTGTGTTTTCCGTTTTGGGATTGGATCAGCCATCGGTGGCGGCACTGCGCATTCGCTCTAGCGTCGAGCAGTTCCTGGTCGATGATATCGATGAAGCCACAGCGCGGCGTGGCATTTTTGAGAATATTGGAAACAGTCTGGGGGCCATGGGTTTCCTGATCGACATGCTGAGCTATCAGCGCGCGTTGGCCAAGAAGCTTTTTGTCTATGACGAAGATTTGGGCGAATTCAAGCCCTTGATGGGGCGCGAGCGGGCGGCGGAGGTACCAGTGCCTGTAGCGGCACTGCCGGTGGATGTCCCAGCACCTCCGCAGGTAGTCGTTGCACCTGCCTTAGACACGACGCAGGCCTTGACCCCACCCATTGCCCCAGCTGTACAGTTAGTGCCAGCGGTGCAGGAATTGTCAGAAGATGATGTTGAGCTCATCGACATCTTCCTTGAAGAAGCGCGGGAAGTCGTTCAAAACGGTCTCTCTGCAGTGGCAGCACTGGTCGAGGACCCATCCAATCTGGCAGACCAGACTACGCTGCGACGCGCCTTCCATACCCTAAAGGGTAGCTCTCGGATGGTGGGGCTCAACGAGTTCGGCGAGGCGGCATGGTCATTCGAGCAGTTGTTTAACAACTGGCTGGCAGAGCAACGTCCCGCTAGCGAAGATTTGATTACCGCCGCCAGCACAGCCATGCGGGCATTTGGTCGATGGGTGGATGACATTGCCAACCATCAAGCAGACCAGTGGAGTGCCCAGGATTTCCGTAGATCCTCTGATTCCTTGCGTCTCAATGGTGTGTGGATTCCCTTGGTCACTCCTGAAGTCCAAGTGCAACAGCCAGGCGTTTCGACCGAACCGGAAGTCGCAGCAGTTGCCGAAATTGAAGTCGGTAGTTTTGAGGCTATTGAAGTCCCAGCCGACGAACCACCTTCTGTTCAACCCGTGGAGTTTTCGGGCGACGCGCACCAAGAGTCGCGGCCAGACTTCGCATCGACGCAGACGTTCGGGTTTGAGAGTACCCAGGCGTTCGCCCACGAAGACAAACCTGAATCCGAGCGTGCCTTCCAGGGCGCGACCGAAGTTACTGAGGTTGATTTCGGTGATTTCGACTTCGGTGACCACGCAAGCACTGCTGCACCCCTACCATTACACGAAGAGACATCTGCACCAGCTGTATCGGAAGAAGTTTCTCCCGAGACTCTTGCACCGCAAGACGACTTCGTACTGCCTGACGTGTCGTTTGACGAGCCAGTGGTACACGCAGAAATACTGCCTGAGCTTGTACCAGAGGTCGAAGAAGACGCGGCGTCAGCAGCACCACTTACGATTGACGCAGTGGCTGAGCCGCAAGCGCCTGCACTTGAAGCGCCCGTTGATGAGCTCGAACTAAGTGTTCCCGACGTCGATGCTTCGGTTGAAGCGGTTGCTCCAGTCGAGGAAATCGACGAACAGGTCAAGATCATTGGCCACTTGCGCCTGAGCATTCCACTGTACAACGTCTATTTGAACGAGGCCGATGAATGGTCCAGGCGTTTGCAGGTCGAGCTCAGCGAGTGGGCGATGGAATTGCAGAAGCCCTTGCCGGATTCCCTGGTGTCTTTGGCGCACTCATTATTGGGCAGTTCCGCCACAGTGGGCTTTGCGGCCCTGTCAGAAATGGCGCGCGCACTGGAGCAAGCCTTGCAGCACGTGCAATTGCACCGCCAAGGCACCACTGAGCAAGCGGAAGTCTTCTCCAGTGCAGCGGAAGACATCCGCCGCCTGTTACACCAATTTGCCGCCGGGTTCCTCAAGGAGTCAGACGCTGACGTTCTATCTGCGTTGCATCGCATCATCGAGACTGAGTTTCCAGCGCCGACCATGGATTCCATTGTCGATGGTCTGGATGAAGAGCTGGCTGAAGAGCTGGCCTTGCCCGAGTTCGAGGTTGTAGAGGTCCAAGCGGTGACCGATGTTGAGTCAGAGCAATTAGTGGAGGCTGTTGTTGAAGCTCCCGCGGTATCGCTGGCCCCCGTCAGCGTGCCTGCTCCAGCGCCTTTAGCGGTTATCGCTGCACCACTCAACATTGCCCAGGCAGAGGACGATGATGATATTGACGCCCGTGACAGCCTGGACGATGACCTGTTCCCGATTTTTGAGGAAGAAGCCATTGAGCTGATGCCCCAATTGGGAACGGCATTGCGTCAGTGGGTAGCCACACCCGATAACCTGAAGTCCCGTAACGAGGTGCTGCGCGTATTGCACACGCTCAAAGGAAGTGCCCGTTTGGCTGGTGCCATGCGCTTGGGGGAAATGTCCCACCGCATGGAGTCGAGCATCGAGCAGATCGGTACCGAGCAGCTCCTGTCGATTCAGCTAGAGCCCTTATTGACACGTTTTGACGCGCTGCAGGCCACATTTAGTGCCCTCGGTGCGGCGCCTGCGGTAGTGGAAGAGCCGGTTGTTGCGCCATCTGCTCCTGCTGAGCCCGTTGCGCCCGGCACCACTCCTGCGGTCAGTGCGGCTCCGGTTCGCGTGGCTCCTCGTGGTTTGTCGGCGGTGACACCTGTGCGTCAAACAGCCCAGCATTCGGTGCGCGTGCGTTCACAACTGCTGGACCGCCTGGTCAACCAGGCCGGCGAGGTAATGATTTCCCGTGCCCGCATGGAGGCTCGCCTGAACCAGTTGCGCTCGTCCTTGACCGATTTGACTGGCAACTTGGAGCGTCTGCGCAGCCAGTTGCGCGACGTCGAGTTGCAATCTGAATCGCAGATGCAGTCCCGTTTGGCGCAAACGAAGGACTCGGCGCAGGCTTTTGATCCGCTGGAGTTTGACCGGTTTACCCGCGTGCAAGAGTTGACCCGCATGATGGCCGAGTCGGTTCACGACGTGGCCACGGTGCAGCGCAATTTGCAACGGTCCATTGAAGGTGCTGAGGACGATTTGATCGCGCAAGGCCGCCAGGCCCGTGAGTTGCAACGCGATTTGTTGCGCACGCGCATGGTTGAGTTTGAAAGCATTTCCGACAGGCTCTACGGCGTTGTGCGCCAAGCGGCCAAAGACTCCGGTAAGCAGGTCAAGTTGGATATCACCGGCGGTTCCATTGAAATGGACCGGGGTGTTCTGGACCGCATGGGGCCAGCGTTCGAGCACATGCTGCGCAACTCGGTTGCGCACGGTGTGGAGAGTGCGGCTGATCGGGTCGCAGCAGGTAAGGCGGGTGCAGGCACTATTACCATTCATGTCAACCAGGAAAGCAACGACGTATCCGTATCTTTTAGCGACGATGGTGGCGGGTTGCATCTCGACAAAATCCGCGCCAAGGCCATTGCCAATGGCGTATTGGCACCAGATGAAGCCTTGAGTGATGGAGACGCAGCCAACCTGATTTTCACGCCCGGATTCTCTACCGCCGACCAGGTGACCGAGTTGTCTGGACGTGGTATCGGCATGGATGTGGTTCGCTCTGAAGTAAACGCTTTGGGTGGTCGCATCGAGACGGCTACCGAACAGGGGCGCGGGACTACCTTCAAGGTCATCCTGCCACTCACGACTGCGGTGACACAGGTCGTGATGTTGCGGGTGGGCGAGTTCACGATTGGTGTGCCGTCCGGTCTGGTCGAAACGGTTTTGCGCACTCCGGCAGCAGTGTTGGAACAGGCTTACCAAAACGACGGTTTTGATATGGCCGGTCAGATGTTGCCCTTCTTCTGGGCTGGAGCCTTGCTGCAGGTATCTGCACACAGTACCGAGCCACAGACTAAAACCCGTTCCGTGGCGGTATTCCGTAGCGCGGGTCAGCGTCTGGCCTTGCACGTCGATGAAATTTTGGGCAACCGAGAAGTCGTGGTCAAGAACCTGGGCCCACAGTTGGCGCAGCTGCCAGGTCTGGCAGGTGTGTCGGTTTTGGCATCAGGAGCAGTGGCCTTGATTTACAACCCGGTCGCGTTGGCCGCCGTGTACGGCGACCAGGCACGGGCACTGCACAAGTCGGTGGAAATTGCTGCCGCAACTGTAAGCAGCGGCGGTGTGGCCGCGCCTTCGCCTACGCTGGTCGGTGTTGTTAACCAAGTGCCGTTGATTTTGGTTGTGGACGATTCCATCACCGTTCGACGTGTGACCCAGCGTTTGCTAAAACGTGAAGGCTACCGCGTGGCCTTGGCCTCCGATGGTTTGGATGCGCTGGAAAAGCTCCAGGAAGAAAAACCAACGGTGGTGTTGTCTGACATCGAAATGCCGCGCATGGACGGTTTCGATTTGGCCCGAAACATCAGGGGCGATGCCAAGTTGCGCGACCTGCCGATCATCATGATTACGTCCCGTATCGCGGGCAAGCACCGCGAGCACGCAAAGGAATTGGGCGTGGACCACTACCTGGGCAAGCCTTACTCGGAAGACGAATTGCTCGGCTTGGTGCGCGGCTACTGCGCAGTCCGCGTCGAGGCTTAAACCACCTTACGAACCACTGCGTAGCGTTGCAGTGTCAACGCACGCGCCTCGGCGTGGTCCACGACGGGGCGCGGGTAATTTTTGCCCAGTTCTACACCTGCAGCCGCCAGCTCGAGCGGCCCCAGCTTCCAAGGCGTGTGGATTTGCTTGGCGTTGAGCTTCGCAAGTTGCGGCAGGTAGCGTTTGATGAACTTGCCTTGGTCATCAAATTTTTCACTCTGGTTGGTGGGGTTAAAGATACGGAAGTAGGGCTGTGCGTCACAGCCGCTGGAGCTAACCCACTGCCAACCGCCGTTGTTGGCGGAAAGATCGAAATCGTTTAGCTTTTCAGCAAAGTAGCGCTCACCCCAGCGCCAATCGATACCCAAGTGCTTGACTAAAAAGCTACCCGTCACCATGCGCAGTCGGTTGTGCATGTAGCCGGTCTGGTTGAGTTGGGCCATCGCGGCGTCCACCAATGGGTAGCCGGTTTCGCCCTGGGACCAAGCTGCAAAAAGGGTTAACGCGTGCTCTCCCTGCTCCCAGGCGATAGCGTCATACTCCGGTTTGAATGCGTTATGCGCCACTCGCGGAAAATTGGTCAATACCTGGAAGTAAAAATCCCGCCATATCAACTCAGCAAGCCATACTGATGCCCCCCCGCTGCCGCCGAGCTTGCGTTGCAATGCCAACCCAACCAGCTGGCGAATCGACACCGTGCCAAAACGCAGGTGCACACTCAAGTAGCTTGGACCTTTAACTGCTGGAAAATTGCGTGTCTCATCGTACTGGTCCATGCGCTCCCAAAAGTCATCGACCAATTTACTCGCGCCGCTTGCGCCGGGGGCAATGGCTAGGTCCTTGAGATTGGTCGGCTCAAAGCCAAGCGCCTCTAGGCTTGGCACACCCAAGGCATAAATAGCTGGTCGTTCTGCCAATGCTTGGGCGTGCGACTCGCAGCCATGCTGCACCGGTGGCACATCGCCCAGTCGCGCCAGCCATGCCCGCATATAAGGGGTAAACACGCCATACGGATTGCCGACTTGCGTCAGCACTTCTCGGCGCTCGAAAATCACATGGTCCTTCAACGTCCGCAGCGCAATACCTTGCGCCCGCAGCGTCGCCTCAACGGTCTGGTCTCTCGCAATAGCCTGCGGCTCGTAGTCATGTGCAGCAAAGACTGCCTGAGCCTTCAGCGCTGATGCCAGCGTTGGTATGGCATCAGTTGCCCACGCGTGTAAAACAATCAACCCGGCCAGCGGCTTGCCAGCAAGTTGACGCAAACTGGCATCGAGCTCTACCAGCGTTTCGCGGATGAACTCCACTCGTCGGTCTGCGCGCGGAAGGACGTCCAGGATTTCCTGGTCGAACACAAACACGCAGTGCACTTGGGTGCAACTCAGCAGCGCGGCACTAAGCGCCGCGTTGTCGTGCACCCGCAGATCGCGGCGAAACCATACCAGGCCGGTGTCAAATTCTTTATCCATGGGTGCCGCTAAAATAAAAACATGTCTGGCGATTTTGCACCCATCAACCTTACGAACCATTTTCTGATCGCAATGCCAGGGCTGGAAGACGCGATATTCTCCAAGAGTGTGGTCTATGTGTGTGAACACACGCCCCATGGCGCTCTGGGCCTGGTCATCAACAAGCCGTCCGAACTCAAAATGGAGGCCCTGTTTGGCAAGATTGACCTGCCCCTACGGCGCCAGGACCTCACCCAACAGCCTGTGTTTCAAGGTGGCCCGGTTCAAACTGAGCGCGGTTTTGTGTTGCACGAACCCGTGTTTTTGGAAAGCGAAAAACCTGAGCAATCCCTGTATGCGTCCACGTTGAGCATCCCCGGCGGGCTGGAGATGACGACGTCCAAGGATGTGCTCGAAGCCCTCGCAACAGGCTCTGGCCCCCGCCGGGTGCTGGTGTCGTTGGGTTATTCGGCATGGGGCGAAGGCCAGCTGGAGACCGAGTTGGGCGAGAACAGCTGGCTGACGGTAGATGCCGACCAGGCGATCATCTTTGACACACCCGTAAAAGAGCGTTACGACAAAGCTCTGGGCCTGCTCGGTCTGCAGGCCTGGATGATCTCATCGCAGGTGGGCCACGCATGAGCGGACCGCTGGCAGCACCCCAGTCGGTACCGTCGACCTTGATTACCTTCTTGGCGATTGATTTTGGAATGAAGAGAACCGGTGTAGCCGTTGGCAACCGCATGCTGCGCAACGCCCAATCGGTCGGAACCGTCAAGGCCGAAGGGGATGCCCGATTCGCACTCATTGAGAAGCACCTGAAGGAATGGCAGCCGGACGCGCTGGTCATTGGTGTGCCCTACCACCCCGATGGAGCGGCCCATGAGAACACGGGCCGTGCCCAAAAATTTGGCCGCCAGCTCCATGGCCGCTTCAGACTGCCAGTGTTTGAAGTGGATGAGCGCTACAGCACAACAGAGGCCTTGGCTTCAGGCGCCAAAGACGCCGACGCCGCATCGGCCTGCATTATTTTGGAACAGTTTTTGAGGAGTTTGCCGTGAGTACATCGACGGGTGCGGGGGCGCTACTGCTGGACGCGGAGGCGCTGTACCGCGAATTACTGCGCGGAATTCGGCTCATGGCCAGCGCCAACACGCGGCTGGTAGGCGTCACATCGGGTGGCGCGTGGTTGGTTGATCGGTTGCAGCAAGACCTTAACCTGCAAGGTCAGGTCGGCAAGATATCTTCCTCTATGCACCGTGACGATTTTGCACAGCGCGGTCTCTCCAGCGGTGGCCAAACCATGCTGCCTTTCGATGTCAACGGTGCCGACATCCTGATTCTGGACGATGTGCTTTACACCGGCCGAACGATACGCGCCGTTATCAACGAACTATTTGACTATGGCCGTCCTGCGAGCGTCAAACTGGCTGTGTTGGTTGACAGGGGCGGGCGCGAGTTGCCGGTACAAGCAGACTTTACCGCAGCCCGCGTTTCAATGGCTGCAAACCAATCGCTGGCTTTAGCCCGCAGCGAAGCCGGCTCGTTCAGCTTCGACGTGAAGGAAGTCTGACATGCTCTACAAACGCAACCCCCAACTCAACAAGCACGGCGAGCTGGTACACCTGCTGTCGGTCGAAGGACTGCCCAAGGCCACATTGACCCACATCCTCGACACGGCAGCGAATTTCGTCTCTGTCAATGACCGGGAGGTGAAGAAGGTGCCGCTCTTACGTGGCAAGAGCGTGTTCAATTTGTTCTTCGAGAACTCTACCCGCACCCGCACCACGTTTGAGATCGCGGCCAAGCGCTTGTCGGCCGATGTCATCAATCTGGACATTGCGAGGTCTTCTGCGTCCAAAGGTGAATCGCTGCTGGACACCATCGCCAACCTCAGCGCCATGGCTGCCGACATGTTCGTCGTGCGCCACAGCGAGTCGGGTGCGCCTTACTTGATCGCCCAGCATGTGGCACCCCATGTGCATGTGATCAATGCGGGGGACGGCCGCCATTCCCACCCCACACAGGGTTTGCTGGACATGTTCACCATCCGGCATTTCAAGAAAGATTTCAGCAACCTCACGGTGGCCATCGTTGGCGACGTGTTGCATTCACGCGTGGCGCGCTCTGATATCCATGCGCTGACCACACTGGGCGCTGCTGAAGTGCGGGTGGTTGGCCCCAAGACGCTGATCCCGTCGGACCTGTCGCACATGGGTGTGCGCGTCTGCCACACATTGGAAGAGGGCATCAAGGATTGCGACGTCATCATCATGCTGCGCCTGCAAAACGAACGCATGAGCGGTGCGCTGCTGCCCTCCATGCACGAGTTCTTCAAAAGCTTTGGCCTCACGCCCGAAAAGCTGCTGCTGGCCAAACCGGATGCCATCGTCATGCACC